>ERZ1643247.327-NODE-327-length-59191-cov-14.835684_pt1 | contig 59191 bp, 55 predicted proteins | sample MGYA00579264_ERZ1643247 | MGnify/ENA primary metagenome ERZ1643247 (study PRJEB29033, sample SAMEA4952262) | chicken gut metagenome | biome: Broiler Chicken; feature: Gastrointestinal Tract; material: Caecum | place: Ireland | collected 2018 | study: Broiler... | reverse complement strand
CCCCGCCCCGGTCGTCTACGATCTTCTTTTGTTCGTCGGTCAAGGGAAAGGCCATAGAGGTTCCTCCTGTCGATTTATAGAGATGCAGGGGCGGCCTCCGGCCGCCCGCGTTCGTCTGAAATGGTGCACGATCTACGGGCGGCCAAAGGCCGCCCCTACGGCGTACCGGTCAGTGTATTTATCCGGACGGTCACCGTTCCCGCCACATCTGTGCGGTAGATCTCCGCCCCGGCGGCGGCGATGCGCTCCAACGTCTCCTGGGCCGGGTGGCCGTAGCGGTTGTCCGCCCCCACGGAGACGAGGGCGTACTCCGGCCGGGTCTGGTCCAGCAGGGCCTGGGAGGTGGAATATTGGGACCCGTGGTGGCCCGCGGCCAGCACCTCCAGGTCGGGCAGCTGGGTGTGGCGGAGCAGCAGCTCCTCCACGTCGGAGCCCATGTCGCCGGTGACCAGCACGTCAAACTCCCCCTGGGAGGCCAGGACGGTGAGGCCCTCCTCGTTGGTCTCCCCGCTGCCCAGCGGGGCGATGAGGCGGATGGTCCGCCCCTCCCCCAGGTCCAGGGTGGTATCGGTCTGCACATACAGCACCTGAGTGCCCCGCTCCTCCGCGAAAGAGACGATCTCCTGCCGGAGGGCGCTGTCCGGCTCCACGTCGGGGATGGCCAGAGTGTCCACGTCCACCCGCCGCAGGAGCTGGGTCACCCCGTTGGCGTGGTCGCCGTGGAAGTGGGTGAGCACCAGCAGGTCCAGCCGCCCCACGCCCCGGTCGGTCAGGTAGTCGGCGGCCGTGTCCCCGGCACTGTCATAGCCGTCCCCGCCGCAGTCCACCAGGGTCAGGAAGCGGCCGGAGCGCACCAGAATGCTCTGCCCCTGGCCCACGTCCAGGGCGGTGACCGCCCCGGCCCCCTGCCAGAAGCTCAGATTGCTCAGCACCATGGACAGGCACAGGGCGGACGCCCCGGCGCAGATGGGGGTGACCCACCGCCGCCTCCCCCGATGGAGGAGGACGAACAGGATCAGCAGATAGACAAAAACCAGCCACATCCGGTAGTAGGGCGTGTCCAGGGTGACGGCGGAGAAGGGGGCCCGGGATAAGCCCTCGATGCTCCAGGCCAGGTACTGCCCCAGCAGAGAGACCGGCCGGGCCAGCAGGGCGGCCGCCTGGGGCAGGAGAACTCCCGCTCCGCCCAGGATCAGCCCCGCCCCGAACAGTCCGCCCACCGCCCACAGGGTGAGCAGGTTGGACAGCAGGGAGATGAGGGGCACCGAGTTGAAGTACAGGGCGGTGAGGGGCGTGGTGAGCACGCTGGCCCCCACGGTGGCGGCCATGGTGGAGACCAGGAAGCGCAGGACGCTCCGGGCGCACCAGCCGGGACTCCCCCGCTTGGAACCCTGAAAGGGGACGCGGGCCATCAGGGCCTTCTGGATGCGTCCGGCGCACAGAAGGATGCCCGCCACCGCCGCGAAGGACAACTGGAGCCCCACATGGGTGATGGAGAAGGGGTTTGCCAGCAGAATGAGCAGCAGGGCCGTCCCCAGGGCGGTGGCGCTGTCCCGCTCCCGGCGGAGCAGCGGGGCAATCTGGAGCAGGATAATCATAATGGCCGCCCGGACGATGGACGGGGTGCACCCGGTCATCATGGTGAACAGGATGGACACGGGGATGAGCACCAGGGCGGTCCCCCTCCGGCTGCCGCCCAGCAGGAGGGACAGCAGCCCCGCCAGAAGCACCAGATGGGAGCCGGACACCGCCACCGTGTGGGTGAGGCCGGTGCGCTGGAGGTCGGTGTTGAAGGAGTCGGACAGGTCCGTCCGGTTTCCCGTGACCAGGGCCTTGGCCAGGGGCGCCACACCCTGGGGAAAGATGCGCTCCACGCTCTCCTCCAGGACCCGGGTCCAGCAGGCCGGCCAGTCCCGGATGGGCGGGGATTCCGGCCGCTCCACATCCAGGCGGCCGTAGGCCCGGGCGGTGAGAAAGACGCCCTGGGCGGTGTAGTAGGTGATCTCCTCCCCGGAGGAGGAGCGGTCCGCCCGGGAACAGTGGGCCACCGTCTCGATTTTGTCCCCGGGGCGCAGGTCCGCTCCCTGGTCGTCCAGATACAGCAGGGTCCGGATGTCCGGGCCGGACTCGGGCTCCAGGCGAACCTGGACGGAGAAACCGTAGCCGGTCTCCTGGGGCCGCTGGGCCACGGTGCCCTGGAGGCGGATGGTGGTGTCGTCCAGGGCCAAGGCGGGCCGCCAGAACAGGGCGGAATACCCGGCGGTCCAGAGGAACCCCAGGGCCAGTCCCGCCGCCGCCCAGCGCACCGCCTTCCGTGCCCGCCTCTGCCCCTTCAAGGGAATCCAGGTGAGGGCGGACAGCACGGCCAAGGCGATCCCCAGAGGGATCAGCGCCTCATCCAGGGGCAGGTATCCGGCGCACAGAGCCGCCAGGGCAAAGGCAAAGGAGAAGATGGCCAGCCGACGCATGGGATCTCCTCCTCTCTATCAATATAAGACTGTTCTATTATAGCGGATTTTCTGGAAAAGGACAAGTGGGCCCCGCCTCCCCGGCGTTTCTGCGCGCCCGGCGCGGAAAGATTTTCCCCTTGACATTTTCCCGCCGCGCTCTATAATAATAGTACATTTGTTCTATTTTTATTCAGAGGGGAGGAACCGGCGTGGAGCTTATGGACAAGCTGGAGATTCTGGCCGACGCGGCCAAGTACGACGCGGCGTGCACCTCCAGCGGCCTGGACCGGGCCGGGCGGCCGGGAACCATCGGGAGCACCACCCTGGCCGGGTGCTGCCACTCCTTCTCTGCGGACGGGCGGTGTATCTCCCTTTTAAAGGTGCTTATGACCAACGTGTGCGCCTACGACTGCCAATACTGCGTCAACCGCCGGTCCAACGACCTGCCCCGGGCCGCCTTCACCCCCAGGGAGCTGTGCGAGCTCACCATGGGCTTCTACCGGCGCAACTACATCGAGGGGCTGTTTCTCTCCTCCGCCGTGCTGGTGAACCCCGACTACACCACCGAGCGAATGATCGAGGCCCTGCGCCTCCTCCGGGAGGAGTACCGCTTCGGCGGCTACATCCACGCCAAGGCCATCCCCGGGGCGGACCCCCGGCTCACCTACCGCTTAGGGCTGCTGGCCGACCGGATGAGCGTGAACATCGAGCTGCCCAGCGCGGGCAGTCTGGCCCTGCTGGCCCCGGACAAGAAGAAGGAGAACATCCTCGCCCCCATGGGGCAGATCCGGGACGGCATCTCCCTGGCCAGCCGGGAGCGGAAGCTGTGCCGCCACGCCCCCCGGTTTGCCCCGGCGGGCCAGTCCACCCAGATGATCGTGGGGGCCACCCCGGAGAGCGACCGGCAGATCTTGACCCTCACCCAGGGGCTCTATGACAGGTACCACTTAAAGCGGGTGTTCTACTCCGCCTACATGCCCGTATCCAACAGTCCCCTCCTCCCGGCCCCCCAGAATTTCCAGCCGCCCCTCCTCCGGGAGCACCGGCTGTACCAGGCGGACTGGCTGCTGCGGTTCTACCACTTCCGGGCGGAGGAGCTTCTGGACGAGGAGGCCCCCAACCTGGACCCCCGCCTGGACCCCAAGTGCACCTGGGCCCTGCGCCACCTGGAGTTCTTCCCGGTAGAGGTCAACCGGGCGGACTATGAGGCACTCCTCCGGGTGCCGGGGGTGGGGGTGCGGTCGGCCCGGCGCATTCTGTCCGCCCGGCGGGTGGGCCCCCTCACTTTCGAGGGGCTCAAGCGGCTGGGGGTGGTGCTCAAGCGGGCCCAGTATTTCCTCACCTGCTCCGGGAGGCCCCTGACGGGGCTGCGGGTGCGGGAGGACGGCCTGCTGCGGCACCTGGCGGCCCTGGACGCCCCCAGGGAGCCGGTGATGGAACAGCTCTCCCTGTTTGACGGGCCGGGAGACGGCGTTCCGTAACCCCCGCTTTTCACGGCCGTCCGCCTGTGGTATACTGCAAGCAAAGCAAAACGCCGTCTGCGAGACAGAGGAGAGGAACACATGGAACTTTTGGAGGCAATGGAACGGCGCCACTCGGTGCGCAGCTATGAGGACCGGCCCCTGGAGCCGGAGGTCCGGGCGGAGCTGACCGGTTTTCTCGCCCAGTGCAGCCGGGAGAGCGGCCTGCACATGCAGCTGGTCCTGGACGAGCCGGAGGCGTTCGGGGGGCTCATGGCCCACTACGGAAAATTTTCCGGGGTGAAGAACTACATCGCCCTGGTGGGCAAAAAGTTGGCCCAGCTGGATGAGCTCTGCGGCTACTACGGGGAAAAGGTGGTCTTGAAGGCCCAGCAGATGGGGCTGAACACCTGCTGGGTGGCCCTCACCTATAAAAAGGTGAAGTCCGCCTTCCAGGTGGGCCCCGGGGAGAAGCTGGGGCTGGTCATCGCCGTCGGCTATGGGAAGGACCAGGGGCTTCCCCACACCTCCAAGGCTCCGGAGGCAGTCATGGAGACGGAGGGCCCGGCCCCCGACTGGTTCCGGAAGGGGGTGGAGGCCGCCCTGCTGGCCCCCACCGCCATGAACCAGCAGAAATTCAAATTCACCCTCCGGGGGGATACCGTGGCCGCCAAAGCCGGAATGGGCTTTTACACCAAGGTGGACCTGGGCATCGTCAAGTACCACTTTGAGCTGGGGGCGGGTACGGACCGCTTCCGCTGGGCAGAATAAGACCGAAACACTTCAGAACAGCGCGGAGGTTGACATGAGAGAGGTCGTCTTATACATTGCCATGAGTCTGGACGGGTATATCGCCGATGCACAGGGCGGCGTGGACTGGCTGGGCGGCCACGGGGAGCCGGAGGAGGGGATGGAGTCCTACTCCCGTCTGCTCCAGCGGATCGACACGGTGGTCATGGGCTGGAACACCTACCACCAGGTGACCACCCAGCTCTCCCCGGACCGGTGGGTCTATGAGGGGCTGCACACCTATGTGATCACCCACCGTCCCATCCCCGCCGCGCCGGGCATCACCTTCACGGCGGAGGCCCCCTGCGCCCTCGTCCGGCGGCTGCGCCGGGAGGAGGGGAAGGCGGTGTGGATCTGCGGCGGCGGGAGCGTCGTCCAGCCCCTGGTCCGGGAGGATCTGATCGACGAGTACCACCTCTCCCTCATCCCCACCATCCTGGGGTCCGGCATCCGGCTGTTTGGGGAGCTGGCGGACCAGCGGAAGCTGCGGCTGGTGCATACCCAGTCCACCGGCGGCATCGCCGAGCTGATCTACCGCCGGCGGTAGGAGAGGAGGCGGTCTCATGCCCTGGACCCAGGTCTCTTACCTCTACGACGGCACCTACGCCGGGTTTCTCACCTGCGTCTTTGACAGCTTCCGGCACCGGGAGGAGCCGGCGGACTTCACCCCATTTTCTGAGGCGGCCGCCTCCTTTTACCCCCAGCGGGCGGTGGAGACCCACCGGGAGAAGGCCCGGCGGGTGTACCGCTCCCTGGACCAGTTCGGCCGGGAGGGAAAGCGGTGGGCGGTGCGGGGCTTTCTCACCTGCCTGGAGGAGCGTGAGCTGTGGCTATGGCGGTTCTACCAGCTTGGATTTCAGGAAAAGAGCGCGGTGAGCCGGGATCTCACCCACCCGGTGGTGGACACGGTGCGGAAGGCGGTGCGCCACCTGGAGGAGGAGGCCCACCTGCTCACCGGCTTTGTCCGCTTCTCGGAGCTGGATGGGGTGCTAGTAGGGGAGATCTCCCCCAAAAACCGGGTGCTCCCCCTTCTGCGCCCCCACTTCTGCGGGCGCTACCCCCAGGAGCAGTTTCTGCTCTACGACAAGACCCACCGGGAGGCCCTCATTCATGTGCCGGGCCGGTGGTCCATCCTCCCCATGGAGGAGTTCCAGATGGGCCGGGCCGGGACAGAGGAGCTCCAGTACCGGCGCATGTGGCGAAAATTCTACGACGCCATCGCCATCCAGGGGCGGGAGAACCCCCGGTGCCGCATGACCCACATGCCCAAGCGGTACTGGGACAACATGACGGAGTTTCAGCGGGAGGAGCCGGAGACGGACTCCAGAGAGATTTCCCTCCCCTGAATACGCCCCAAGCCCGTCCGTCCGTATCCAAAATATGAAAATTTTACCTTCGCTGTCACACCGGCGGGAGGAAAAATCAGTCTGTCAAAAACTTGTTGGTCAAAGGATTCGGAGGGAAAGATACTGTGAAAGAAAATCGTCAGGGTTGTCTTTCACGTTCAATTAGACCACTTTTCAGAACGTTTTAACGTTCTGAAAAGTGCTGTCAGCTTGTCGAAAAGATTTTTTCGACAAGCTGAATTTTACCCCCGCTGTCACGACAGCGGGGGTAAAATTGTGTCATAGACAGAAGGACAAGAGAGGAGGCGAACGCCGTGGAACCCATCCGCACCCGGGAGGAGCTGGAGGCGCTGTGCGACCATCACGTGAACATGCTGTGGTTGATGTTCAAAGGAACGAGGAGAGCGGTAAAGTGTCCGCGCCGGCGTCCCTATTGCCATCGGGGAACGTTTCATTCACAGAAAGCAATTGAGTATATGAAGGAAAAGCGGAGGCTTCGGCAACGAGCCCGCACAAGAGCCAAGACATGCGGCAGGCCCCTGAAATTCGTGACGGAATTCCAGGGGCCTGTGTGTGTTTTGAGCAGGGGTGAATGCGGAGCGGTTCGTCAGGCGGCTGGGGGGAGAGATTCCGGACAGCTGTCTGTCAGCGGTCCGGCTTATCCTCTTCCTCCTCCGACCCAAGCTGGGCGCGGATGTAGGGGGCGAAGATGCGCTCCAGGAAAAAGGACTGGAACAGGGCGGTGACGCCGGAAAAGGACACCAGGGCAATGAAGGGGATGCGCAGGAGCAGTTCCAGGGCCAGGTAGAGCTCCAGGGCCATAGCCAGGGTGGAGGGCAGGTGGACGATGGCCAGCCGGGCGCAGTTGGACAGAAGTCCCGCCACGCCGAAGGTGAACCGGGAGAGCACCGGAAAGAGGTAGCAGGCCACCCCCAGGGGGAGCAGGAGGAGGAAGGTGTAGCACAGGTAAAAGACATACTCGGCTTGTCCGGCGGAGGCCATCTGATAGGCCAGGCCGTGGAGAAAGAGCAGGGCCGCCCCCACCGCCAGCACCACCAGCGTGGCCAAAACCCCCACCTTCAGGTTGTCCCGGAAGGTGCGGAAAAACAGAGTCCAGCTGTCCCGGCGGTTTCCCCGAATGCACTGCACCACCGTGTGGTAGAGGGCGGCGCTGGCCGGCCCCAGGGTGACCACAGGCAGGGAGCAGGCCAGCCAGAACACGCTGAGAAGCATCAGGTCCACCAGCTTTCCGGTGACGCGCCAGATGCTGTTTTCCGGGTTGAAGATGGCCATGGCGGGGCCTCCTTTCGGCGGCGGGCCCGGCGATTCCTCGCCGGGCCCGCGCAGCTTGTCAAAAAAGCTCTGTTAGGACGAATCCGCCCGAGTTATGGCGGGGGAGCTCGAGGGGGCGGCGGCCCGCCTCGAGTGGGATCGAATGCCCCGAATGCCTTGCACGGCAAGGCGTTCGGTGAGCGCAGCGAGGACCTTTCCGCCGCTGCGCGGCGGAAAAGTAACGGCATTGGGTCTTACCTGCTTAAAATTGGGATGCGATGTGGGGCGGAACGATCAGTTCAGCTCGGGCAGAGAGGCGGCGGCCACGCTCTGGCCCACCCGGCGGGCCTTCTCGTCGGGCAGGGTGGGGTGGATCTTGCCTGCCACCTCGGGGTACTCGTCGGCCAGGACCTGCTTGCACACGTCCAGGATGATGTCGCCGCCCCGGCCGGACATGACCCGGCCCAGGAGCAGCACGTGCTTGAAGCCGTAGAAGTGGTGGTACAGGGCCAGGGAGTGGCCCAGATACACGCCGATGGAGCGGTAAATGGCCTCGGCGGGGGAGCTGGGGACCTCCATGAGCTTCTGGACCTCCTTGAGCTTCTCGGCGGGGGAGAGGTCCGCGGACAGGTTGATGCCGGCGGCGGGGGCCAGCTTGATGACGGAGTCCTGGGAGAAGTACTTCACGCCGCAGCCGATGTCCCCGGACCACTCGTCCTCCATGGCGCTGGGAGACACGTCCACCGGGGCGAAGGCCAGCTCGTTGAGCCAGCCGGTGATGTTGCCGTTCTGGTCCACATAGCCCACCGCCTCGCTGGTGCCCATGGCGATGCCCAGGATGTTGTTCTCCTCCAGGCTCATGAAGCAGTTCTCCGAGAGCATCCCCACCGAGATCCTGGAGGCCGCCCGGGTGGACGGCGCCGGGGAGCTGCGCACCTTCGCCAGCGTGGTCTTCCCCATGATCAAGCCGGGCATCGGAGCCCTGGCCATCTTCACCTTCGTGAACACCTGGAACGACTACTTCCTCCAGCTGGTCATGCTCATCACGGAGGAGAAGTGGACCCTGCCCCTGGCCATCGCCAACATGCAGGGCGAAATGTCCACCGACTACGGCCTCATCATGGCGGGCGCGGCTCTGGCCTCCGTCCCCATCATCATCGTGTTTATCGCCTTCCAGAAGTACTTCACCCAGGGCATCGCCATGGGCGCGGTGAAGGGGTGAGCCCATGATCTACGCCAAGAACGCGGACGCCCTGGCTTACCGGGGCATTCACCCCAACCTGGACCTGGCCCTGGAGCACATCACCCCCGAATTCCTGGCCGCCCTCCGGGACAACCAGCGGGTGGAGCTCAAGGGGGATCTGGTGTACTGCACCCGGTTTACTTATGAGACCATCCCCCAGGAGGAGAGCTTCTTCGAGGCCCACCGCCGCTACCTGGACATCCACATCATGGTGGAGGGGGAGGAGCGGGTGGACGTGAACCGCCCGGAGGACCTGAAGCTCACCGACGCCCAGGAGGGGAACGACTTCTACGCCTACCAGGGGGAGAGCTGGCACTCCACCGTGCTCAAGCCCGGGGAGTTCCTGGTGGTGTTTCCCGGGGACGCCCACCGCATCAAGGTGCAGGTGGACGGGCCCAAAACCGTCAGCAAAGCGGTGTTCAAGGTGTGCATTGACGCCTGAACCGCCGCCCGCCCGGCGGAGCGATCCCAGATCCGCCGGGAAATCTTGAAACTTGGAGAGACCGAATTATGAAGGATTTCAGCAAATATCAGGGGATCATCCCCGCTTTCTACGCCTGCTATGACGAGAAGGGCGACATCAGCCCCGCCGCCGTCCGGGCCCTGACCGAGCACTTCATCCAGAAGGGGGTCAAGGGCGTCTATGTGGGCGGCTCCTCCGGCGAGTGCATCTACCAGAGCGTGGCCGAGCGCAAGCTGGTGCTGGAGAATGTGATGGCCGTGGCCAAGGGCAAGCTCACCGTCATCGCCCACGTGGCCTGCAACAACACCGCCGACAGCCGGGAGCTGGCCGCCCACGCGGAGGCCCAGGGTGTGGACGCCATCGCCGCCATCCCCCCCATCTACTTCCACCTGCCGGAGCACGCCATCGCGAAGTATTGGAACGACATCTCCGACGCCGCCCCCAACACCGACTTCATCATCTACAACATCCCCCAGCTGGCCGGCGTGGCCCTCACCATGTCCCTGCTGAAGGAGATGCTGAAGAATCCCCGTGTCGTCGGCGTGAAGAACTCCTCCATGCCCGTTCAGGACATCCAGATGTTCCACGACGAGGGGGCCATCGTGTTCAACGGGCCCGACGAGCAGCTGCTCTCCGGCCTGGCGGCCGGGGCCATCGGCGGCATCGGCGGCACCTACGGGGCCATGCCTGAGCTGTACCTGAAGATCCGGGAGCTGTTCCTGGAGGGCAAGATGGAGCAGGCCAGAGAGATCCAGAACGAGTGCTGCCGCATCATCTATAAGATGTGCTCCGCCAAGGGCAACATGTACGCCGTCATCAAGGCCATCCTGCGCAAGCAGGGCGGGCCCGACTGCGGCGGGGTGCGCCTGCCCCTGGCCGCCCTGACCGAGGCCGACCAGGCCGTGGTGGACGAGAGCGCCGCCATGATCCAGGCCGCCGTTGCCAAATACTGCTGAGAGGAGTTCCCCTTCCATGCGAATTTATGAATGCGCGGACTACCGCGCCATGAGCCGCCGGGCGGCCAGCCTGATCGCCGCCCAGGTCGTTTTGAAGCCCGAGGGAGTTCTGGGCCTGGCCACCGGCTCCACCCCCATCGGACTGTACAGCCAGCTGGTGGAGTGGTACAAGCAGGGCGACCTGAGCTTCGCCGGCATCCGCTCCGTCAACCTGGACGAGTACCTGGGCCTGGCCCCCACCCACGAGCAGAGCTACCGCTATTTCATGCAGCAGAACCTGTTCGACCATATCGACATCAAGCCCGAGAACACCCACGTGCTCAACGGCCTGGCCGCGGACCCCGACGCCGAGTGCGCCGCCTATGACCAGCTCATCCGGGAGCTGGGGGGCGTGGACCTGCAGCTGCTGGGCATGGGCCACAACGGCCACATCGCCTTCAACGAGCCGGGGGACAACTTCGGCCTGGGCACCCACGTGGTCAGCCTGTCCGAGCGCACCATCGACGCCAACCAGCGGTTCTTTGAGAGCCGGGACCAGGTGCCCCGCCAGGCTCTGAGCATGGGCATCAAGAGCATCATGGGCGCCCGGCGCATCCTGGTGGTGGTCAGCGGCGAGGACAAGGCCGACGCGGTGTGCAAGGCCGTCACCGGACCGGTCACCGACCAGGTGCCCGCCTCCGTCCTCCAGCTCCACCCCGACGTGACCCTGGTGGGCGACACGGCCGCCCTGTCCAAGCTGAAAGAGGCAGGTGTACCCGTATGCGGATAACCGGCGGACAGGTCTTTGACCTGGAACAGGGCTTCGTATCCCGGGACGTGTGCTTTGACGGAGAGAAGCTGGAGCAGAGCAGCGCCGGCGGAAAGACCTATGACGCGTCCGGCTGCTATGTGATCCCCGGTCTCACCGACCTGCATTTCCACGGCTGCGTGGGGGAGGACTTCTCCGACGCCACCCCGGACGGCCTCCAGAAGATGGCCGGCTATGAGCTCAGCCGGGGCGTCACCCAGATCTGCCCGGCGGGCATGACCCTGGGGGAGGACCAGCTCACCCGCATCTGCCAGAACGCCGCCGCCCACCGGGCCAAGAACCCCGGGGGCGCGGAGCTGGTGGGCCTCCACCTGGAGGGACCCTTCCTGTGCAAGGCCAAGAAGGGGGCCCAGAACGAGGCATTCCTCCACGACCCGGACCCGGCCATGCTCCACCGCCTTCAGCAGGCGGCCCAGGGCATGGTGAAGCTGGTCACCCTGGCGGCCGAGCAGCCCGGCGCCCTGGAGTTTATCCGGAGCGCCCGGGAGGACGGGATCACCGTCAGCCTGGGCCACACCACGGCGGACTACGACACCGCCTGCGCCGCCTATGAGGCGGGGGCCCGTCAGGCCACCCACCTGTTCAACGCCATGCCCCCCTTCACCCACCGGGCTCCCGGCGTGGTGGGGGCGGCCTTCGACCACCCCCAGGTGAAGGTGGAGCTCATCTCCGACGGGGTGCACATCCACCCCTCGGTGGTCCGGGCGGTGTTCCAGCTGTTTGGAGCCCACCGGGTCATCCTCATCTCCGACTCCCTGCGGGCCACGGGCATGCCCGACGGCCGCTACCCCTTCGGGGGCCAGGAGATCGAGGTCCACGGCAACCGGGCCACCATGGCGGACGACCCCAACACCCTGGCCGGCTCTGTGTCCGACCTGATGGCCTGCATGAGGAGCGCGGTGTCCTTCGGCATCCCCCTCCACGACGCGGTGCGGGCCGCGGCGGTGAACCCCGCCCAGGTGCTGGGCATATTTGACCGGCTGGGCAGCCTGGATGTGGGCAAGACGGCCAATCTGGCCATTCTGGACCGGGATCTGAACCTGAAAGACGTATTTTTCCGCGGCCAGCTGGTGGACCGCGGCGCATAAACCGGCATACCCCCAATCTCATGCCCTCCGCCTCTACTCCATTTTCATAGGGCGGAGGAGCGGTCAAAAAGGAGGAAAAAGCCGCCGGGCCGGCGGTGCGGCAGTGTGGAGACCTGCCGTAAAGCCCGGGGAGTTTCGCTCTCTCCGGACGAGAGGGTACTTGCGGAGGCATTGCCCTTACGGCCCACGCATATGGCAACGGTATCCCTGAAGAATGTAAAGAAGATTTATGACAACAAGGTGACCGCCGTCCACGACTTCAACCTGGAGATCGCGGACAAGGAGTTCATCGTACTGGTAGGCCCCTCCGGCTGCGGCAAGTCCACCACCCTGCGGATGATCGCCGGTCTGGAGGACATCTCCGAGGGCGACCTGCTCATCGGCGGCAAGCGGATGAACGACGTGGAGCCCAAGGACCGGGACATCGCCATGGTGTTCCAGAGCTACGCCCTGTATCCCCACATGACCGTGTATGAGAACATGGCCTTCGCCCTGAAGCTGCGCAAGGTGCCCAAGGAGGAGATCGACAAGAAGGTGCGGGAGGCCGCCGAGATTCTGGACATCACCCAGTATCTGGAGCGCAAGCCCAAAGCCCTGTCCGGCGGCCAGCGCCAGCGCGTGGCCATCGGCCGCGCCATCGTCCGGGACCCCAAGGTGTTCCTCATGGACGAGCCGCTGTCCAACCTGGACGCCAAGCTGCGCAACCAGATGCGCGCCGAGATCATCAAGCTCCGTCAGCGCATCGACACCACCTTCGTCTACGTCACCCACGACCAGACCGAGGCCATGACCCTGGGCGACCGCATCGTCATTATGAAGGACGGCTTCATTCAGCAGATCGGCACCCCCCAGGAGGTCTTTGACCAGCCCGCCAACCTGTTCGTGGCCGGCTTCATCGGCTCCCCCCAGATGAACTTCTTTGACGGCCAGCTGTCCAAGAAGGACGGCAAGTACCAGATCCAGGTGGGCGAGGCCGCCATCGTCCTGGCCGACGAGGCCCAGAAGCGCCTGTCCCAGCGGGGAGCGGGCGATCAGGCCGTGGTGGTGGGCATCCGCCCCGAGCACATCTCCTTTGCCACCACCCCCGGAAGCCACACCATCGCCAGCAAGGTGGACGTGTCCGAGATGATGGGCAGCGAGGTGTACCTCCATGTCAACGCCGTGGGCCGGGACGTGGTGCTGCGCATCCCCACCGTGGAGCTGCCCGCCGAGCACCGCAGCGGCATCCCCTACGGCACCGACATCCACTTCACCTTCCGTCCTGAGCTGGTCCACCTGTTTGACCCCCGGACCGAGAAGAACCTGATGTACTAAAGGGGGCCGCTGGGCCGGCTTCTGCACCGTATAAAAAGGACCGCCGTGGTTTACGACTACGGCGGTCTTTTTTGCGATCTTATTCTGGGGGCAGGCGGTCCAGACGGGCCCGGAAGGAGATCTTCCGGGGGGTCTCCATGGCGTCGAACTGGACGGAGTAGGCCCCCCGGTCCAGATCCACCTCCAGAACGGTGCCCGGGCCGAACATGGCGTGCTCCACCCGCTGCCCCGGGGAGAAGCGGCCGGCCAGGTCCGTCTCGGGCAGATAGCACAGGCTGTGGTCGATGTAACTCCGGGCGTCCCGGATGAGCCCCTCCTGGGGCTCCTGGGGGAAGGCGAGCAGGCCGGGGTCGATGTCCAGCAGGAACCGGGAGGGGTAGCGGGGGGAGCCGTCAAAGTTCCGCCCGTCCGCCTCGGACAGGTAGAGGCCCCTCTCCGCCCGGGTGAGGGCCACAAAGGCCAGCCGCCGCTCCTCCTCCATCCCCGGGAGGGTGCGCACCTTCCGGGAGGGGAAGATCCCCTCGTTCATCCCGCACAGGAACACGTAGGGGAACTCCAGCCCCTTGGCGGCGTGGACGGTCATCAGCTTCACCTTGTCCCCCGGCTCCCCGGCGTCGGCGTTGGTGAACAGGGCCACGTGGGAGAGATAGTGCTCCAGGGTGCTCTCCTCGCCGCAGGTGGTCTCATACTCATAGATGGACTGTTTCAGCTCCGCCAGGTTGTCCAGCCGCTCCTGGCTGCCCTCGGTGCGGAGCATGGCCTCATAGCCGCTCTCGTTGAGCAGGGCGGAGAGCACCTCGGAGATGGGCCGGTTTTCGTACCCGGCGGAGAAGAGCTCCACCAGGGAGGTGAAGGCGGCGGCTTTGGTGCCCTTGAAGACGGGGTCCTCCAGGCTGTCGGTGAGGGCCTGGTACAGGGTGCACCCGTGTTTTTGGGCGTACTCCTCCAGGAAGGCCATCCGCCGCTTGCCCAGGTTCCGCTTGGGCACGTTGGCCACCCGCCGGAAGGAGAGGTCGTCCCGGTAGACGATCATCCGCAGGTAGGACAGGGCGTCCTTGATCTCGGCGCGCTGGAAGAACTGCACCCCGCTGTAAATGGTGTAGGGCAGCTTCTCCTCCAGCAGCACCTGCTCCACCGTCCGGGTCACATAGTGGGCCCGGTAGAGGACGGTCATGTCCCGGTAGGGCACCCCCTGGCCGTGGAGGGCCTTCATCTCTGAGACCATCCACCGGGCCTCCTGCTCCTGGCTCTCCGCGAACTGGCACAGCACCGGGGGGCCGGAGGGGCGGGTGGGCCGCAGCTCCTTGGGGATGCGGTTCTGATTTTTGGAGATGAGGGAGTTGGCCGCCGCCAAAATCTCCGGGGTGGAGCGGTAGTTGTCCAGCAGGAAGATGGTGCGGGCGTCTGGGAACTTCTGGTCAAACTCCAGCAGGTACTTCACGTTGGCCCCACGCCAGGTGTAAATGGTCTGGTCCGGGTCGCCCACGATGAACAGATTTTTGTGGTAGCCGCACAGCACCTCCATGAGCTCATACTGGAGCTGGTCGATGTCCTGAAACTCGTCGATCATGATGTACTCCAGCCGCTGCTGCCACTTGAGCTTGATGTCCGGGTGCTCCTGAAAGATGTACAGGGAGAATTTGATCAGGTCGTTGTAGTCCAGGCCGAAGCACTTCTTCTCCTGGTACAGATAGCCGTAAAAGATGATGTCCGCGGGGGAGACGGCCCGGTCGTACTTCTCCTTCAGCGCGTCCAGGGACAGGGCGGTCAGGTCCCGGTAGTAGTCGGGCCGCTGGAACAGCTTCTGAATCTCAATCATGTCCCGGGCGGCGGAGAAGGTCATGTCCCGGAGGGTGAGCCCCCGCTCCTCATAGATGATCTGGAGCATGGCGTCAATGTCCGAGTTGTCCAGCACCAGGAAGCTCCTGGGGTACTGGACCGCATGGCTGTCCTCCTGGAGGACGGAGACGCAGAAGCCGTGGAAGGTGTTGATATAGCCGGTGTCGTTGTCCCCGGTGAGGGCGTGGATGCGCTGGCGCATCTCACCCGCCGACTTATTGGTGAAGGTGACGCACAGAATATTCCCCGGCAGGATGCCCAGCTCGTTCACCAGGTAGGCGAAGCGGTGGGTGAGGGCCCGGGTCTTGCCGGAGCCCGCCCCGGCCACCACCCGGACAAACCCCTCGGTGGCGGTGACGGCCTCCCGCTGGGCCGGGTTGAGGCCCTGGAGCAGATCGGTCATGGCGGTGCCAGCCCCTTTCTCGAACGGTTGTTTGCTTTATTATACCAGACGCCGGGCCGGGGCTCAAGAGGGGGCCAAAAAATCCAGACGGCCGCAGTTCCGGATTTTCGTTGCGGGCCGGAGAAAAATGTGCTATTCTGTAACCTGCAACATCTTCTGGAGGTCGGTTCCATGAAACTTTTTCAACCCTCGGAGTCCTTGGCGGTGGGGTTTCTGCTGGCCCTCACCGGCGGACTGCTGGACGCGTACAGCTACTTGAACCGGGGCGAGGTGTTCGCCACGGCGGAGACGGGCAACATCGTCCTGATGGGGATCAATCTGGCCCAGCAGAACTGGAGCGGCGCGCTGCACTATCTGCTGCCCGTGCTGGCCTTCACCGCCGGTATCCTGGCCGCCGAGTGGGTCCGCCGCCGCTGTGACCCCGGGGAGGGGCGTCCGCAGCGGCCCCACTGGCGGCTGCCCCTGCTGCTGGCCGAGTGCGTGGCCATTCTGGTGGTCTCGGCGCTCCCCGTGGGGCCGCTGGACCCGCTGGCCAACATGATCATCTCCTTCGCCAGCGCCCTCCAGGTGGAGTCCTTCCGCAACATCCAGGGGTACGGCTGCGTCACCACCATGTGTACCGGAAATCTGCGCAGCGGGACGGAAAACCTGTTCCACTGGCTGTCCCGCCGGGAGCCCAAGGCGCCCCCCAAGATCAGGGTCTACTACGGCCTGATTACCTGCTTTATCCTGGGGGCGGTGGTCAGCGGCCTGGCGAGCCCGCTTCTGGCCCAGCGGACGGCGCTGCTGGCCTGTGTGCCGCTGCTGGCGGTGTTTTTCCTGCTGCTGCGGGGGGAGAGGGGAGACGGGGCATAAATCCCGCTTCCGCCGTCATCAGAAGAGCATCCCAATCAGAGATTCCCGAAGCCCGGAGAGACAGCTGTGTCCTCCGGGCTCTCTGCTGGGAAAGACGGCCGGACCCGCATCTGCGGCCGGAGGGCATCTGCCGCCTTGAAAAGGGAGGGGCGGTGTGGTACAATAAAATGCTTCATACTTTCTGAAATACCGGGGCGGGCGGAGGGGAGAGACCGCCGCGCCCCGGGGGAGAGAAATTGCAAGGACAGGAAAAGGGAGAGGTGTGCTTATGTACCTGAAAGCATTGGAGATCCAGGGGTTTAAATCCTTCCCGGACAAGACGGTGCTCACCTTCGGCGAGGATATTACCGCCATCGTGGGCCCCAACGGCTCGGGCAAGTCCAACATCTCCGACGCCATCCGCTGGGTGATGGGGGAGCAGTCCACCCGCACCCTCCGGGGGGGCAAGATGGAGGACGTGATCTTCGGCGGCACGGCCCAGCGCAAGCAGACCGGCTACGCGGAGGTCTCCCTGGTGCTGGACAACACCACCCACCTCTTTGACCTGGAGGAGAGCGAGGTCATGGTGACCCGCCGGTACTACCGCTCCGGGGAGAGCGAGTACTACATCAACCGCCGCTCGGTCCGCCTCAAGGACATCAACGAGCTGTTCATGGACACCGGCCTTGGCCGGGAGGGCTACTCCATCATCGGCCAGGGCAAGATCGACGAGATCCTGTCGGTGAAATCCTCCGACCGCCGGGAGGTCTTTGAGGAGGCCGCCGGCATCTCCCGCTACCGCCACCGGAAGGAGGAGGCCGAGCGGAAGCTGGAGCGCACCGACGAGAATCTGGTGCGCATCAACGACAAGATCGCCGAGCTGGAGTTCCAGGTGGAGCCTCTCCGGGAGCAGAGCGAGAAGGCCAAGAAGTTTTTGGTGCTCCGGGACGAGCTGCGGGGGCTGGAGATCTCCGTGTGGCTGGACACCCTGGAGCGCATCCGGGTGAACAACATCAAGCTGGAGACCGACTACAAAGAGGCCGTCCGCCAGAAGGAGGAGGCCGAGCGGGCGGTGGAGGAGCGCTTCGCCCAGGCGGAAAAGCTCTCCGAGCAGATGCGGGACAAGGAGGTCCAGGCCGACCAGCTGCGCTTTGCCATCCAGAGCCGGGAGGCCACCATCCGGGAGCTGGAGTCGTCGGTGGCCGTGCTCAAGAGCAGCATCCAGCACAACCTGGAGAACACCGCCCGCATCCGGGAGGAACTGGAGCAGCGGGAGGGCCGCCAGGACAGTTTATCCGGGCAGATCGCCGAGCGCGCCGCCCGGCTGAGCGAGATCGAGAAGCAGCTGACCGACACCCGCCGCCGGGCGGAGGAGCAGAACCAGAAGGCCCAGGAGGCTTTACGCACAGCCGGCACCCTGGCCCAGGAGCTGGAGGCGCTGCGGGGGCAGGAGGCCACCAAGACCGCCGACGCCCATCAGGCCAAGGCTCTCCTCTCCGCCCTGGCCGCCGCCGCCCAGGAGGTGCTGGACCGGGACGAGGCGGTGCGCCAGGAGCTGCGCGGCCTGGAGGAACGGCTGGACCTTGCCCGCACCGACCTGGGGAAGGCGGACAAGAAGCTGAAGCAGGCCCGGGAGGAGCGGGACAGCGTCCAGAACGTGATCTCCGGCTACTCCCTGCGGCTGGAGAGCCGGAAAAAGAAGGCCGCCCAGGCCCAGGAGCGCCACACCCGCCTGCGGATGGATGAGAACGCCCTGGCCTCCCGCATTAAAATGCTCACCGAGATGGAGAAGGACCGGGAGGGCTACTCCAAGGCGGTGAAGCTGGTGATGGGGGAGGCCGACCGGGGCAGCCTCCGGAACATCCACGGGCCGGTGGCCGGGCTCATCCACGTGCCCGACCTGTACACCGTGGCCATCGAGACCGCCCTGGGGGGCGCCATGCAGAACATCGTGGTGGACCGGGAGGAGGACGGCAAGGCCGTCATCCAGTATTTAAAGCGCCGGGACGGGGGTCGGGCCACCATCCTGCCCCTGAGCTCCATCCGGCCCTACGACCTGCGGGAGGCGGGCAGCCTCCAGCGGGAGCCCGGCTTTGTGGGGGTAGCCGACCAGCTGGTGAAGTTCGACCCCAGGTACCGGAACGTGTTCTCCAACCTGCTGGGCCGGGTGGTGGTGATGGAGGACCTGGACGCGGCCATCGCCGCCGCCCGGAAGTACGGCTATAAGTTCCGCATCGTCACGCTGGACGGACAGGTGCTCAACCCCGGGGGCTCCATGACCGGCGGCTCCGCCAGCCGCTCGGCGGGTATCCTGAGCCGGGCCAACGAGCTGGAGCGGCTGAACACCCAGGCCCAGGGGCTGAAGGAGCAGCTTGCCCAGGCGGCCCGGGAGCTGGAGAGCGCCAACCGGGAGGCGGAGGCCGCCTCCTATGAGATGGAGACCGCCCAGGGCCAGCTGCGAGAGTGGGAGGACGCCATTCTGAAGGCCCAGGGGGAACAGAACCTGTGCAAGAGCGTCCTCTCCGACCTGGAGCGCCAACAGGAGGGCCAGCGGGCCGAACTGGAGCAGCTGAAACAGCGCTCCCAGGAGATTGAGAAGGACACCCAGGCCGCCCGGGAACGCATCCAGGAGCTGGAGGGGGAGGCCGCCGCCCTGAAGAGCGAGGCGGAGGGCAAGGCCAGGGGCCAGAGCGACCTGCAGGAGCGGTCCTTGAAGCTGACCCAGGAGCTCTCCGAGCTGAACGCCGCCCTGGCCGCCCTGGAGGCGGAGCGGGAGGCCACCAGCAAAGGGCTGGAGGAGCTGGAGAGTTTACGCAGCGACATCGCCGGGGATCAGGAGCAGAGCCGGGCCCTCATCGGCGACTATGAGGAGAAAAACGAGGCCTTCACCCGGGAGATCGGGGAGAAGGAGGCCCGCCTGGCCCAGCTGCGCCGGGAGAACGAGGAACAAAACCAGACCATCGCCCAGCTGAACCAGGAGAAAATGGCCCTGGAGGGAGAGCGGGTGAAGGCCACCCGGGAGGGCCAGGAGAAGAACAAGGAGCTGCTGGCCATCAGCGGCGAGGCCTCACGCCTGGAGCAGAAGAAGGTGGCCGCCTCCCTGGAGGAGAAGCAGCTGCTGGACAAGCTGTGGGAGACCTACGAGCTCTCCCACGAGGCGGCCAAGCTCCAGCGGGTGGAGATCGAGTCGGCGCCCAAGGCCAGCCGCCGCATCGCCGAGCTGAAAAAGCACATCTCCGCCCTGGGCAATGTGAACGTGGGGGCCATCGAGGAGTTCCAGCGGATCAACGAGCGGTACACCTACCTCACCGACCAGCGGGACGACGTGGAGACCGCCAAGAAGGAGCTGGAGGACGTGATCGCCCAGATCACCGGGGAGATGAAGACCATCTTCGCCCGGGAGTTTGAGAACATCAACCAGGCGTTCCAGCAGACCTTCCAGGAGCTCTTCGGCGGCGGACGGGCGGCCCTGGAGCTGGAGGACCCGGATGACATCCTCAACTGCGGCATCGAGATCAAGGTGCAGCCCCCCGGGAAGGCGCTGAAGGTGCTCTCCCTCCTGTCCGGCGGGGAGAAGGCCTTCGTGGCCATCGCCCTGTATTTCGCCATTTTGAAGGTGCGCCCCACCCCCTTCGTGGTCATGGACGAGATCGAGGCCGCCCTGGACGACAACAACGTGGTCCGCTTCGCCCGGTATATGCGCTCCATGTCCGATAAGACCCAGTTCATCGTCATCACCCACCGCCGCGGCACCATGGAGGAGGCCGACGTCTTGTATGGCGTGACCATGCAGGAGCAGGGCGTGTCCCGCATGCTCACCATTAACCTCAATGATGTGGAAAAAGAGCTGAATATTCGATAAAGAAGACGATCCCTGCTCCTGCATGCGGGGCCCCCGCCCGAGCCCAGCGCAGCGGGTCGGGTGGGGAGAGGAGACGCAAGGAAATGGAGCGACCAATGCCCGCCAGGGCGTTGGGAGCGGAGTGAACTTTGCGTCGACGAAGGAGCAGGGCGTGTCCCGCATGCTCACCATCAACCTGAACGATGTGGAGAAAGAACTGAATATCAGGTGAGGCGGGGATGGATGTGGATTATCCCAAGCGAAAGCATGTGCGGCTGAAAAATTATGATTACAGCCGGAATGGCATATATTTTGTGACCATCTGCACTCAAAATCCCAGGTGTATCTTGTCGCAAATTGTGCTGCCGCGTGTCGTAGGGGCGGAAATGGTAGGGCGGGGGCTTGCCCCCGCCGCCCCCCGGCTCACCGTATGCGGCAGGCTGGTGGAAGAAGAATTGACGGCCCTTATGGTACGATATCCGTCTGTTTGGATAGAAAAATATGTGATCATGCCCAATCATATTCATGCATTGATCTGCCTGCAAGAGGATACGGCGGGGGCAAGCCCCCGCCCTACGTTGATGCAGGTCCTGGGGACGTTGAAATCATTGACAACGCGGCGGTGGAATGGGATGATTGGACAACCTGGGGCAAAGCTTTGGCAATCCGGCTACCACGACCACATCATCCGGGGCGACAACGATTTTTTGAACCACTGGACCTATATCGAGACCAACCCCGCCCGATGGACACAGGACGAGTATTACCAGGAAGAACGGGAGAGACAGCCATGAATGACAAGAGAAAGCGCGCGATTTTATCCGTTGTGGGGATGGTTGCCCTGCTGATCGTCTGTGTAATCGGGGTGCAGGCGGTATTTGCCGGGCTGGGGATGGTAAGCGCCCAGCATGGCGGCGTCTCCTCCAGCCAGAGCGCCCAGGCGGGCGGAGACGGAAGCCAGATGGTTCAGGAGCCGGAGGCGTCTTCCGCACCGGAGGATGCCGGCTCCGCCCAGCACGCCCCCAGCTTCTGCCCCTTCTGCGGCGAGGGCCTGCCCTCCTCCTTCCAGTGGGGCCAGTTCTGTCCCTACTGCGGGGAGCAGGTTGAGGCGTAGGAGGAAAATTTATGGAAAAGACGATGAAATGCCTGCGCTGCGGGCAGACGCTGAAATTTCTGAGGAGGGAAAATCTACAACTGGGAAAGACCGGATGGATTACCGGGGACTGGGGCAATCTGCTGGCCGGGGCCCTGGATGTGGCTATCCTCCAGTGCTCCGGCTGCGGAAAGCTGGAGTTTTTCAAGGGGGACGCCTTTGAGGAGCAGGACGAGGGTCCGGCGGGTGACCTGGCCCAGGTGACCTGTCCGAACTGCGGCGTGCGCTATGACTGCGACTATCCCAAGTGCCCGGTGTGCGGCACAGAGAACACCATTTTTTGAGGAAGGAACGAGACCATGGGCTTTTTTGACAAACTGAAAAAGATCAACATTTTTTCCAGCTTCGGCTCGGAGCTCACCGACGACTTCTACGACGAACTGGAGGAGTCCCTGATCCTGGCGGACACGGGGATGGACACCGCCCTGGAGCTGGTGGAGGAGCTGCGCCGCCGGGTGAAGGACGAGCGCATCAAGACGATAGAGGAGGCCCGCGCCTGCATGTGCCGGTGTGTGGCTGACGCCCTGAACGCGGGGGACCCGGCGCTGGACCTGTCCACCCGGCCCTCGGTGGTGCTGTTCATCGGGGTGAACGGGGTGGGCAAGACCACCACCATCGGCAAGATCGGCTATCAGCTGCGCCGGGAGCGGAAAAAAGTCCTCTTCTGCGCCGCCGACACCTTCCGGGCCGCCGCCGCCGACCAGCTCACCATCTGGGCGGAGCGGGCCGGGGTGGAGATCGTCAAGCAGCACGAGGGGGCCGACCCCGCCGCCGTGGTCTTTGACGCGGCCACCGCCGCCAAGGCCCGGAACACCGACGTGATGCTGGTGGACACCGCCGGCCGCCTCCACAACAAGCAGAACCTGATGAACGAGCTGAATAAGATTTCCCGGGTCATCGACCGGGAGCTGCCCGGCTGCGCCCGGGAGACCCTGCTGGTGCTGGACGCCACCACGGGGCAGAACGGCCTCATCCAGGCCAAGCAGTTCAAAGAGGCCGCCGGCATCACCGGCATCGTCCTCACCAAGCTGGACGGCACCGCCAAGGGGGGCATTGCCATCGCCATCGCCAGGGAACTGGGCGTGCCCGTCAAGTACGCCGGCGTGGGCGAGGGCGTGGACGATTTAAAGCCCTTCGATGCCATGGAGTTCGCGGAGGCCCTGATTTAACAGAATATGTTGAAAAGCAAGTCGTCCACGCCCTCAGCCGCCGCAGGCGGCCCGGCGCTTGCGCCGTCCAAGCGTTTTGCCGAAGGCAAAACCTTGCCGCAGGGCGGATTCATTCCGCCCGAGGATTTGAATAAAATGGGCCCCCAAACAAACAAAGTTTGTTTGGGCGTGGACGATTTAAAGCCCTTTGATGCCATGGAGTTTGCGGAAGCGCTTATTTGAATTGACAATGGACAATTGACAATTTGCCGGGGACGGGAGCGGATGCTTCTGTTGGGAGGAAGCGGAATGGATTGGTACGATGTTGTTGTATTGCTCTTGATCATTCAAGTAGTTCGATTTCGCGCCCAGGGAGGGAAAATCCGCCTCCAGGACTTTAAGCTGTGGGGAAAGGATGTGACCCCGGAGCAGCGCCGGAACAACCTGATGGGGTTTGCCGTCATACTTGCTCTGATAGGGCTCGGCCTGCTGTTCTGGCTGGTGGATTGAGGGGCGTTCAGACAAACGTCGCTGTATGGTCCCGATGGGAATTTGTGAGGAGGCCGCACGCCGCCTCCTGGCCGCCTGGAAGATCAATCAATGGAAAATGAGAGGAGACACAACGTGACGCAGGAAAATCTTTGGTTCGGGCTGTTGGTGGCCTGGGTAGTCATTTGGCTGTGGACCCGGTTTCAGTCCGGGACCATGAAACTCAAGTATTTCAAGTTTTGGGGCGATGTGCCGGAGGCACAGCGGAAGGACAATCTCAGAGGATTTGGCATGACCGCGGCATTGCTGGTCATCAACGTGCTGCTGAATATCTTCTGATGGCGGCCTTTGACTAAGTTAAGAAAAATTTAAAGGGTCAATTCACATACTATCCAAACATTTCCGGTGGAACCTGTGGTACAATAAGAAAAATCAAATCGAGAGAGGAAGTTTTTGCCATGCCACGTATGGACGGAAGAGCCAACGACCAGCTTCGGCCGGTGGAGATCATTCCCAATGTAAACAAGTTTGCGGAGGGCTCCTGCCTGATCCGCTGCGGCAATACCCACGTGCTGTGTACCGCCAGCGTGGAGGACCGGCCGCCCCGCCACGTCCCCGAGGGGGAGGGCTGGGTCACCGCCGAGTACTCCATGCTCCCCCGGGCCAACCGGGAGCGGTCCCGCCGGGACATCTCCAAGCTGAAGCTCAGCGGCCGCTCCGCCGAGATCCAGCGGCTCATCGGCCGGGCCCTGCGCTCCGTGGTGGACCGGAAGAAGCTGGGCCCCTGGAACGTGACCATCGACTGCGACGTGCTCCAGGGGGACGGGGGCACCCGCACCGCCTCCATCACCGGGGGCTATGTGGCCATGATCCTGGCCTTTCAGAAGATGCAGAAGGCCGGGCAGCTGAACGCCTGGCCGGTGAGCGGGATGGTGGCCGCCGTCTCCGCCGGCGTGGTGGACGACGTGCCCATGCTGGACCTGTGCTATGAGGAGGACTCCTCCGCCATGGTGGATCTGAACTGCGTCATGGACGACCAGGGCCGCCTCATCGAGATCCAGGGCACCGGCGAGGGCCGCCCCTTCACCCTGGCCGAGCAGCAGAAGCTGGTGGAGCTGTGTGCCAAAGGTATTCAGGAGCTCCAGGCCATCCAGAAGAGCGTATTGGAGTAAGAAGAAGGGGGAGAGGGAGTCGTGGCTCAGGCATTTGAAGCGATCATGCTGATTTGTTTTGGGATTTCCTGGCCCTTCAACATCGCCAAATCCCTGAAATCCCGGACCGCCAAGGGAAAGAGCCTCCAGTTTGAAATCTGCGTGGTGGTGGGCTATCTCTTCGGCATCGCGGGGAAATTTATCGGCGGAAACGTCACCTATGTGCTGGCGGTCTACATCCTGGATGTGCTGATGGTGAGCACCGACATCGTTTTAACCTGCCGCAACCGCCGGCTGGACCGTCTGGCGGAGGCAAAAGAAGGGAGCGCTGCGGAATGAAACTGGTACTGGCCAGCAAAAATCAGAAAAAGCTCGTGGAGATGAATGAGATCCTGTCCCACCTGGGGATTCAGGTCTGCTCCGAGGCGGAGGCCGGGGTGGACGTGGAGGTGGAGGAGACCGGCGCCACCTTCGAGGAGAACTCCCTGCTGAAAGCCAGGGCCGTCATGGAGGCCAGCGGCATGCCCGCCATTGCCGACGACTCCGGGCTGTGCGTGGACGCCCTCAACGGAGCGCCCGGGGTGTACTCCGCCCGCTACGGCGGGGAGGGGCTGGACGACGCCGGCCGCTACCGCCTGCTGCTGGAGAACATGCGGGGGCAGACCCCGCGGACGGCCAAGTTCGTGTCCGTCATCACCTGCTGCTTCCCCGACGGGGACGTGCTCTCCGCCCGGGGGGAGTGCCCCGGCACCATCGCCTTCGCCCCCATGGGGGAGGGCGGCTTCGGGTACGACCCGGTGTTCTTCATCCCCAGCCTGAAAAAGACCTTCGCCCAGCTCTCTCCCGAGGAGAAGAACGCCATCTCCCACCGGGGCAAGGCTCTGGAGGCTTTCCAGGTCAAGCTGGAGGAGTACCTCGGGGAAGATAGGAGTTAAGAATTAAGAATTAAGAATTAAGAATTAAGAATTAAGAATGGGGCGGCACCCGACACACTAGATTACAGGAGTTAGAAATTATTATGGAAGAACTGACAAGCAAACAGCGCGCCCAGCTGCGGGGCCTGGCCAACAGCATCGACACCATTCTGATCGTGGGCAAGGACGGCATCGGGGACAACCTGGTGAAGCAGGCCGACGACGCTTTGGAGGCCCGGGAGCTCATTAAGGGCAAGGTGCTGGAGAATTCCCTCATGTCCGCCCGGGAGGCGGCGGAGGCTCTGGCCCCCCTCACCCGCAGCGAGGTGGTGCAGGTCATCGGAACAAAATTTGTATTATATCGTCCAAGCCACAAGAAGGATAAAAAGGACAAGATCGTTCTGGTGGAGGGCAAGAAAAAGCGGCCCTGACGGCTGGAACAAAATTTGAAGCAAAGGTGGGAACGCGCAGTGAAAATCGGCATTTACGGGGGAACCTACAACCCGCCCCATCTGGGGCACCTGGCGGCGGCCCGGACGGCCATTGACGCGCTGAAGCTGGATAAGCTGCTGCTCATGCCGGCGGCGGTGCCCCCCCACAAGGCGCTGCCGGAGAACACCCCCTCCCAGGAACACCGGCTGGCCATGGTGGAAAAGCTGGCCGACGCCATGGACCTGCCCGGCGTGGTGGAGGTGTCCACCCTGGAGCTGGAGCGGGAGGGAAAGAGCTACACCTCCGAGACGCTGGAGGAGCTGCGCCACCGCTACCCCAAGGCGGAGCTGTGGCTGCTCATGGGGACGGACATGTTTCTGACCCTCCACCTGTGGCACGACGCCAAGACCATCCTGCGGCTGGCCAAGATCTGCGCCTTCGGCCGCACCGAGCAGGACGGGGAGGCGGTCTTTGCCCCCCAGCGGGAGTTTTTGACCCGGGAGTATCACGCCGACGTGGTGACCATTACCCTGCCCGGCCTGATCGATGTGTCCTCCACCCAGCTGCGGGAGCTGCTGGTCCGGGGGAAGGGGCGGGAGTACCTGCTCCCCTCTGTGTACGGTTATATTCTGATGAATCACTTGTACGGCACCCAGGTGCATTTAAAGTGCCTGGACCTGCCCGAGCTGCGGGCCTGCTCCTACTCCATGATCCGCCACAAGCGGGTGGCCCACGTGATGGGGGTGGAGGAGGAGGCGGTCAAGCTGGCCAAATTCTGGGGCGCCGACCCGGAGCTGGCCCGCCACGCCGCTATTTTGCACGATTGCACCAAATACCTGGGCCTGGAGGACCAGTTGCATTTGTGTGAGAAATATGGTATTGAATTAGACAGCTTGGAGCGCCAGGCGGTAAAACTGCTTCACTCCAAGACAGGGGCATGTATTGCCAAGTATGTTTTTGGGGAACCTGATGAGGTATACGAGGCCATTTTCTGGCACACCACCGGCAAGGCGGATATGACCCTGCTGGACAAGGTCCTGTATATGGCGGACTACATAGAGCCGAACCGGGATTTTGACGGGGTGGAGGAGCTGCGGAAGCTGGCCTACACCGACCTGGATCAGGCCATGCTCCTGGGGGTGGACTCCACCATCCGGGAGATGGAGGAGCGGGGCTATCTCATCCATACCAATACGCGGGAGGCCAGACAGTGGCTGCTGGATCAGGGCGTGAAGCTGAAGGAGTAAACAGACCTTATGAGCGGAAAAAGAGAGAGTAAGACAAACAGAACCCGCCGGAAGCCCTCGGGAGGGCTGGCCGGCTGGTGGAGACAGCACCGGGCCTGGGTGTCCGGCCTGGACCGGGGGCAGAAGATCCGGTACCGCCTGTTTCAGTTCCTGGTGGTGCTGGCCGTTCTGGCCATTGCCGTCTGCCTGGCGGCCCGGGCCTGGATCACCCTGCCCACCGTTCCCAATCTCCCCTCCGGGACGGTGACGACGGAGGAGGGGGACATGACCTTCGACGGGGCCGAGCTGCCCAATGTGGCCAAGAGCGGTCGGAAGGACGGGGTGTACACCTTCCTCCTGGTGGGCCAGGACACGGGCGGCGGCGGCAATACCGACACCATGCTCCTTGTGACCTTCGACAGTGTGAACAAGGAGGTCCACGGCATGAGCCTGCCCCGGGACACCATGATCAACAGCAGCCACTCCGGCGCGGGACACCGGCTCAACGCGGTGTACAACTATAACAAGGGCAGCGACCCCGACACCCAGATGGAGAAGGGGATCACCGCCCTGAAGCGGGAGGTGGGCAAGCTCACCGGCATCATTCCCGATTTCTATGTGGTGGTCCAGTGGGAGGCCGTGGGCGAGCTGGTGGACGCCATCGGCGGCGTGGACTTCGACGTGCCCTTTGACATGGACTACGACGACCCGGCCCAGGACCTGCACATCCACCTGAAGGCCGGCCAGCAGACCCTCAGCGGCGAGGACGCCATGGGGCTGATCCGCTGGCGGCACAACAACGACTACTCGGTGCAGTACCCCAACGGGGACCTGGGGCGGGTGCAGACCCAGCAGGCATTCCTGAAGGCGGTGGCGGCCGAGTGCCTGAAGCCGGAGATCCTGCTGAAGGCCCCCAGCCTGGCGCAGATCTTCCTGGAGCGGGTGAGCACGGACCTGTCCATCGGCAATCTGCTGGCCTTTGCCCAGCTGGCAGTGGGGATGGACGCGGAGAACGATGTGACCTTTGTCACCATGCCCTGGACCAACGCGAATTATCCCGGCGTGTCCATGATCCTGCCGGATGTGGACGAGCTGCTGGAGATCCTCAATGACGGCTTCAATCCCTACCAGGACGAAATCCAGGCCAGCGACCTGTCGGTGCTCTACCGCAACAGCGACGGCAGCTATGGGGTGACCAGCGGCACCCTGCTGGACTCCTCCCTGTCCCGGCCCAGAAGCAGCGGTTCGTCCAGCTCCTCCGGCGGGAGCAGCGGAAGCTCCAGCAGTCAGACGCCGGATGTGCCGGCCACCGAGGAGCCGGTGGAGAACCCAGACGGCTCCCAGACCACCGATCCCAGCGGCTCCGGCGAGGTCACCGATCCCGGCGGAACCGGTGAAAATCCCGACGGCTCCCAGACCGGCGACTCCAGCGGCGGGACCGGAGAAAATCCGGACGGCTCTCAGCCCACCGACCCCTCCGGTTCCGGCGGGACCACCGCCCCCGGCGAAAGCCAGGGCGGAGGGCAGACGGACCCCGGCGGCAGCTCGGGCGGTTCCCAGGATAACGACCCCTCCGGCTCTCAGAGCGGCGGCGGGAGCAGCTCCAGCACAGGGGGCGGGGAGGCTGTTTCCCCCTCCCAGGACATTCAGGGCGGCGCAGCCGCCCAGGCGCCGGAGTCTGAAAGCGGCCTGACAGTGGCCGACCTGCCCAGCTGGCTCAACCCCACCGGGGCGGAGCCGGCGGCATAAAAATACGCAATACCAGGCTGGAACACAAAAGAGAAAGGAGAACTGCCTGTGACATCATATGAAAGCGCCATGCTGTTGGCCAACACCTTGGACGGCAAGAAGGGGGAGGAGATCAAGGTCCTGAAGACCGAGGGCCTCACCACCCTGGCCGACTACTTTGTCATCTGCACCGCCACCTCCACCACCCAGATCAAGGCCATGTCCGACGCCTGTGAGGAGGCCATGGAGAAGAACGGGGAGCGGGTCCACCACATCGAGGGCCACCGGGGCGGCACCTGGCTGCTGATGGACTTCTCCGCGGTGGTGGTCCACATCTTCATGGACGAGGCCCGGAAGTTCTACGATCTGGAGCGCCTGTGGGGCGACGCGGAGGAGATTCCTCTGGAGAAGCCTCAGGCGGCCCAGTAAGTAGAGTGCTTGGAGAGGAAAAAAGCTGAAATGGACAAGGACCGGTTTCAGAAGGTTTACAGCCAGGGCCTGGTCAACGTGGCCGAGATCCTGGTGGACACCCAGACGGGGGTCAATTACCTGTATTATTGGAGTGGGAACGGAGGGGGGCTGACGCCCCTGCTGGACCGGGAGGGAAAGCCGGTCATCACGGCGGTGGGCGGCGGCCCGGAGCGTTCCTGAGCGCCCGGCCCCAGACGGAGGAGAGCGAAAACTCCTTGACAACCGCCGGGAAATCCCATATAATTCATATCTGAAATACCAGAAAAGCGTTGCCGAGGAGGAGTATCCGGCCGCGGGCGGTGAAGAGAGGAGACGGGTGGTGCAAGTCTCCCTGCCGGGCGGGAGAAGGTGGCCTCGAAGCTCCGCCCCTGAACTTGACGCAGTAGGGGGCGGCGGCCCCCGCCGTTACCGGGCTTGAGCGTTCCCCACAGGGGAAAATTCAGGTGGTACCACGGACATGCTTACGTTCGCCCTGAGCCCAAAGCGGCTCAGGGCATTTTTATTGCAAGGGGAGGAATCTGTGTGGCGCAGAAGCCAAAACTGAGGACCCATACCCAGATGGATTTTTCGCTGGTGGAGGAGATGCAGCATGTGGTGGACCGGGTCCTGGTGCCCAACTGCATCCGCAAGACCCAGGCGTTCTATCTGGGCATAGGGGTGCTGTGCCTGGGCATCGGGGCCGGCAGCGTGCTGGCAAGCGGGCAGCTGGTGGTGGGAGCGATCTTCGGCCTGCTGGGCCTGGCAATGCTGGGCTGGGGGGCCATGGCCTACCACATCGCGGCCCGCAAGACCTACCGGCAGATGGAGAAGGCGGTGCGGTCCACCGACTATGTGCTGGAGAAGGAGAGCCTGTGGGCCTCCAACGGAAGGGGCGACTTCCACTACCCCTACTCCAGCTGCGTCCGGCTGGTGGAGACCGAGAAGAACGTCTACTGCGTCACGCGGCAGGGGGACACCCTGGTGCTGAGCAAGGAAAATCTGAAGGGGGGAACCATGGAGGAACTGCGCCTGTGGCTGACGGAGCACTGCCGGCTGCCCATCGTGGTCCTCGACTCCCATTGGAAGGTTATCGAGCGCGTTGAATCAAATCAGAAGAAGGAGAATCCGCAATGAGAAAAGAACTGCCAAAGGTCTATGAGCCCCAGGAGGTGGAGTCCCGCATCTATGAGACCTGGGAGAAGAACGGCTGCTTCAAAGGCCATCGGGACCGGTCGAGAAAGCCCTTCACCATCGTCATGCCGCCCCCCAACGTGACCGGGCAGCTGCACATGGGCCACGCCATGGACTCCACCCTCCAGGACATCCTCATCCGCTTCAAGCGGATGCAGGGCTACGCCGCGCTGTGGGTGCCCGGCACCGACCACGCGGGCATCGCCACCCAGATCAAGGTGGAGGAGGAGCTGCGCACCAAGGAGGGGCTGACCCGCTACGACCTGGGCCGGGAGAAGTTCCTGGAGCGGGTGTGGGACTGGAAGCGCCAGTACGGCGGCCGCATCGTCCAGCAGCAGAAGAAGCTGGGGGCCTCCTGCGACTGGGACCGGGCCCGGTTCACCATGGACGAGGGCTGCTCCAAGGCGGTGCGGGAGACCTTCTGCGAGCTGTATGAGAAGGGCCTCATCTACAAGGGCAGCCGCATCATCAACTGGTGTCCCCACTGCGTCACCGCCCTGTCAGACGCCGAGGTGGAGTACCAGGACAAACCCGGCAGCTTCTGGCACATCCGCTACCCCATCGCGGGGGAGGAGGGCCGCTATGTGATCGTGGCCACCACCCGGCCGGAGACCATGCTGGGCGATACCGGCGTGGCCGTCCACCCCGACGACGAGCGGTACAAGGACATCGTGGGCAAGAAGTGCATCCTGCCCCTGGTGGGCCGGGAGATGCCCATTGTGGCCGACGAGTATGTGGACATGGAGTTCGGCACCGGCTGCGTGAAGATGACCCCCGCCCACGATCCCAACGACTTTGAGGTGGGCCTGCGCCACAACCTGGAGACCATCCGCGTCCTGGACGACAACGGCAAGGTGGTGGAGGGCTACGGCAAGTACTCCGGCATGGACCGGTACGAGGCCCGTAAGGCCATCGTGGCCGATCTGGAGGAGCAGGGCTATCTGGTGAAGGTGGAGCCCCACCAGCACAACGTGGGCACCTGCTACCGCTGCCACAACGACGTGGAGCCCATCATCTCCGCCCAGTGGTTCGTGAAGATGAAGCCCCTGGCCGAGGCCGCTATCAAGGTGGTGGAGGACGGGGAGGTCAAATTCGTCCCCGACCGCTTCGCCAAGACCTATCTCAACTGGATGGAGAACGTCCACGACTGGTGCATCTCCCGCCAGCTGTGGTGGGGCCACCAGATCCCTGTGTGGTACTGCGCCGACTGCGGCCACATGACCGTCAGCCGCACCGACCCCACCGAGTGCGAGGCCTGCCACTCCAAGAACATCGAGCGGGACCCCGACGTGCTGGACACCTGGTTCTCCTCCGCCCTGTGGCCCTTCTCCACCCTGGGCTGGCCGGAGAAGACCGAGGACCTGGACTACTTCTATCCCACCGACGTGCTGGTCACCGGCTATGACATCATCTTCTTCTGGGTGGCCCGGATGATCTTCTCCGGCTGCGAGCACACCGGCAAGCCCCCCTTCCACACCGTGTTCATCCACGGCCTGGTCCGGGACGACAAGGGCCGGAAGATGTCCAAGAGCCTGGGCAACGGCATCGACCCCCTGGAGATCGCCGAGAAGTACGGCGCCGACGCCCTGCGCTTCAACCTGATCACCGGCAACAGCCCCGGCAACGACATGCGCTTCTACACCGAGCGGTGCGAGGCCATGCGGAACTTTGCCAACAAGATCTGGAACGCCAGCCGCTTCCTGATGATGAACCTGACCATCGACAAGTGCGAGCTGCCGGAGAAGCTGGAGCTGGAGGACAAGTGGATTCTCTCCAAGCTGAACCGGGCCATCCGGGAGATCACCGAGAACATGGACCGGTATGAGCTGGGCGTGGCCGCACAGAAGATCTACGACTTCATCTGGGACGACTACTGCGACTGGTATATCGAGCTGACTAAGACGAGGCTCCAGGGGGAGGACGAGGACAGCAAGGTCCGGGCCCAGCAGGTGCTGTGCCATGTGCTCACCCAGATGCTCAAGCTGCTCCACCCCTTCATGCCCTTCATCACCGAGGAGATCTGGCAGGCCCTGCCCCACGAGGACGGGGTGGCGGAGGGCGGCTTCCTGATGCTCCAGAGCTGGCCCGTGGCCCGGGAGGCGCTGGACTTCCCGGAGGAGGAGAAGGCCATGGAGCTCATCATGGACCTGATCCGGGCCGTGCGCACCCGCCGCTCTGAGATGAACGTGCCCCCCAGCAAGAAGGCCCGTCTCACCGTGGCCACCGCCGAGGAGGACACCTTCCGCCTGGGCGAGGCCTTCCTGAAGAAGCTGGCCTACGCCAGCGAGGTGGACTTCGTCCCCGTGGGCACCGCCCCCGAGGCGGGCTCCGTCACCGTGGTCACCCACGCCGCCCAGGCATCCATGCCCATGGCGGAGCTGGTGGACCTGGAGAAGGAGAAGGCCCGCATGGAGAAGGAGCTGAAGAAGAACTCCGCCGAGCTCCAGAAGCTGGAGACCAAGCTCCAGAACCCCGGCTTTGTGAACAAGGCCCCCGAGCACGTGGTCAAGGCCGAGCAGGAGCGGGCCGTCCAGCTGCGGGCCCTGGTGGCCAAGCTGGAGGAGCAGCTCCAGGGGATGTAACAGAACGGGGGATTCCAGCGGACGCTCTGGTGTCCCCTCGGAATTTGAGATCAAGAAGCGGTGGGGCGCGCCCCACCGCTTCAGTTTGTCGAAAAACCTGTGCAGAATCAAATCCGCCTGAGACAGGGCGGGGGAGCTCGAGGGGGCAGCCGCCCGCCCCGAATGGGATCAAATGCCCCGGAAGCCTTGCTGTGCAGGGCCTCCGGAAAGCGAAACGCGGACTTTTGCGCCGCTGTTGCGGCCCAAAAGTAACGGCATTTTTACAGACGACTCATCCGACGGAGCCGTGGCCGCGGAGGGACAGGGGCGTGATTCTGCGGATTTCTCGCTTAAAATATAGAAAATATGGGGAAAAAGCAGGTTTTACCGGATGAAAATTCGGAGGCCCTTCCAAAGTTATCCAAGGCACCTTGACAACGGGGGCCGGTGGGGATAAACTGCAAGACAAGCAAAGGCGCTGCGGTCAGCAATGACCGCGGCGCTTTTTCGCTTTTACCGCGCGGTACCGGTACTGAGAGCCTCAACACGCAAAGGCGCGTGTCCCGTTTTTGGACGGGATGCGCGCCTTCTACTTTTGTAGGGAGGGTGCATGAGCAATGGATATGTCAGTGTGGTTCCTGGTGGGTGCAATTTTGGTGTTCTTCATGCAGTGCGGCTTTGCAATGGTGGAGACTGGCTTCACCCGGGCAAAAAACGCGGGAAACATCATTATGAAGAACCTGATGGACTTTTGCATCGGCACGGTGGTGTTTGTCCTGCTGGGCTACGGCATTATGAACAGTGAAAACTATTTCTTCGGGCTGATCGGCATGCCGGAATACCAGATGTTTACAAGCTTCTATGACTTTGACTGGTCCAATTTCTTTTTCCAGCTGGTGTTCTGCGCCACGGCGGCGACCATCGTCTCCGGCGCAATGGCGGAGCGCACCAAATTTCTGGCCTACTGTGTCTATTCCGGCTTTATCAGCGCCATCGTCTACCCCATTGAAGCCGGCTGGGTGTGGAACAGCCAGGGCTGGCTGGTCCAACTGGGATATGTGGACTTTGCTGGATCTTCGGTCATTCATATGGTGGGCGGCCTGTCCGCTCTGCTGGGCGCCTGGATGCTGGGGCCCCGGCTGGGCAAGTACAGCAAGGAGAAGAACGGGAAGATCCAGGTCAACGCCATTCCGGGCCACTCGCTGACCTTGGGCGCTCTGGGCTGCTTTATCCTCTGGTTCTGCTGGTACGGCTTCAACGGTGCGGCGGCGTCCGATGTGACGCAGATGGCCCAGATCCTGGGCACCACGACCATCGCGCCCGCGGTGGCCACCGTGTCCTGCATGGTATTTACCTGGATTCGGAGCGGAAAGCCGGACGTGTCCATGTGCCTGAACGCCTCTCTGGCCGGGCTGGTGGGGATTACCGCCCCCTGTGCCTCGGTGGACGTGGTGGGGGCCGCCGCCATCGGCGCGGTGTCCGGCGTCCTTGTGGTCGCCGCGGTGGAATTCATTGATCAGAAGCTCCATGTGGACGATCCGGTGGGCGCCGTGGCGGTCCACTGTGCCAACGGGATCTGGGGCACCATCGCCGAGGGGCTGTTCAGCACCAGCGAGGGCCTGTTTTACGGCGGCGGCGTGACCCATCTGGCCGTCCAGTGTCTGGGGGTGGTCTCCATTGGAGGCTACACTCTGGCGGTGATGTTCCTGGTATATAAGTTCATCGACGCGACCGTGGGCCTGCGGGTTACGGCGGAGGAGGAGATCATGGGCCTCGACGTCACAGAGCATGGCCTGACCTCGGCCTATGCCGACTTCCTGCCGGTCGCGCCGGGCTACGGCAGCGGAAATGAGCACAGCGGCCCTGTGGACGTGACGGGACTCAAGCCGGTTCCTCTGGCGGCGGCCGCGGCGGCTCCGGCCTCCGGCGCCCACAAGCTGACCCGGGTGTCCATCATCTGTAAGGAGGAGCGCTTTGCCATGCTGCGGGACACGATGGCGGCCATCGGGGTCACCGGTATGACCGTGTCCAGCGTGATGGGCTGCGGCACGCAGCTGGGCAAGGTGGGCCAGTACCGCGGCGTCAAGATGAGCATGAACCTGCTGCCCTATGTACAGGTGGATATTGTGGTCTCCAAAGTGAACCCGGCTCTGGTGGTGGCGGCCGCCCAGAAGTGCCTGCGCACCGGCAACTCGGGGGATGGGAAGATCTTCCTGACCAATGTGGACCATGTCATCAAGGTGCGCACCGGCGAGCAGGACTATGATGCGCTCCAGGACGACAACTGAACCGGCTTGACCGGTTCCCGGCGGCCTCCGGCCCGTGGGCGGGGCCGGTGGAGTCCGCAATCTGACGCCGGCGGGCCAAAGAATATGAAAAGGCTATGTGGGAGCGGGGAGGACACGCTCCCACATAGCCTTTCCTGTTTTCAGCGGGAGGGACGGACCGTTTGCCGGCCATAGGATTCTGCCCCCAAACCGGATGGCAGGGGCGGAGCCCGGGGCCCTGTTGAAAGAGGCGGGAAGGTCCCTTTTGGGCTTGTGAAACCGGCCAAAATGCGGTATGATAAAAGGGACTTCCCCGGAGAGACCGGCGGAGCGAAAGGAGTTTTCTTCCTATGTGGTTTGACGAAGCGGTCCTGTACCAAATTTATCCCCTGGGCCTGTGCGGCGCGCCCGAGTACAACGACGGAGTCACCGTGCCCCGCATCCGCAGCCTGCTGCCCTGGGCGGAGCATATCCGGAAGCTGGGGGCGGACACCGTCCTCTTGAATCCGGTCTTTGACAGCGACAAGCATGGCTATGACACCCGGGACTACAACCGGCTGGACCCCCGGCTGGGCGCCAACGAGGACCTGGCCCAGGTGTGCCGGGCTTTCCACGAGGCGGGGCTGCGGGTGATGCTGGACGGGGTGTTCAACCACGTGGGCCGGGGCTTCTGGGCTTTCCGGGACGTGCAGGAGAAGAAGTGGGACAGCCCCTATAAGGACTGGTTCCACATCGACTTTAACGGCAACACCGACCGGAACGACGGCTTCTGGTACGAGTGCTGGGAGGGGCACAGCGAGCTGGTGAAGCTGAACCTCCACAACCCGGCGGTGGTGGAGCACCAGTTCCGGGCCATCCGCGGCTGGGTGGAGCAGTTCGGCATCGACGGCCTGCGCCTGGACGTGGCCTACTGCCTGCCCATCGGCTATCTCAGGCAGCTGCGGGCCTTCACCGACGCCCTGAAGCCCGATTTTGTGCTCCTGGGCGAGGCCCTGGGGGGCGACTACAACCAGTGGATGGGGCCGGACAAGTGCCACTCGGTCACCAACTACGACTGCTTCAAGGGCCTGTGGTCCAGCTTCAACGACCGGAATCTGTTTGAGATCGGCCACAGCCTGGCCCGGCAGTACGGGCCGGAGCCCTGGACCCTCTACAAGGGGGCTCACCTGCTGTCCTTCGCGGACAACCACGACGTAACGAGACTGGCCTCCAAGCTCACCGAGCCCAGGCATATCCCCTTGGCCTACGCCATTTTGATGGGGATGCCGGGCACCCCCGCCCTGTACTACGGCAGTGAGTGGGGGATCAAAGGGGAAAAGGGGGCGTGCAGCGACGACGAGCTGCGCCCTGCCCTGGAGCAGCCGGAGTGGAACGACTTGACCGGCTGGATCGCCAAGCTGGCCGCCGCCCGGCGGAACAGCCCGGCCCTGTGCAATGGCAGCTACCGCAACGTGCTCCTCACCAACCGGCAGATCATCTTCGAGCGAAAGACAGAGGGGGAGCGGGTGCTGGTGGCGGTGAACGCCGACGGGGAGCCCTATACGGCCCACTTCGACGCGGGCTGCGGCCTGGCCTGGGACCTGATCACCGGAGAACAGCACGACTTCGGCGGCGGCAGCGAGCTGCCCCCATACAGCGCCTATTACTGGAAGATGGAGCGCTGATCCCGCCGCGCCGGAAATAGAAGAAATGCGCCGCCTGGAGGCGGCGCATTTCAGTTTGTCGAAAAACCTCTGTTTAGACGAATCCGCCCGAGTATTGGCGGGGGAGCTCGAGGGGGCGGCAGCCCGCCTCGAGTGGGATCAAATGCCCTGAATGCCTTGCTTGGCAAGGCGTTCAGCGAGCGCAGCGAGGACTTTTCCACCGCGCAGCGGCGGGAAAGTAACGGCATTTTTATGCTTGAAACCGGTTTTCCGCCTTCCACTGGCGCTCCTTCCAGACCGCCCGCACCACGTACAGCAGGAGGAGGAGCACCCAGGAGAGGGCCTCCGCCCAGGCGATCACCATATTGGCAAAAAAGACCACAAGGGTATAGGAAAGAATGATCCGGCAGGCCAGCGAAGCCATCCCCGCCAGACTGGAGTAGACCACGTCCCCCATCCCCTCCAGATAGCTGCGCACCGCGTTGGCCAGTCCATAGACCACATAGAAACAGGCGATCCGGCGGAAAAAGGCGTCCCCGATGGAGACGGCCTCCGGGCCGGCCCCAAACAGGGCGATCAGTTCCCCGCCGGTGGGGATCACCAGCACGGTGAGCAGCAGGGAGACCGCCGCCATCACCGCCGTGCCCACCCGGAAGATGCTCCGGGCCCGCAGATTCTGTCCGGCCCCGCAGTTCTGGGCCACCAGGGTGGAGATGCCGGAGCCCAGGTTGAGAATGGGCACCATGACGATGGAATCCACCCGGTAGGCGGTGGTCACCGCCGCCACCGTCTGGGTGCCGAAGCCATTCATAAAGTTCTGCAAAATCAGGCTGCCCACCGAGCTGACGCTGGACTGGAGCATGGGCGGAATGCCAAAGCGGCATCCCCACGCCAGCATGGTCCGGTCAAAGGACTGACGGCCGGGCCGGAAGCGGAGAATGGGATACTTTATGATGCCGTACCCGGTCAGAAACACCGTCATGGCCGCCTGAGCGATCACAGTGGCAATGGCCGCTCCGGCCACGCCCCAGCCCCAGACGGCCACAAACAGCACGTCCAGGGCCACATTCACCCCCGAGGAGAGGAGGACGGCATAAAAGGGAGCCCGGCTGTTTCCGATTCCCCGGAGGGCGGCTGAGTACACGTTGTAGACCGCCAGAAAGGGTACGCCGGCCAGGACGATGCCAAGGTAGTCCGCGGCCAGGGGGAGCGCCTCCCGGGTGGTGTGGAGCAGGCGCAGAAGTTCCTCTGCAAAGCAGACGCCCAGGACGGACAGGATCAGAAAGATCCCGCCCAACACCCAGAGAAAGGTGGAGAGAATCCGGCGGATGTCCTCCAGCTCCCTGGCGCCGAATTTCTGGGCGAACAGAATGGACAGTCCCAGAGTAAAGCCGGTGATGGCCAGCACATAGAAGTTGACCATGGAGGTGGTGGACCCCACCGCCGCCAGGGCCAGCTCCCCCACCACGTTGCCCACGATGAAGGCGTCCGCCCAGTTGTAGAGCTGCTGGAGAATTCCGCTGAGCATCAGGGGCAGACTGAACTTTACCAGAATATACGCCAGACGCCCGAAGCTGTCCCGGTTTTCCGCCGCTGCCATGCCGCTCCTCCTTCCAGAAAAAAACCGCATGCAATAGCCTTGCATACGGTAGGTGCTCACCCGCTGATCTTCCATGTAAGGGACAGTGTACCAGGAAATGCCCCAAAGCGCAAGGAAAAGTCGGATAAACTCCCCCGGCGGACCACTGCCCGCCGGGGGAGCCGGGTCACAGAATGATCATGGCGTCTCCAAAGCTGAAGAACCGGTACCGCTCCCGCACCGCCTCCTCATAGGCGGCCAGCACATGCTCCCGCCCCGCCAGTGCGGACACCAGCATGATGAGGGTGGACTCGGGCAGATGGAAGTTGGTGATGAGGCCGTCCAGCACCTTGAACCGGTAGCCGGGGTAGATGAAGATGTTGGTCCACCCCGCCGACTCCTTCAGCGTCCCGTCCTCCGCGGCGAAGCTCTCGATGGTGCGGCAGGAGGTGGTGCCCACGCAGATGACCCGGCCGCCGTTTTTTCGGGTCTCATTGATGGTCCGGGCCACATCGGCGGAGATCATGCAGTACTCCGAGTGCATCTCGTGCTCCGAGATATCCTCCGCCTTCACCGGCCGGAAGGTGCCCAGTCCCACGTGGAGGGTGACATAGCACAGCTTCACTCCCATGTCCTCCACCTGCTTTAAAAGCTCCGGGGTGAAATGGAGGCCGGCGGTGGGGGCGGCGGCGGAGCCGTTGATTTTGGAGTAGACGGTCTGATACCGCTCGCTGTCCTGGAGCTCCTCCTTGATGTAGGGGGGCAGGGGCATCTTGCCCAGCTCCTCCAGCACCTCCAAAAAAATGCCCTCATAGTGGAAGCGCACCAGCCGGTTGCCACCGGACGCCTCTGCCTCCACCGTGGCGGTGAGGCGGCTCCCGTCCCCAAAGACCACCTGGGTCCCGGGCTTCAGCTTCCGCCCCGGGCGCACCAGACACTCCCACAGGCCGTCCCCCTTGTCGGTGAGGAGGAGGACCTCACAGGCCCCGCCCCCGGGCAGCCGGTGGCCGATGAGCCGGGCGGGGAGCACCCGGGAGTTGTTCAGCACCAGGCAGTCTCCCGGACGGAGGAACTGGGGCAGGTCGTAAAAGTGGTGGTGGGAGACGGCCCCGGTCTCCTTGTCCAGGGCCAGCAGCCGGGAGGCGTCCCGCCGCTCCAGGGGGTGCTGGGCGATGAGTTCCTCCGGGAGGTAAAAATCAAAATCGGATGTTTTCAAGTGTCCTTCGCCTTTCTGTTCCAAAATTTTCCCCGCGCCCCTCCGGGGAGACCGGCGCGGAATGGAAGAATGCCGAAAAGGCTTTCGGCAAGCGGTGTTCCCGCCCCCAGGGGAGCGGGAACACCGATCAGGGATCAATTTACCGGACGTATGTACCGGGGTAGTAAAATTCGATGATCTCGTCATAGGTGAAGCCCCGCTCCGCCATGGCGCGGGCCCCGTACTGGCTCAGACCCAGCTGGTGGCCGTTGCCGGAGCCCTGGAAGATATAGGAGCTGCCGCTCACCGTCACCTGGGTGCCGGCGGGGGTGTCCGTGCCGGAGCCGCCGCCGGAGGCGGCGTCCTCCGCCGGGGTGACGCTGCCCGAGCCGGAGATGGCGTACAGTCCGTCCAGGCCCGCCTGGCTCAGGGAACCGGAGCCGCTGATCACCGTGTAGGTGCCCTGGGAATCCAGGGATGCGGAGCCGTTGGCCGTGAGTCCACCGCCGGAACTGGACGTCCCGGCCCCCGAGGAGACCGACTGCCCGTTGACCGTGAATCGGATGGAACTGACACCAAATACGCTGCGGATTGATGTGGGTTTTAAGTCGTTGCTCTCTCCATTGCCATAGGTCACCCGAACTTGAATCACGTTCCCCAAATCGGAATACGTAAGGGTCAGAGACGCGATGCCGCTGGAGGCGTTGTAGCCCCGGGCCTGGAGCCGCTGGGCCAGCTCCGAGCTGGTGTAGGATACTGTCCAGGAGGAGTAGCTGTTTTTGCTGGCCATGTCCGCCTCGTAGGGGTCCTCCACGCCGCACAGGTAGGGGTACTGCTCCAAAGAGGAACCCCACACGTTGTACACGCTCTCGCTGGCTCCCCCGTGGCTGGAGGAGTAGAAGGCCTCGATGACCTGCCCGTCGTACCAGGCGTATTTCCCGGCTGTCTCGTCCACCGCCTGGTCGGTGCGCTCGTTGGCTTGGTAGGAGGAGCTGTTTGTCCCCGCGCCGTAGTAGGCTTGGCAGTCGGTGGTGTTGCACACGTCAAAGTGGTAGGAGGTGTGCTTGCCGCTGTGGATGTTGATGTAGGCGTAGCTGCGGGCGCACACCGCCTGAACCTTCAGGGCCTCCAGAGGCCAGCTGTTGCTCATCTCATAGGGGACAACACCTTTGATGTAGGTCTCCAGGTCCACGATGTTCACCACCGTCAGGTCGCCCCCGCCGATGCGCTCATAGCGGAAGCCGCCGCAGTACCGGTACCCCTTGAACCAGGTGCGCACGGCGTCTGCCCCGGTGACGTCGGGCATCACCCCCAGGGCCAGCGCGTCCCCTCCGTCAAACTGGAACAGGATCTCCGCGGTTCCGGTGCGGGTGACGTTGACGGCGTAGGAGCTGGTGCCTGCCACCGTGCCGCCCAGGCTCTGGGCGGCGTCCTCCGCCTCCTGCCGGCTGGTATAGGAGCCGGCGCGCACCTGGTAGTCCCCGTCGATCCAGGCCACAAAGCCGTCCCGGTACTCCTGGGCGTCGGCGGCGGCCTGCTCATAGGAGCGGTAGCCGCTCTCCACCAGCACGTGGTAGCAGCCGATCACGTCCCCGCCGTTGTCGGAGTTGGAGTAGGAGGTGCCGTTCACCCAGGTGTTCTGGGTCTTGACCATGGTGATCTGGGTCTCGTCCTCGTCCGTCCGGGCCAGCTCCACAAAATCCAGGCCGTCGTCAAAGTAGCCCATGCGGTAGCCCGAGCCGTAGCCGGTGTTGTTCTCCAGGTTGGCGTTCACCAGGGCGCCGCTGCCATAGGCCAGGCCCACCCGGACCATCTCGCCGCCGCTCCCCGCCGCCAGGGCTGTGGGGAGGGCCAGGACCACCGCCAGCAGAACGGCGGCAAACTGCATAAAGAATCGTCTCATAGCTCTCTTGATTTCTCCGTTTCTGATGATTCGCTCTCTTGACACCCACCGGCAAACATGATAGGATAATTTCAAGTTTGCATGATAGAGGTCGCGGCCGACATGAGTACGCGTGGCCAGGGAGCCGGTTCCCGTCCACCCACGCCCAAAGGGAAGGCCGCCGAAGGGTTTTCCTCTCGCACCGGAACGGAGGGCCCTGGTCGCCGGGTCAACAGCTCTGCGACTGTCATCAGGGCGGTCCCCTGATGGAGCGCTGTCTGCTTTTGTGAATATTTTGCCGGCTGTGGGCGGTTTCGGCCACAGCTGACATTATAGTACAAAATCAGCCGCTTGAAAAGCCGCTGATTTCTTTTTTTATCTGGGCCATGTTTCCATTTTCAAACAAGGCTTGGTTTTGTCTGGAACCCCGGACACCGAACATTCAATGGGGCCATAGAATGGCCTGAACCACTTGGGAGGTATTTCTTATGAAACAGTACAAAGTCGGAATCATCGGCGGCACCGGCATGGTGGGCCAGCGCTTCGTCACCCTGATGGAGAAGCACCCCTGGTTCCAGCTCACCGTCATCGCCGCCAGCCCCCGCTCCGCGGGCAAGACCTATGAGGAGGCGGTGAAAGACCGCTGGGCCATGACCACCCCCATCCCCGAGGAGGCCAAGAACCTGGTGGTGCTGGACGCCCAGGCGGACATTGAGAAGATCGCCGGTCTGGTGGACTTTGTGTTCTGTGCCGTGGATATGAAGAAGGACGAGATCCGCGCCCTGGAGGAGGCCTACGCCAAGGCCGAGTGCCCGGTGGTGTCCAACAACTCCGCCCACCGCTGGACCGAGGACGTGCCCATGGTGGTGCCCGAGATGAACCCGGAGCACCTGGAGGTCATCGCCGCCCAGAAAAAGCGCCTGGGCACCCAGCGCGGCTTCATCGCGGTGAAGTCCAACTGCTCCATCCAGTCCTACGCCCCCGCTTTCCACCCCCTGATGAAGTACGGCATCGAGAAGGCACTGGTGTGCACCTATCAGGCCATCTCCGGCGCGGGCAAGACCTTCGAGCGCTGGCCCGAGATGGTGGACAACGTCATCCCCTACATCGGCGGCGAGGAGGAGAAGAGCGAGCAGGAGCCCCTGAAGATCTGGGGCAAGGTGGAGGACGGCAAGATCGTCAAGGCCGCCGGCCCCGACATCACCGCCCAGTGCTTCCGGGTGGCCTGCCTGGACGGCCACATGGCCGCCGTGTTCGTGAAGTTCCAGGAGGGCAAGACCCCCTCCATGGAGCAGATCAAAGAGGATTGGGCCAACTTCAAGGGCCGTCCCCAGGAGCTGGAGCTCCCCTCCGCCCCCAAGCAGTTCCTCCACTACTTTGAGGAGCCCGACCGGCCCCAGACCCGCCTGGACCGGGATCTGGAGGGCGGCATGGCCGTCTCCCTGGGCCGCCTGCGCCCCGACAGCCAGTACGACTACAAGTTCGTGGGCCTGAGCCACAACACCCTCCGGGGCGCCGCCGGCGGCGCGGTCCTGCTGGCCGAGCTGCTGTGCGCCGAGGGATACATCCAGCCCAAGTGATCCGATCCCTTTTCCATTGCGCATGAGATAGGAGATATTGAGATAGGAGATAGAAGATATGCCTTCTTCCGACCCTACATCTCCTATCTTCTATCTCCTATCTCCTATCTTGTGAAAAAGGAATGGTGCATTATGAGAACTCCTGTTTTTACGGGCAACTGCGTGGCCATTGCCACCCCCTTTGACGCCAACGGCAACATCAACTACGACGCCTTCGGCCGCCTCATCGACAATCAGATCGAGGGCGGTGTGGACGCCATCTGCGTGTGCGGCACCACCGGCGAGTCGGCCACCATGACCATTCGGGAGCACATCGCCGTGGTGGAGTACTGCGTCAAGCGGGTCAATCACCGTGTAAAGGTCATCGCCGGCGCGGGGAGCAACGACACCTCCGCCGCCGTGTACCTGTCCCTCCACGCCCAGGACTCCGGGGCGGACGCGCTGCTCCACGTCACCCCCTACTACAACAAGTGCAGCCAGGCGGGCCTTGTGAAGCACTATGAGTACATCGCCGACCGCACCGAGCTGCCCATCATCCTCTACAACGTGCCCAGCCGCACCGGCGTGTCCTTTACCGCCGAGAGCTATCAGATTCTCTCTCAGAACCCCAAGATCAACGGCGTGAAGGAGGCCAGCGGCAACTTCTCCCTGCTGGCCCACACTCGCCACCTGTGCGGGGACGACTTCTACGTCTGGTCGGGCAACGACGACCAGGTGGTGCCCATGATGTCCCTGGGGGCCAAGGGCGTCATCTCGGTGGCCTCCAACATCATCCCCGGCGTCATGCGGGAGATGACCCACCTGTGCCTGGACAACGACTTCCAGGCCGCCTCCAAGCTGCAGATCGAGTACATGGACCTGATCGACGCCCTGTTCTGCGACGTGAACCCCATCCCGGTGAAGGAGGCCCTGAACCTGATGGGCATGGAGGCCGGCCCGGTGCGCCTGCCCCTGTGCGAGCTGTCTGAGAAGAACCATGAGCGGCTCCGCGCCGCCATGGCCGCCAAGGGCCTGCTGTAAGCGCGCATTTTACAAAGGAGGTTTTCTCCCATGCTGAGAATCATCATTTCCGGCTGCAACGGCCATATGGGCCGGGTGGTGGAGTCCCTGTGCAATGCCGACCCGGAGGTTCAGGTGGCCGCCGGCTTCGACGTGCTGGGCTCCGCCGACCGGGAGTTCCCCGTCTACTCCTCTCCGGCCCAGTTCACCGGGGAGGCGGACGCGGTCATCGACTTCTCCTCCCCCGCCGCCCTGGACGGCCTGCTGGAGTTTGGTAAGCGGACCAAGACCCCTCTGATCCTGGCCACCACCGGCTACACCCCGGAGCAGGTGGCCCAGATCGGAGCCGCCGCCCTGGAGGTGCCCATTTTCCGCTCCGCCAACATGTCTCTGGGCATCAACGTGCTGCTGGAGCTGGTGAAGAAGGCGGCCGGCGTGCTGGGGGACAGCTATGACATCGAGATCGTGGAGCGGCACCACCGCCGGAAGGTGGACGCCCCCAGCGGCACCGCCCTGATGATCGCCGACGCGGCGGCCCAGAGCTGCGGCCACGAGACGGAGTACGTCTTTGAGCGCCACTCGGTCCGCCAGCCCCGGGACAAGAAGGAGATCGGCATCTCCGCCGTCCGGGGGGGCACCATCGTGGGGGAGCACGAGATCATCTTCGCCGGCCACGACGAGATCATGGAAATCAAGCACACCGCCCTCTCCCGGGAGATCTTCGCCCAGGGGGCTCTGGAGGCCGCCAAGTTTATGGCTGCCGTCAAGGAGCCCGGCCTGTACGATATGAGCCAGCTGGTAAAATAACAAGACATACGGGGACCTCTGCCAACCAGGATGCGCGGCAGAGGTCCTTTTTGCAGTACGATAAGTCAGGTTCACTTGACACGCCGCTGGAAATGTGGTACTATGAAGTCAAGCAAACCTGACTTTTGGAGGAGTACATGAGAAGCCGTTTAAAGGAATTTCGGGAACAGCGGGGGCTCACCCAAAAGGAACTGGGGGCCGCGGTGGGGGTATCCCGCCAGGCCATCAATGCGGTGGAGACGGGCAAATTTGATCCCTCCATCTGGCTGGCCCACGACCTGGCACAGTATTTCGGCATCACCATTGAGGAACTGTTTGACTTTACCAGAGAGGAGCGGTAGTATGCATCTGGAAGCGGAAGTATATGGTTTGGTACTGGCGGGCTTTGGGGTTGTGGTGCTGTGCACCCTTCTGTCGCTGGTTTATCTGTTCTGGCGGTCCCGTCACCGTGCCATCCTGTGGTTTGGCGGACAGCTGTTTTGTTTGACCGGGGCCTTCTGGTTCTTTTTCCGGGCGCTTTGCTTTCCCTATGACCCGCAGTTTGCGATGTATTCCGAAGAACAGTCGGTGAATATCGCGTGTGCCGGCCTGTTTTGGGCCCTGAGCATGTTCTGTATGCTATTCGGGATCTATCGGCTTTTGCGAAAAGGGCCGGTGATCCATCAGTTTTAAGCTACAAACTTGCAAACACGAACGGCCGTCTGCACCACAGGCGGCCGTTTTTCTGTCTATGTAGGGAGGCGGCAGGGCGCCGCCTCTGGAATCAGTAGGTCTGATTGGGGTTGGACTTGTTCTTGGCGTCCTTCCCGGTGGAGTTCTGGGGATTGGCGGTGGGATTCTGGTTCTGGGCCTCGGGGCCGGTGTAGCCCGGGCGCTTCATGCCTTTCTTAGCCATAGCAGGTTCCTCCTTAGTCGTCGCCGCGCAGAAGATTGTCGGCATAGTCTTTCAGGCTGGCCAGTGAGTTGACCCCGTCCGGTCTGGTCTGGATCTGCTCCCGGGCATAGGAGGGGAGGGAGTCAAAATATCGCCGCGCCTCCGGCTCCCCGCGGAGCAGAGCATACAGGTCTTTGTACTGCAACGGATATCACCTCGGTCCCTAGTATGGCCGCTCTGGGGAGGATTATGCCCGCCGCAGAAAAAATTTGCATGCGGCAGGGAAAAGAGGTGCTTGACACTATCGAATATCGATGATATGATAAGGATGAAGATAGCGATATTCGATATTTCACAGTAGAATTTCTGAAAAAGGAGGTGCCGTACATGGCGCGGGAAAAATTTCAGACCCTCACCGAGCAGATGTTTTACATCCTCCTGGCCCTCCAGGAGGAGCGGTGCGGGGCGGACATCATGGCCCTGGTGGCCCAGATCACCCAGAACCGGGTGACCATCGGCCCGGGGACCCTGTACAACCTGCTGGAGGACTTCTTATCCGCCGGCATGATCATGCAGACCAAGGTGGAGGGGCGCAGGCGCAGCTATGTGCTCACCCAGCAGGGGAAGGACCGGCTGCTGATGGAGAAGCGCCGGCTGGAGCTCATGCTGGACGACTACCGGCACATGACGGCGGAGCCGTCCCAGGAGCTCCGGCAGGGAAATGCCGGATAGTCCGTTCCCATTCAGTTCGGATTTGAAAGGAGGCGTCCCGGGGTGAAGCGGAAATATGAACTCAACAACTTTGAGCCCTATCAGTTCACGGACATCCGGGACCATCTGGAGGCCATGGCCCTCCGGGGCTGGCGGCTGGAACGGATGGAGCGGTACTTCCTGGTCTACCGCCGGGGAGAGCCCAAACCGGTCCGCTACGCCCTGGTATTTCATCCCGAGATGGGCTATCTGGAGCCCGCCCCCACTCCGGAGGGGGAGGTGTACCGGGACTACTGCCGGCAGGCCGGCTGGGAGCCGGTGGCCTTTTGGAGCTCGGTTCCCCAAATCGAGGTCTACTGTAATGAGGAGCCCCACCCCATCCCCCTCCAGACCGACCGGTCCATTCAGTGGCGGGTGATGGGGGACTGGCTGGAGCGGCGGTATGTGCCCCGGCTTCAGACGGGGGCGGCCGCCTGCTCGCTGATGTTTCTCCTGTTGGCCATCTTCTGCGCTCTGTTCCTTATTGCCCCAGAGGACTGGGCATTTCGGATTCTGACGCTCTGCCTGATTGCCCTTCTGATCTACCTGACGGCTGTTCCCCTGATCCAGCTGGCCAGCGCCAACCGCTGGCTCAGTCAGGTCCGCCGGGCGGAGGAGGGGCTGGGGGAGGGACCCGACGGCCGTCTGTCCCCTCTCCTGCGGTGGACGCGCAAAGTGAGTGTTGTGCTCTCTGCTCTCGTGCTCCTGTATTATGTATGGTACACGGCAGCTCAGGGCGGCGGCATCCCCAGTCTGGTTCGGAGCGTCGGACAGACGGCGGTCCTCCTCCTGGCGTGGTGGGGAATGGGCCGGGCGGAGGACTGGCTGCGCCGCCATGGGCGCTCCCAGGCGGCCAACTGGGCCGGCTATGGGTTTGTGGTGGTCCTCGCGTTTTTCATCCTCCAGCTGCGCAACTCCATCTTTTAGACCCCGTATGGGTCCCTGCAGAAGGGAGAGAGTTTTTATGAAACGAAAATATGAGCTCAACCTCTATGCCCCCTTTCAGTATGAGGACATTCAGAGTCACCTGGAGGAGATGGCGGAGCGGGGCTGGGAGCTGGAGAAGGCCAGCCACCGCCTGTTTACCTACCGCGCCTCGGAGCCCGGCCCGGTGCGCTACGCCCTGGCCTACCGGCCGGAGGTGGGCTGGATGGACCAGCTGCCAACCCAGGGGCAGGAGATCTACGCCGGCTACTGCCAGGACGCCGGCTGGGAGCTGGTGGACACCTGGGCCAGGTATCCCCAGATCCAGATCTACTGCAGCCGGATGAGGTATCCGGTCCCCCTGGAGACCGACCTGACCACCCACTGGCAGGTGCTCACAACGTGGATGGATCGGCGGTATATAGAACCCCTGCGGAGCAATATAGCCATCGGAAGCCTGTTTGCCATGGTCACCGCCATGCTGCTGACTATCTTCCTCACCCAGGGGGAGTTTGAGCCGCCCATTTCGTTTCTGTGCATCGCCGCTGCGGTGCTCCTGGTTTTGTTGGTGCTCCACCAGCTGATCGTTCTGGTGGACGCCCAGCGGTGGCTGGAGGAGGCCCGCCGGGCCTCGGAGGAGGGCTCCCCCGGCCCAAGAGGGCGGATGTCCCTGCCTTGGAAGATCACTTTTTGGGTGACGGCCGCGGCCGGTGTGGGAACTCTGGCCCTCTTTGTGGGGATCGCCGTGTCCGACCACGGTCCCATGGCGGCGGTGCGCATCGCCGGGGCAGCGCTGGTGTTCTATGTTACCCTCTACGCCGCGTTCCGGTTCCGGGACCTGCTGCGGAAGCAGGGGGGCTCCCCCCACTGGAAGTGGATCGTGTTTACTATTGTGGCGGTGCTTCTGGCCCTTCTGGACGTGGGGCTGCGGGACTGGCTTACGGACTTTTGAGGAATAAAAGCGGCGGGGGCAAGCCCCCGCCCTACTTCTCTGTTTTGCGGCAAAACCGGAGCGGGACCGATATAAACTCGATCCAGCTCCGGCATATTTTTTTCCGTCAGGAGGACTGGGGCAGGGTGACGATGGCTTTGAACAGGTCCCCGTCCACCACCAGCTCGAAGGTGCCCCCCTGGAGCTCGGTGAGGCTCTTGGCGATGGACAGCCCCAGGCCGGAGCCCTCGGTAGTGCGGGACTCCTCGCCCCGGACAAAGCGCTCCATCAGCCGCTCGGGCGGCACGTTCAGGGGGTCCCGGGAGACGTTTTTCACCGACAGGCTCACGCTCCCCTTTCCCCGGAAGATCTCAATATACACCCGGGTGCCCTCCAGGGCGTACTTGGCGCAGTTGGACAGCAGGTTGTCGATGACCCGCCACAGGTGGCGGCCGTCGGCGTACACGTAGCACTCCCCCTCGGGGACGGCGCGCACCACCGCCAGATGCTTGCCCTCCAGCTTCTCCTCGTACTCTCCCAGAGCCTGGTCCAGCAGCTGGACCATCCCGATCTTCTCCCGGTTCACCGACAGGGCCCCTGTGGAGGCCTTGCTGGCCTCTACCAGATCCTCGGTGAGCTTCTTGAGCCGCTGGGACTTCCGGTCCAGCACGTCGATGTACTGCCGGGCGGTGGGGTCGGTCTGCTCTGTGGTCTTCAGGAGGTTCACATAGTTGATGATGGAGGTGAGGGGGGTCTTCAGGTCGTGGGACACGTTGGTGATGAGCTCCGCCTTGAAGCGCTCGCTCTTCATCTGCTCATTCACCGCCTGGGTCAGGCCGCCGGAGATGTTGTTCAGGGCCTCGGCGTGGCGCTTCAGATCCCCGGGCAGGCGGGCCGTGTCGATCTGGTGGTTCAGGTTGCCGGCGGCAATGACCTCCGTCCCCTTGCGCACCCGCCAGAAGCAGGCGCTCCACCAGCACAGAAACGCCAGCACCGCCAGGTTGACCACCACTCCGGGCACCGGATACCAATCGTGGAGGGGCCACAGGTGGTCACAGGCAAAGATGGCGGCCAGATACAGGAAGAAACTCACCACCGCCTTCCAGGCCAGGGGCAGATCCTGGAAGAAGCTCACCAGGCGGCGCACCAGGAACATGACCACCCTGCACAGCAGAGTGGTCCGGGCCAGGGCCCGGGCCTTCATCCGGACCACCAGGGTCCGCAGGGCGGCCGCCATCAGAAGCACCCAGGCTCCCCCCGCCGCGGTACCCACGGCCAACAGAACTGCGGTCATGGTCTGGTCCGCCTCATCCACGGCCCAGACGGCCTCGGCTTGATACTGGGGGAACGCCAGAAACAGCAGCAGTGTTCCCACCGCCAAGGCGGCAAGCCACACCTCGCTGAATACCCGGTCCACAGGGGAGAGTACGATCCCCTCCTGCCCGGGCCGGTGGCCCGCCGCCCACAGAAGGAACAGCAGCAGAAGGGCCGCCGCCCCCAGAAACGCCAGGGCCAGCCCACCGTACAGGGGACCGTTGGCGGCATATCCGTCGCACAGGGTCAGCAGGCTGCGGAATTCATCCTGGACCGCCATCAGCTCCGGCTTGAGCACGCCGTAGCGCAGAATGGCGCTGCTTTGGCTGTCCTCCGACGGTGCCGGAGCGCCGGCGCTGTAAGAGGCTGTCGTGGAGGCGGTCCACGGCTCCGACTTGGCGGTAAAGTCCACCTGGCCGCTGTGGACCGTCAGCGCCCCGTAGTAGACGCCGGTGACCTGAGTCTCAAAAGACTGGCTCGAGTCCTGGAGGTTGGTGTCCAGCACCTGGGCGCCGTCGGCGCTGAGGATCTGATAGCGGAAATTGGTGCGCTCCGGCGACAGTGCCTCCCGGGTGGCCGCCAGCAGCGTCACCGTCTGCTCCCGCTCCACATAGTCCAGGCTTCCGCTGTCCAGATCGGTCTGGAGCTGCACATAGTCCTGCACCTGGTAGGTCCGCTGGTTCAAATTGGTGTCAAAGGCCCAGGTGGTGGTCCAGTCGCCGAATTGCGTATACCACAGGGCAAACAGAAACTGCTGTCCCAGCAGCAGGGCCGCGCACACAGCCGCCGCGAAGAGCACCCACCCGGCCGGCCGGAGGGTCCGATTGTCCCGCAGGCGTTTCAATCAGAGTCCCCCCTTGTCGATCTTGTACCCCAGGCCCCAGACCACCTTCAGATAGCGGGGGTCGGCGGGGTTGATCTCGATTTTCTCCCGCAGGTGGCGGATGTGGACGGCCACCGTGTTCTCCGAACCGTAGGCCGGGTCGTTCCACACCTGCTCATAGATCTGGGCGGAGGAGAACACCTGGCCGGGGTGGGTCATGAGCAGGCGCAGGATGTTGTACTCGATGGGGGTGAGGGCCACCGGCTCCCCGTCCACCGTCACCTGCTTGGCCGAGTCGTCCAGGGAGATGGGGCCTACGGTGAGCAGGCCGGGGCTCTTGTCCGCCCCGCCCAGGGAGGTGTACCGCCGCAGCTGGCTCTTCACCCGGGCGATGACCTCCAGGGGGTTGAAGGGCTTGGTGATGTAGTCGTCCGCCCCGATGTTCAGTCCCAGGATCTTGTCCGAGTCCTCACTTTTGGCGGTGAGGAGGATGATGGGGATGTTGCTCCCCTCCCGCAGCTTGGCGGTGGCCCGGATGCCGTCCAGCTCGGGCATCATGATGTCCATGAGGATCAGGTGGACCTCGTTCTGTTCCACCGCCAGCAGGGCCTCCTTGCCGTTGTAGGCCCGCAGGGTCTTGTAGCCCTCGCTGGTGAGATAGATGTCCAGCGCGGAAACGATATCCTTGTCGTCGTCGCAGATCAGAATGGTGTGCATGTCTCTCCCAGTCCTTTCCTCAAATCCTTTTGATGTGTTACGTTTAGCATAACACAGACTGTTTAAGATGCAAGACGTAAAATCTTAAGAACCGATAAATTTTGCTTCTCCGCCGCGGCAGAGCCTCCCTGTTCCGTTCGGTGAAATCGGACAGAACCGCGCGGAAAAATTCATTGCCTTTTTGTTGGTTTTCCGGTAAACTAAAAGGTAGAAAATGGTCCTGCCGCGCTCCGGCCCGGCGGGAGGGGAACAGTGCTTTGGAGATCCGGGAGGAGGGGCACGCATGGAGGAATATCTGCAGCAGATTACCCGCCTGATGAACCTGAACGGCGAGGCCGTGGAGGGCATGATGGTGGTGAATAAGGACGGCATTGTGGAGTATTATAAGCCCGGAAATCCCTTTGGCAAGCTGCCGGAGGAGTTTGGGCGCAATGTGGTGGGGAACCACCTGCTCTCCGTCTATACGGAGCTGTCCGAGGAGAACAGCACCGTGATGAATACCCTGCGCACGGGACAGATCACGGTGGGGGAGAAGCAGGTCCTGACCCATGAGGACCTCCAGATCACCATGGTGACCACCACCTACCCTATTTTGAACCAGCGGGGGGAGATCCAGGGGGCGGTGGATATCGCCCAGATTCTGGACGTGCGCTCACTGAAGGGGGCGGCACCTGCGTCGGCGGACCACTCGGTGCTGGACGACATCGTCACCCGGAACAAGGAGATGGCCAGGCTGAAGGCGGCCATCCGCACCATTGCGAAAAATGACTCTGCCACCCTCATCTATGGGGAGACCGGCACCGGCAAGGAGCTCTTTGCCGAGGCCCTCCACGCCCTCAGCGGCCGGAGAGACAAGCCCTTCCTGTCTCAGAACTGCGCCGCCATCCCGGAAAATCTGCTGGAGAGCATGTTCTTCGGCACCGAGCGGGGCGGGTTCACCGGGGCGGAGTCCAAAAAGGGCCTGTTCGAGCTGGCCGACGGGGGCACCTTGTTTCTGGACGAGATCAACTCCATGGACACCGCCATGCAGGCCAAGCTGCTCAAAGCTCTGGAGGAGCAGAAGGTGCGGCGCATCGGCGGCCGGGAGGACATTCATTTTGATGTGCGCATCGTGTGCGCCTCCAACGAGGACCCGGAGACCCTTGTAGAGCAGGGGCGGCTGCGCTCGGACTTCTATTACCGCATCGGGGTGGTGCGCCTGCGCCTGCCCCCGCTGCGGGAGCGGCCGGAGGATATCCTGCCCCTGACGGAGCACTACATCAAATTTTTTAACCAGACCATGCACAAGCAGATCCTGGGTCTGAGCCAGATGACCAAGGACCTGTTTCTCCGCTGGAGCTGGCCGGGCAACGTGCGGGAGCTGAAAAACACCATCGAAGGGGCCTTCAATCTGGAGAGCAGCTCGTACATCACCCTGGACTCCGTGCGCGGCCTGCTGGAGAAGCTGGAGCACCAGGAGGCGGCGGCGCTGGCCGAGCCCGCCCCGGAGTTCCCGGAGCCGCCGGAGGCGGAGCCTCTCTCCTTTGCCCAGATCCGGGAACAGCTCCGCCGCGGGCAGGTGGACCTGAAAAAATTACTGGCGGAGTATGAGGCCGAAATTATCCGGGAGGCCCTCCAGCAGACCCGGCGTCTCAACGCCGCCGCCGAGAAGCTCTCCATGTCCCCCCAAAAACTGCAGTACCGGATGGAGAAGCTGGGACTAAAAGAAAATCAAAAAAATTTGATAAAGTAAAAAATTTTTGATCTTTGATTCAAAAATTTTGACCAAACACTTTGCCATATTTTTGTGGTAAGAAAGAAACAGTTTCCTGTGTAAATTTTTGAAAAAATTTGTAGGGACGGACAAAGGGACCGGAACTCCCTTGACAGGCCCGCATTGGAAACATTACACTGTGAAATGTGCGAAGGCGCCGGTCCCTGATTTAGGGTCCTGGCGCCTTTTTCGATTTTTTTGGCACCGAATTTGCTGTAATGTACAATATGACAGAAAGGGGGCTGTGCTCTATGCACGCAAATCGGAAAACTGCCTATATCAACGGAAAGATCTTCACCTCTGACCGGGAGAATCTCCACGCGGAGGCGATGACGGTGGAGAATGGCCGCATCACCTGGGTGGGCGCTCAGGCCGACCTGCCCGCCGGTCCCTATGATGAGACGGTGGATCTCCAGGGCCGCCGGGTTCTCCCCGGGTTTGTGGACGCCCACGAGCATCCGGTGATGCTGGCGGACTTCAGCAAAAAGATTTCCAGCCTGCCGCCCAAGGTCAACTCCATCGAGGAGCTCAAGCAGGCCATCCGGGACGTGCGGGAGCAGCAGGGCCCCGGCAAGTGGATCGAGGGCTGGGGCTATGACGAGGGCAAGCTGGCCGAAAAGCGCTCCCCCACCCGCTACGATCTGGACGAGGGGTGCAGCGACTCCCCCGTGTCCATCATCCGCACCTGCGGCCACATCCGCTGTGTGAACAGCAAGGCCCTGGAGATGGCGGGCATCACCAAGGACACCCCCGACCCCCAGGGCGGCCAGATCGACCGGGATGAGAACGGCGAGCCCACCGGCGTCCTTCGGGAGTCCGCCCGCAACCTGGTCACCCCCCTGATCCCCGAGACTACCGAGGAGCAGAAGGTGGACCTGGTGGTGGATCTGGGCAAGCTGCTCGCCTCTCAGGGCATCACCGCCACCTGCGACATGGGCAATCTGGACCCCTCGGACAGCTATGATACATACATGGCGGCCGTCAAGAAGGGCTTCTGCCAGAAGGTCGGCGTCTACTACATGTGGGAGTTCTTTGCCGACGACCCGAAGTTCCAGATCCCCGAGTCCCGCTTTGACCGCTCCCAGCAGATCTTCGCCGCCGGTCTGAAGCTCATCGGCGACGGCAGCGTCTCCGGCCGCACCGCCTGGATGAACGAGCCCTACCTGGACAGCGACGAGTGCGGCTTCCCCGTTTGCTCCGACGAGCTGATGGAGAGCGCCATCGCCTACTGCAAGGAGCACCACTGCCAGCTGTCCATGCACGCCATGGGCGGCCACGCCATCGACCGCATCGTGGACCGGGTCTACCCGGAGGAGAAGTGGACCGAGGGCGATGTGCCCCATCTGCGTATGGAGCACTGGACCGAGCCATCTGAGTCCGCCATCCGCAAGAGCGCCGAGAAGGGGCTGGCGGTGGCCACTCAGCCCATCTTCCTCTACGCGGAGATCGAGAGCTACCTGACCAACCTGGGCGTGGAGCGCATGAAGAAGACCTATCCCATCCAGGACCTGCTGAAGGCGGGCGTGCCCTTCTGCTTCTCTACCGACGCCCCCGCCACCTCCTGGGCCGTGCCCTCCGATCCCTTCCCCTGCCTGAAGGGCGGCGTCACCCGCACCGCCTGGGACGGCACCGACTGCGGCCCCGACAATCGGGTGGACATCGAGACCGCCATCCAGCTCTACACCCGGGAGGGGGCCCGTGTGGCCGGCATCCCGGAGATCGGTGAACTGAAGGCCGGTTATCACGCCGATTTCATTACCCTCAGTGAGGACATCCTCTCCGTAGACCCCATGAAGATCGACCAGGTCTATGTCACCGCCACCTATGTGGACGGCGAAAAGGTTTATGAAAGTGAGGCCAAATCATGAAACAGAGCCGGACGAAAGATATTTTTGTACTGGGCTTTGCCATGTTCGCCATCTTCTTCGGCGCCGGCAACCTGATCTTTCCCCCGTCCATCGGCATTAACACCGGCGAGGATGTCATCTTCGGAATCGCCGGCATGACGCTCACCGGAATCCTGTTCCCCATGCTGGCCATGTACGCCGTGGTCAATATGGGCACAGATTTCCACGACCTGTCCTACCACATCAACTCCTGGTGGCACCAGCTGTTCCGGGGCATCGGCCTGCTGATCGTCCTGTTCGGCACCATTCCCCGCTGCGGCGCAGTGGCGGCTGAGACCGGACTGCGGGGCATCGCCCCCGACCTGCCCGACTGGGCCAATGTGGTATTCCTGGTGGCCTTCTTCGCCCTGTCCTACTTCTTTGCCAGCAACCGCTCCAAGGTAGTGGATATGATTGGTACCTACGCCACCCCCATCCTGCTCATTGCTCTGCTGATTATCGTGGTGATGGTGTTTGCCATCCCTATCGGTTCCCCCACCGGCGGAACAGTGGACAATGCTTTTTCCTACTCTATGCTCACCGCCTATAACACCGGCGATATTCCCACCGGCCTGATCTGTGCCGGCGTGTTCCTGGGCAGCGTCAAGGGTAAGGGGTATAACACCTACAAGGATCAGAAGTATATCCTGGTGCGCTCCATCCTGGTATCCCTCACCATTCTGTTTGTTGTCTACGGCGGCCTGTGCTGGCTGGGCGCCTGCGGCACCCCCTACTTTGACGCCGGTATGGATCAGACCGCTCTGCTCAATGGACTGGTTGAGATGCTGGCCGGGCGGGTAAGCCTGGTGGTCCTGGCCATCGCCGTGATCTTTGCCTGCTTCACCACCGCCTCCGGCATGATCGCCACGGTCTCCGACTGGATCATTGACTGGACAAAGGGCAAGATCCCCTATCGGATCGTCGCCTTTGTGGTCACGCTGATCATTTTCCTGGTGGCCGCCACCGGCGTAAGCAACGTGCTGGTGATTTCCGGCCCCCTGTTTACCCTGATCTTCCCCATGTCTGTGGTGATGACCGTTCTGGGCGTTTGCAAGAAGTTTGTGCCCAACGACGGCGCCTGGAAGGGTGCGGTCTATGTGGCCTCTGTCATCAGCATTTACGACGCCTTTGTCACCGCCCGCTCCAGCGGCCTTGTCTCCATCAACACCGACGCTCTGGACAGCCTGATTGCCATGATTCCCCTGAGCGGATATGGCTTCGACTGGCTGATCCCCACCATTATCGGCTTTATCGTGGGCGCCGTGATCTGGAAGGCTTTGGGCAAGGAGTCCAAGCCGGACGCCGCCCTTTCTTCTACCTGATCCCCATTTGCGCGGGCACCCCCGTCCGGCATCTGCCGGGCGGGGGCGGTGCCGCACCTGCCGCATTTTCACAGCAAACCCAATGTAAGGGACGAAAGGAGAGAACAAACATGAAATCCCTGTACCAGGAGGCAAAGGCGATTCAAGGCCAGATCGTGGCCGACCGCCGCTACCTCCACCAGATCCCGGAGGTGGGCATGGACTTGCCGGAGTCTGCCGCCTACATTGAGAAGCGGCTCTCCGAGATGGGCATCCCTTCCCGCCGGTGCGGCGTGATGCCGGACGAAATCCGGAAAAAGTACGTGGCCATGGGCTTCCCGGACATGGCCGCCTCCACCGGCGTGGTGGCCACCATCGGCAGCGGGAGCCCCTGCATCCTGCTGCGGGCGGACTTTGACGCCCTGCCTATGGAGGAGATCAACGATCTGCCCTTCTGCTCCAAGCGCAAGGCCAGCCACATGTGCGGCCACGACACCCACGCCGCCATGCTGCTGGGAGCGGCCAAGCTGCTGAAGGACCATGAGGCTGAACTGAAGGGGACGGTCAAGCTCATGTTCCAGCCCGGCGAGGAGATGGGCTACGGCTCCAAGACCATGATCGACGACGGCCTGCTGGAGAACCCAAAGGTGGACGCCGCCTTCGCGCTGCACATCTTCTCCACCACCCCGGTGGGGGAGGTGACCTACTGCACCGGAGTCACAAGCTCCTCTCTGGACAGCTTCATCGTGAACATCCAGGGCAAGGGCGGACACAGCTCCACCCCGCAGCTCTCCATTGACCCCCTGATGATTGCCAACCAGATCTATACCGCGGCCAATATGCTCATGACCCGGGAGGTGGACCCCAAGGCCACCGCAACCCTGTCCGCCGGTGTGCTCCGGTCCGGCACGGCGGTCAATATCCTTCCGGATACCGCCACCCTCCAGATGGGCATGCGCACCTATGACAAGGAGGCCCGGGCCCATATCCTGGAGCGGCTGCCCCAGATCATCGACCACTATGTAAAAGCCTGGCGGGGCGATTACGAGCTGGTCACCTTCAACTGCCCCTGCACCTACACCGACGACACGGTCTCCCACGAACTGCTCCCTGCCATCGCGGAAATCGTGGGAGAGGAAAATATCTCGAATACCGGACCCATGGCTGGCACAGAGGACTTCAGCTATGTGGCCGAGGCCGTTCCCAGCATGTTCATCTGCCTGGGCGCCGGCGGTCCCGACCAGTATCCCCACCACAATCCCCGCATGGTGCTGGATGAGAGCGTCTTCTTCCAGGGAGCCGCCATCCACGCCAACTGCGCCATGGAGTGGCTGAACCGGCACGGAAAATAATTCCTTGTCCGTAGAAATCCCATAGAAATGAATCAGGCACGATGCCAAACGAATCACACCGAAAGGAGTGCGCGGATGCCTGCCGCGCAGACAGCTATGGAAAAGAAAAAACGTTCCTTCGCAATGCCCCATGTTTTCGTGATCCTCACCATCATCATGCTGCTGGTGTGGGCCATCTCCTTCTTCGTGCCCAGCGGCAACTTCGAGCGGGTGCTGGACCCCAACTCCGGCCGTGAGATCGTCAACCCCGATGTGTTCAACTTCGTGGAGAAGGAATACATCATGCCGGACACCTTCTTCCAGACCTTCTACAACGGCATCGTGGGCGGCATCAGCATCATGGCCAACCTGCTCATCGTGTCCGGCGTGCTGGGCGTGCTGGAGTCCACCGGCGCCTTCTCCGCCGGCATCCACAAGCTGGTCCGGGCCACCAAGGGCAAGGAGCTGAGCCTGGTGGTCATCATGTACGTGCTGTTCACCGTGTTCGGCGTGCTGGGCTACGGCGAGGGCGCATATCCCTTCTATGGCCTGGCGGTCATGGTGATCATGTCGGCGGGCTATGACCGGATGACCGGCGCGGCCACCGTCATCCTGGGCTCCTGCGGCAGCTTTGCCTGCGGCATGCTGAATATGTTCACCACCGGCGTCTCCCAGCAGATCGTGGGCCTGCCCATGTTCTCCGGCATGTGGTACCGGGCCGTCGTGCTGGTGGTGTTCTTCACCATCGGCCTGGTCTTCCTGCTCCACTACGCCATCAAGACCCGCAAGGACCCCACCAAGAGCTACTGCTATGACGAGTACAAGGACCAGGACGCCAGCGGCGCTCTGGGCGAGGAGGTCCCCATGGACGGCCGGCGCATTCTGGCCCTGGTGGGCTTCCTGATCGTCACCATCATCCAGGGCTACGGCTGCGTGTCCCTGGGCTGGAGTTTCCCCAACATCACCGCCATGTACATCATCTTCATGATCGTCCTGGCCGTCATCTTCGGCATCTCCCCCAATGAGGTGTGTAACCGCTTCACCGCCGGCGCCGCCCGGGTCCTGGGTCCCGCTCTGGCCATCGGCTTCGCCAACGGCGTCATGGTCCTGCTCAACGAGGCCAACATCATGGATACCGCCGTGTACTACATGAGCAACGCCCTCCAGGGCAAGAGCCCCCTGATCACCCTGCTCATTATCTACGTGTTCGTCACCTGCCTGAACTTCTTCGTGGTCTCCGGCTCCGGCAAGGCGGTCATGATGATGCCCATCCTCAGCCCCCTGGGGCAGATCCTCGGCATCAACCAGCAGGTCATGGTGCTCACCTATCAGCTGGGCGACGGCCTGACCAACTATCTGTGGCCCGCCGGCGCCGCCGTGGCCTGCGCCCTGTGCGGCATCGACTTTGGCAAGTGGTTCCGCTTTGCCATCAAAGCCATCGGCACCATGATGGTGGCGGCCTATATCCTGATCATTGTTGCGAACGCCATCAACTACGGTCCCTTCTAAGCGGCGAAAAAATTTTTCAGGAATTTGAAAATTTCTCTTGACAATCGAGGCATGCCCTGCTAAAATAAGCTTCGTTGTACGCCAGGTGAACCGCCGGACGGCGAAGTTGGGGGTATAGCTCAGCTGGGAGAGCGCTTGAATGGCATTCAAGAGGTCAGCGGTTCGATCCCGCTTATCTCCACCAAGAACAATGACTCACACAACCAAATGTGTGAGTCATTGTTCTATACCATGAAAAATAAATTGAGGACGAACACCTGATTCAATCCCCTATCATGAGGCCCGTGCAGTCATGCACGGGCCTTTTCCTTTTTCCATTTTTTATTTTATCATTTCGGAGGTGTACTATGGGAAACAAATTTTTTGCAGAACTGTCCCGGCGTCTAAACGCAGACGGAATTGAGTCATGTGGCATAGAGGACAAGCGGCTGGAGGTATTCCTCCACAGCCAGCCGGTTCTCTATGTGTCCCCGGCAAGCGACGTCTTCCTACTGCCAGCCGGTAGTCAAAACGAGGAGGCCAGTGAATTGTACCATCAGGTGGCCATGGCTGCGGACGAGGTATACAGTTATGTGGA
>ERZ1643247.326-NODE-326-length-59247-cov-17.745236_pt1 | contig 59247 bp, 62 predicted proteins | sample MGYA00579264_ERZ1643247 | MGnify/ENA primary metagenome ERZ1643247 (study PRJEB29033, sample SAMEA4952262) | chicken gut metagenome | biome: Broiler Chicken; feature: Gastrointestinal Tract; material: Caecum | place: Ireland | collected 2018 | study: Broiler... | reverse complement strand
GTCACTCTTTTTCTTCACTGTTGCACTTGCATTGTAAATCGGCACGCTGGGAAAGTCACTCGCCGCCCGCAGGCGGCGAAATCCCCTGCGATCCCCGAGACGGCGCGCCGGGTCGTCGCGCCCTACAAGTGCTCGCCGCTCGCAGGCGGCGAAATCCTCCCTGCAAGAGACCAATTAAAGTGAGTGACCATTGATGAACGATTTATTTGAAACCCTTCCCTTCCGCCCGGCGGACATCCTTCTGCCCAAGGACTGCGAATACTCCAAGTGGAGCGTGGTGGCCTGTGACCAGTACACCTCCCAGCCGGAGTACTGGCAGCGGGTGGAGGAGTACGTGGGCCGTGCCCCCTCCACCCTGCGGCTGATCCTGCCGGAGAGCTGCCTGGAGGGCCCCAATGTGGAGACCGACATCATGGAGATCAACAACACCATGAGCCGGTATCTGCGGGATGGGCGGTTTGTGGAGCACCCCAGCGCCCTGTTCTATGTGGAGCGCACCCTGGACAACGGCAAGGTGCGCCGTGGGCTGATGGGCATGGTGGACCTGGAGCAGTACGACTATGAGCCGGGCTCCTCCGCCCCCATTCGGGCCACCGAGGGGACGGTGCTCTCCCGCATCCCGCCCCGGGTGGCAGTGCGGAAAAACGCTCCCGTGGAGCTGCCCCATGTGATGCTCCTGGTGGACGACCCGGACCAGACGGTGATCGAGCCCCTGTCCGCTCAGACGGGAGAGATGCAGGTGCTGTACGACTTTGACCTGATGGAGCGCGGCGGCCACATCAAGGGCTGGGAGCTGACGGAGGACCAGCAGGCCCAGGTGGCCCGGGCCCTGTCCGCCCTGGCCGACCCGGCAAAGTTCAACGCCCGCTACGGCACCCAGGACGCGGCGGTGATGCTCTTTGCCGTGGGGGACGGCAACCACTCCCTGGCCACCGCCAAGGAGTGCTATGAGCGGCAGAAGCGGCTCACCCCCCCGGAGCACTGGGCCAATCTGCCCGCCCGGTACGCTCTGGTGGAGCTGGACAACCTCCACGACGCCTCCCTGGAGTTCGAGCCCATCCACCGCTTGGTGTTCGGGGCGAAGCCGGAGGAGCTGCTCTCCGCCCTGGTGGAGTATTACCCGGGGGCCCGGCGGGGCGATGGGACCGGACACAAGCTGGCCTATGTGTACGGGGAGACCCAGGGCTTGGTCTCCGTCCCCGACCCGGCGGCCCAGCTGCCGGTGGGCACCCTCCAGAACTTCCTGGACTGGTACCTGGCCCGGCACAAGGGGGTGCGGGTGGACTACATCCACGGGGAGGACGTGGTGCGGAAGCTCGCCGCCCAGCCGGACACGGTGGGATTCCTGCTGCCCGCCATGGGCAAGGAGGAGCTCTTCCCCACGGTCATCCGGGACGGGGTGCTCCCCCGCAAGACCTTCTCCATGGGAGAGGCCCACGACAAGCGCTTTTATCTGGAGGCCCGGAAGATCCGGGACTGACCGAAATCCAATCCCTGGCGGGGAGGTGCCGGTGTGGAAATACAGGCCTTTGCCAAATTGAATCTGACCCTTGACATTTTGGGCAAGCGGGAAGACGGCTACCACGATCTGCGGATGGTGATGCAGTCCATCACCCTGGCGGACACCCTCACTCTGGAGGAGAACCAGGGGGAGGGGCTGCGGGTGAGCGCCAACCTGCGCTTTCTCCCCACCGGGGAGAAGAACCTGGCTGCCGCCGCTGCTCTCCGGTTCTGGGAGGCCCTGGGCCGGGAGCCGGAAAACCTGGACATCCGCATTGAGAAGCGCATCCCGGTGTGCGCCGGGATGGCCGGGGGGAGCAGCGACGCCGCCGCCGTCCTCCGGGCCCTGAACCGGCGGGCGGGGGAGCCCTTCTCCCCCCGAGAGCTGGCCAAGATCGGGGAGCGGGTGGGTTCCGACGTGCCCTACTGCGTGCTGGGAGGCACCGCCCTGGCGGAGGGGAGGGGAGAGATGCTCACCCCGCTGGCTCCCCTGCCCCGGTGCTGGGTGGTGGCCTGCAAGCCCGACTTCCCCATCTCCACCCCGGAGCTGTTCGCCCAGGCCGACCGGGTGAAGCTCCGCCGCCGGCCGGACACCGCCGGACTGGTGGCCGCCCTGGAGGCGGGGGACCTGGGGGGCGTGGCCCGGCGGATGTATAACGTCTTTGAGGACGTGCTCCCCGCCCGCCTCTATACCCGGGTGGCTGAGATCAAAAACATCCTGATCCAGTGCGGGGCCCTGGGGGCCAACATGAGCGGCAGCGGCCCCACCGCCTTCGGCCTGTTCGACCGCCTGGAGGCGGCCCAGGAGGCACGGGCCTGCCTGGCCCAGCGCTACCGGGACACTTTTTTGTGCGAGACGGTTTAAAAAGAGAAAACACCGGCTATTCTATGGGTACCGATACATAACGGATGCCAATAGAATGGACGGTGTTTTTTATGCCTTTGGATCGCAGTTTAAAGCGGTGGGAGATCGCCCTGATGGCGGGGGTGCTGTGCGCCCTCCTGTGCGGCTTTTGGCTGGGGGAGGAACAGGCGGAGCTGGCCGACCGGGTGATTCGCTTCCATGTGATCGCCAACTCGGACAGCCCAGAGGACCAGGCCCTGAAGCTCCAGGTGCGGGACGCGGTGCTCTCGGCCACGCAGGAGTTTTATCCCCAGGAAGCCAGCCTGGAGGAGGCCCGGGATGCCCTGTCCGATCACCTGGGGGAGCTGGCCCGGACGGGGCAGGAGACGGTGGAGGCGGCCGGGTACGACTACCCGGTGACCGCCTCCCTGGAGAAGTGCTGGTTCCCCACCAAGGAGTACGACGGCTTCGCCCTCCCCGCCGGGGAGTACACCGCCCTGCGGGTGGTCATCGGCGCGGGGGAGGGGCAGAACTGGTGGTGCGTGGCCTTCCCGCCCCTGTGCCTGGGGGCGGCCTCCGACACGGTGGAGGACGCCGCCGCCGCGGGGTACTTCTCCCAGGACCAGGCCGCCCTCATCACCGAGGAGGACCAGGGCTATGTACTGAAATTCAAATCCATGGAGCTGCTGGGGCAGCTGCAGGGGTTCCTGTTTTCCTGACAGAAAAATACCGTTACTTTTGCGCCGCTGTGCGGCGCAAAAGTCCGCGCTCCGCTTGCCGGAATCCTTGCACAGCAAGGCTTCCGGGGCATTTGATTCCATTCGAGGCGGGCTGCCGCCCCCTCGAGCTCCCCCGCCAACACTCGGGCGGATTCGTCTAAACAGAGGTTTTTCGACAAGCTGAAACGCCGCCCTGATGGGTGGCGTTCCCTTTACTCAAGCCGGAACAGCCCCCGCAGGGGCACCCCCTGGGCGCTGAGGGCGGCGATATAGAGGACCAGGCCGAAGGCCAGGGCGCCGGGGATGCGCCAGAGGACGGGCACGCCGCTGTCCCGGAGCACCTGAAACAGCAGGTTGGTGACCAGGGCGGACAGGAGGGCGGCCAGCCCCGGGGCGGTCACCCAGTGGAACAGGCGGAAGGACAGGCCGGTGAAGGAGCGCAGCCGCCAGGCGCACAGGACCAGCCCCAGGGCGGTGGAGGCCAGCGTCCCCGCCACAAAGCCCCCCATGCCCACGGAGGGGACGCCCACCAGACAGGCGGTGAAGGCCAGCTGCACCCCGTCGCACACCAGGGAGATCCAGGCCACCGTCCCCTGGCGGCCCACCCCGTTGAGGGAGGCCCCCAGAATGGCCTGGTAGCAGCTCAGGGCGGTGGCCGCAGCCAGGGGGAGGAGATACTCCCCCACCGCCTCCTGGCGGAACAGGAGCACCCCCAGCTCCTCCCCCAGCACCGCCATCATCCCCATGGCGGGGAGGGCCAGCACCGACACGGCGGACAGGGCCTGGGAGATGGTGTCCCGCACCGCCTGGGGGCGGTTCAGGGCGGTGGACCGGGCCAGCCGGGGGACCAGCACCAGGCTCATGGCGCTTAAAAAGACGGTGGGCAGGGCCAGCATGGGCAGGGTCATGCCGCACACCACTCCCAGCTCGGAGATGGCCTGGGAGGGGTCCATGCCCCCCTCCACCAGCTTCTGAGGCACCAGGGCGGCGTTCACCGCCCCCATGAGATTGCCCAGCAGGGCGTTGAGCCCCACCGGCAGGGCGACGGAGAACACCCGCCTCCGGCGCACTCTCCCCGACTCCCCGGGGCCATTCAGGCCCATGCGGCGGAGCCGCCGGCGGCACAGCACGGTGAGGGTCACGGCGGAGGCCACCTCGCAGATGACCATGCCCGCCACAATGAGGCCCACCACCCGCTCCGGGTACTGGGGCAGAAAATAGGCCAGCAGGCCCAGCACCGCCCCGGTGCGCACCAGCTGCTCCAGCAGCTCGGCCACCGCCGGGGGGCGCACCAGGCTGGAGCCGTAGAAGAAGTGCTTGTGCAGGTTTTCCACCCCGGTGAGGGCCACGCAGGGGAGGAGGAGGATCAGCCCCAGCTGGGTCCGGGCGTCCCCCAGCCAGTAGACCGAGATGGGGTCGTAGCACAGCAGGACCACCGCCGAGATGGGGGCCATCAGCAGAAACAGAATTTTCAGACAGGTGCCCAGCAGCTGGGGAATCCCCCGGCTGTTGCCTAAAGCCAGATACTGGGGGGTCAGATTGGACACCGCCGCCGTCAGCCCCACGGCGGTGAGGGAGAGGAGGACGGAGTACACCGGCATGATGAGCTGATAGAGGCCCATCACCTCCGCCCCCACCATACGGGACAGGGCCACCCGGTAGCCGAATCCTAACAGTTGCGACAGGGTCCCCAGCACCGTGAGGAACAGCACGCTCCCCCCGGCTGTCATTCCACGTTCCCGCGCCAAGCTCATCCCCCCTCCCTCTACTGTATTCTGCGAAAAGGGTTGGTATGTTTCCGGGATGCAGCCCCGGCGCGGCGGCGAAAAAAATATGGTTCCCCCTCTTGACTTTATTGCTTTTCTGCGTTAAACTGTAACGCGTCAACGCAGCAAATCGTTGAAAGAAACAAGAGAAGGGACAGATCCTCTTATGGCAATCAAACTGGGTATGCTTCTGGTGTTTTTCGCGGTCATGGTGGGCATCGGCCTGTACTGCCGCCGGCACGCCTCCGATGTAAACGGCTTCGTGCTGGGCGGCCGGTCGGTGGGCCCCTGGCTCACCGCCTTCGCTTACGGTACCTCCTACTTCTCCGCCGTGGTCTTTGTGGGCTACGCCGGACAGTTCGGCTGGAAGTACGGCGTGGCCGCCACCTGGGCGGGCATCGGCAACGCCATTCTGGGCTCGCTGCTGGCCTGGGCGGTGCTGGGACGCCGCACCCGGATCATCACCCAGCATCTGGACAGCGCCACCATGCCCGAGTTCTTCGGCAAGCGCTTCGGCTCCCGGTCGCTGAAGATCGCCGCCTCGGCCATCACCTTTCTGTTTTTGATCCCCTACACCGCCTCCCTGTACAACGGCCTGTCCCGCCTGTTCGGCATGGCCTTTGACATCGACTACGCCGTGTGCGTCATGGTCATGGCGGTGCTCACCGGGGTGTACGTCATCGCCGGGGGCTACATGGCCACCGCCATCAACGACTTCATTCAGGGCATCATCATGATCGTGGGCATCGTCGCCGTCATCGCCGCCGTCCTCAACAGTCAGGGGGGCTTCATGGCCGCCCTGGACGGCCTGGCCCGGGTGAGCGACCCCGCCGCCTCCTCCACCCCCGGCGTGTTCGCCTCCTTCTTCGGCCCCGACCCCCTGAACCTGCTGGGGGTGGTGCTCCTCACGAGCCTGGGCACCTGGGGCCTGCCCCAGATGGTGCAGAAGTTCTACGCCATCAAGAGCGAGACCGCCGTCCACAAGGGCATGATCATCTCCACCGTGTTCGCCCTCATCGTAGCCGGCGGGTGCTACTTCCTGGGGGGCTTCGGGCGGCTGTTCTCCGACCAGGTGGACGTGGCCGCCGACGGCTATGACTCCATCATCCCCACCATGCTCTCCGGACTGCCCGACGTGCTCATCGCCATTGTGGTGATTCTGGTGCTGTCCGCCTCCATGTCCACCCTGTCCTCCCTGGTGCTGGCCTCCAGCTCCACCCTGACCCTGGACTTCCTGAAGGACAACTTTGTGAAGGACATGAAGGAAAAGACCCAGGTGCTCATCATGCGGGTGCTCATCGTCATCTTCATCGCCATCTCGGTGGTCATCGCCATTGTGCAGTACCGCTCCAACGTCACCTTCATCGCCCAGCTTATGGGCATCTCCTGGGGAGCGCTGGCGGGCGCCTTCCTGGCCCCCTTCCTGTACGGCCTGTACTGGAAGAAGGCCACCAAGGCCGGCTGCTGGGCCAGCTTCCTGTTCTCGGTGGTGGTCATGCTGGCCAACATGCTGGCGCCCCAGCTGTTCCCGGCGGTGCTCCGGTCCTCCATCAACGCCGGCGCCTTCTGCATGCTGGCCGGGCTGGTCATCGTGCCGGTGGTCTCCCTGGTGACTCCCAAGCCGGACCGGAAGCTGGTGGACGACGCCTTCTCCTGCTACGACCAGAAGGTGCTGGTGCGCCAGCGGGAGGCCCTGGGCGACGGCGAGTGACCTCCGTTTGGTCCAAAAACGGCAGTTTTTGGGCAAGAAAGTTCCTTTTCAAAGCCGGGCTCCTGTGGTACGCTGTACCCGGGGCCCGGTTTTACCGGACCGCACCATTTTACGAGAAAGGACTGTGAGCTTCATGGTCATTGATATTCACACCCACACCTTCCCGGACAAGCTGGCCGCCACCACCATCCCCAAGCTGGAGGGGATGTCCCACACCCGGGCCTATGTGGACGGCACCGTCTCCGGCCTGCGGGCCTCCATGGCCCGGGCGGGGGTGGACGCATCCCTGGTGCTGCCGGTGGCCACCAACCCCCGCCAGGTGGTCCATGTGAACGACAGCTCCGCCCAGATCAATGATCTGGGCCCGGAGACCGGGGTGTACTCCTTCGGCTGCATGCATCCGGACTTCTCCGATTACCGCGCGGAGCTCTCCCGGGTGAAGGAGCTGGGGATGAAGGGCATCAAGCTCCACCCGGTGTACCAGGGGGTGGACTTTGACGACATCCGCACCCTGCGCATCCTGGACCGGGCGGCCGAGCTGGGGCTCATCGTCCTCACTCACTCCGGACTGGACATCGGCTTCCCCGGGGAGGTACGTGTCACCCCCAAGATGGTCCTTCACGCCATTCAGGAGGTGGGGCCCCTCACCCTGATCCTGGCCCACATGGGGGGCTGGCGGAACTGGGAAGAGGTGGAGGAACTGCTGCCCTACGCGCCGGTGTATCTGGACACCTCCTACTCCCTGGGGAGCATCCGTCCTCTGGACGACGGATACTACAAGCCCGAGGACCTGCCCATGATGGGGGAGGAGCAGTTCCTGCGCATCATCCGCACCTTTGGGTATGAGCGGTTCCTGTTCGGCACCGACAGCCCCTGGAGCGGCCAGCAGGAGAGCCTGGAGCGCTTCCGCGCCCTGCCCCTCACCGATGAGGAGAAGGACGCCATCCTGGGTGGAAACGCCCAGCGGCTGCTGGGGCTCCAGAAGTAATCGCCACAGCCAGACGGCGGCGCAGGTTCTCCTGTGCCGCCGTTTTATTGATACGAGAAAGAATGCGATACTCTCTCGCCGCTGCGCGGCGGAAAAGTCCTCGCTGTGTTTGCTGAACGCCTTGCCGGGCAAGGCATTCAGGTCATTCGATCCCACTCGAGGCGGGCTGCCGTCCCCTCGAGCTCTTCCGCCCCAACTTGAGCGGATTCATCTCAACTGAGTTTTTTGACAAGCTGAGCGCCCCGGCGGAACTCCGCCGGGGCGCTCAAAGCGTATTTTTGTTGGGGGATATTACTTCGCGTACTCGATGGCCTTGGTCTCCCGCAGGAGGTTGACCTTGATCTGGCCGGGGTATTCCAGCTCGTCCTCGATCTTCTTGGCGATCTCCCGGGCCAGGAGCACCATCTGGTCCTCGCTGACCTGGTCGGGCTTGACCATGATGCGGACCTCCCGGCCCGCCTGGATGGCAAAGGACTTCTCCACGCCGGGGAAGGAGGAGGTGATCTCCTCCAGCTTCTCCAGACGCTTGATATAGTTCTCCAGATTCTCCCGCCGGGCGCCGGGCCGGGCGGCGGAAATGGCGTCGGCCGCCTGAACCAGGCAGGCCACCACCGTCTGGGGCTCCACGTCGTTGTGGTGGGCGTGGATGGCGTGGATGACGGCCTCGCTCTCGTGGTACTTCCGGGCCAGCTCCACGCCGATGGTGACGTGGGAGCCCTCCACCTCGTGGTCGATGGACTTGCCCAGGTCGTGGAGCAGTCCGGCCCGCTTGGCCTCGGCCACGTTGGCGCCGATCTCGGCGGCCAGCAGGCCGGCGATGTGGCTGACCTCGATGGAGTGGTTGAGCACGTTCTGGCCGTAGCTGGTGCGGTAGCGCATCCGGCCCAGGAGCTTCACCAGCTCCGGGTGCAGGCCGTGGACGTTGGTCTCAAAGATGGCGCGCTCGCCCTCGGCCTTGATGGTGGCGTCCACCTCCCGCTTGGCCTTCTCCACCATCTCCTCGATGCGGGCGGGGTGGATGCGGCCGTCCAGGATCAGCTTCTCCAGGGCCAGCCGGGCGATCTCCCGGCGGACGGGGTCAAAGCAGGAGACGGTGATGGCCTCCGGCGTGTCGTCGATGATCAGGTCCACCCCGGTCAGGGTCTCCAGGGTGCGGATGTTGCGGCCCTCGCGGCCGATGATGCGGCCCTTCATCTCGTCGTTGGGCAGGGGGACCACAGACACCGTGGCCTCGGCCACGTGGTCGGCGGCGCAGCGCTGGATGGCCAGAGAGATGATCTCCCGGGCCTTGGTGTCCGCCTCGTCCTTGAACCGGGCCTCGATCTCCTTGATCTTCATGGCGGACTCGTGGGTCACGTCGGCCTCCAGCTGGTCAAGCAGGTAGGCCTTGGCCTCCTCGGCGGTAAAGCCGGAGATCTCCTCCAGCTTGGCCACCTGCTCCTGCTTGAGCTGTTCGGCCTCCGCCTGGGTGGCCTCCAGCTTGGCGAGACGGTTGGACAGATGCTCTTCCTTCTTCTCCATGTTCTCCGTCTTGCGGTCCAGGTTCTCTTCCTTCTGCTGCAGCCGGCGCTCCTGCTTCTGCAGGTCGGCGCGGCGCTCTTTCTCTTCCTGTTCGTACTCGTTGCGGGCCTTCAGGATCTCCTCCTTGGCCTCGACCATGGCCTCCCGCTTCTTGTTCTCTGCGCTCTTATACGCCTCGTTGACGATCTGCTTGGCCTGGTTTCGGGCGGAGTTCAGATCCTCCTCCGCCTGCTTCCGCTCCCGCAGAACGCCGAACACGTACACCAGCACAGCACCCACCAGAAGGCCGATGACAGCTCCGATGATATACTCCATGTGGGATGCTTACACCTCCAAAAATACAAAAGTTGGTTGGGGACGCCCCGCTCCCCGGCGCGGCCTGGGCCGCGGGAATATGGTTTCACACCGGCGGGCGGGACCTTCCCGCCGGGTCAGACAGCATAAAAGGAGCCGCAAGGCGTGCTGTGCCGCGGTGGCCCACCATCCTTGCGACAACTGAAAAACATCCCCCAAGTTTTTCAATTTTTGTCCTATCGATTATTTTAAAGGCAACTTGGGGTCATGTCAAGATTTATTCACAATTACGCGGGCGGCTTTCCTGGAATTTTTGGGGAGCGCCGGCTTTGACTTCCGAAAAAAGGAAAAGAGGCGGCGCACAGCGCCGCCTCTCAGGCTGTCAAAAAAGTCCAAGGACTTTTCTGACAGCCTGAAAAATGCCAATACTTTTCCACCGCTGCGCGGCGGAAAAGTCCTCGCTGCGCTCGCTGAACGCCTTGCCATGCAAGGCATTCAGGGCATTCGATCCCACTCGAGGCGGGCCGCTGCCCCCTCGAGCTCCCCCGACCTGTCTCGGGCGGATTTGTTTCTGCACGGGTTTTATGACAAACTGGAGGCGGCGCACAGCGCCGCCTCCATGGGTTCCATGTGATCCGGATTATACCTTGCCCGCCGGGGGGAAGGTGACGCCGCCCACGTTTACATTCACCGCCGCGATCTCCAGACCGGTCATAGACTCCACCGCGTTTTTCACGCTGTCCTGCACGGCGCGGCCCACCTCGGGAATGGTGTGTCCATAAGCCATGAGAATAGACAGGTCCACGGTCACCTTTTCGTCCTCCATCTGGACGCGGACGCCCTTGGCCAGATTTTTCTTGCCCAGCAGCTCGGCGATGTCGCTGCCCAGATTGGCGGCCAGGCCGCTGACCCCCTCCACCTCCAGAGCGGCGGCGGCGGCGATGCCGGCCAGCACTTCCTCAGAAATATGGATGTTGCCCAGCTCGTCAGAGCGGGAGACATACTCCTTGTTCTCACCCACGGATGGTCACACTCCTTCTCGTTGACTTCCGGGGCGCGCCTCCCGGCGGGCCGGGGAGCGCCCCAAGAAATTCTTGCCTTTATTGTAACACGCCGGAGTGTTTTTGACAACTGATACTGGTTTCAAAATCGAATGCTTTCCTGGAAAGTTTTCCCGCCGGACGGCGGCCGGTCAGTCACGCCTGGGGCTCCACGGCGATGATTTTGACCTGGTCGGCGGTAAAGCCGGTGGTCTGATGGACCACATCCACGATCCGGGCAGTGTCCGTGTCGGTGAGGCCCCCCTCCGGGGCGGCCACCGCCAGGCTCAGGGCGTTCTCCCCGATGAAGGCCACGCAGTCGGCGTACCCCTTGGCGATGACCAGATTTTCGATCTGGGCCTCGGTGACGGTATAGTCGGCCATGGCCTGGATGCTGGCGTTGGCCTCGTCCTTCAAGGTCTGGTCCGCGTCCTCCCCGGCGGCGTCCTGGAGCAGGGCAAGGGCGCTGTCCCGGGACTGCTGCCGGTTGAGCCGGGCGGTGGAGAAGTAGTCGCTGGAGTTCTCGCCGGTCTGACTGGCCCCGGCCTCCGACTGAGTCTCACCCTCCGTCTGGCTTCCGCCCTCCGCCCCGCTGGAGGAGCTGCCGGAGGTTCCGTTCAGCAGGGGGTCCTCACTGCCCACCAGGGTGGACTCCCCCAGGGTCTTGCCCGCCGCCTCCTGCTCATAGCTCCAGTTCAGATACACCGCCGCGCACACGAACAGGGCGATGGCCGCCACCACCGCGTTGCGCTTCCAGAGCTGAGAGAGTCCCTTGCCTTTCGTTTTCATGTCCCGATTCCTCCCTAACATCAAATTTTATGCTGCGTTTTCATTCATACAGAGCCAGCCTGCTAGCCGCTGGGGCACACGGAGATCCGGTCGCTGCCCAGGCCGGTGAGGGCGGAGACCGCCTGGACGATCTGGAGGCACACCTCCGGGTCCCCTCCCCCGGGACAGACCACCAGGGCCCCCTGAAACTGGGGGGCCAGGGTCTGGAGGGGGACCACCTCCTGGCTGCCCGAGCCCTGGCCCAGGGTGACGGTGGCGGAGCTGGCGTCCCCATCCGCCCCCCGCTGGGTGTCCTGGGCCAGCACCTGCCGGCTGCCGCTCTTTAAGGTCAGTACTACCTGGGCCTCTCCGACCCCCTGGATCTGGGACAGGGCCTCCGCCAGCCGGTTCTCAAAGGCCTCCAGGTCGAACTCCTCCTGGAGCTGTGCCGGAGTCTGGGCGCTCTTGTCCTCTCCTCCGCCCCCCAGAGGCAGCAGCAGGAGCAGAACGCCCGCCGCCAGCACCAGCAGAACATATTGGTAGCGGCCCAACAGCTTTTTAGCTGCGGGGGACAATCCCTTGAGCCAGGACAATTTCACTGGAATCCCTCCTCCTTGGTTGGAAAGCTCTGCCGCGCCCGGGGAATTGCCAGCTCCTCCTCCAGAATGCGGGCCAGCTCCTCCTGCTGCTGGGGGGTGAAGCTGCCCTGGACCGTGGCGGACCGGGGGAGAAAGACGCCGTCCTCCCCCAGCTGGCAGGTGACCTGGGCGGTGCATGCCGCCCCCATCTGGGCCGCCTTGTCCACAATATATGCGGCAAATTCCTGCTCTATGACGGATTTCAGCGCCGCGTTCCGCTCCTCCTCCAGGGTCTGAGCCTGGACGGCGGCCCGGGCCTGATAGTCTTTCAGCAGGTCCCCGGGGGAGAGGGCCTCCACCTCCACCAGGGGACGGAGAACGGCCGAGAGCATCAACAGCCCGCAGGCCAGCTTCCCCACCCGCCGCACCGCCCCCTCGGGCATCAGGCTGTTGGCCAGGGCGCACAGGATGGCGGCGGCGGTGATCCCGGTGAGCCAGGCGCGCAGCAGCTCCATCATGGCGAGGCCACCGCCGAGACCGCGGACACAATGCTGAACAGAAGGATCAGGGCGCAGCTCCCCGTCATCCCCAGGATCAGCCCGAAGGCCCCGCCGATCTCGTCCATGAGACGGCTCAGCCCGCTGCCCGCCACCGTGCCTGTCAAAACCGCCGCCCCCTTGTAGGTCAGATAGTGAAACGCCAGCTGGAGAAAGGGCACGATGCAGATGGCCAGCACCACCAGGGTGCCCACCACCCCCACCGTCCCTCGGAGCACCCCCGCCCCGGCCAGGACGGTCTCCGCCGCGTCGGAGAGGATGCCCCCCACCACCGGCACCGCCCGGGAGATGGCCAGCTTGGCCGCCTTCACCGCCGCCGCGTCCGCCGACCCGGCGATGGCCCCGCTGGCCGCTAAGTACCCCACGAACACCAGAAGCCCCGCGGTGAGCAGGAAGGTGATGGCCCCCTTGATGAGGGCGGAGAGCTTCTTCAGCCCCTCGTTGCCCAGGGCGGCCTGGGCGCAGCAGGCGGCCACATAGGCGTACAGCAGCGGGACCAGCAGCCGGTCGATGGCGGTGATGAGCAGATCGGAGAAGAGCACCGTCACCCCCTGCCGCACCGCCGCCCCGGTGACGCCGCCGGTGGCGGCGGTGAGGGTGGCCATGGCGGGCAGAAGGAGGCCGGCAAAGGCGTCCATCTGCTGGATCGTCTCACGGCCCAGACCGATCATGGCGTTCATGTCGCTCACCGTCAGGGCGGTCACCGCCAGGGCCCCCGCCACCTCCACCGCCTTCAGGCCGCCCGCCTTCCCGTCCAGCGCGGCGCTCTCCGCCAGACCGCACAGCAGGACCACCGCCAGCAGCTTCAGCCCGGTCTGGAAGCTGTGCCGGAGCAGGCTCCCTGCCTGGTCCAGCCCCGTCTCCAAAATGCTCTGGACCCCCTGGCCCAGGCCGTCGGTCTCCGTCACCCCGTAGCCCTCCGCCTCCCGGAGGAGCTCGTCCACCTGAGGGAAGGACAGCTCCGCCCCCAGGGCGGGCAGGACCAGGAAGGGGAGCAGCACCATCAGCACACAGATCATCCGTCTCATACCAGCATCTCCGCCATCAGCTCCATGACCCCCCGCACCAGTGGCAGGGCGGCCGCCAGGGCCAGCACCGTCCCCGCGATCTCCACGGCGGAGGCCAGCCCGCCCTCACCCGCCGAGCGGCACACCTCGCCGGTGAGCTTGGTGAGGATGGACAGCACCACCGTCTTGAATACCGGCTCCAACACCGTCCGGTCCAGGCCGGCCAGCTGGGCCAGCTCCTCCATGAGGGCGGCCACCGACGTGAGGCCCTCCGCCGCGCTCAGCAGCACCCAGACTCCCGCCGCCAGCACCAGCACCAGGGCGATCTCCGGGGTTCCCCGCCGCACCACGGCGGCGCACAGGGCGGCCGTCACCGCCACCGCCGCCGCCTGGGTCATCAGCTCCGTCATAGGCCGAACAGGTTTTTCACCAGGTCGAACAGGTCGGCGATCTCCTGCACCACCATCATCAACACCACCACCAGCCCCGCCAGCGTGGTCATCATGGCCTGCTCGTCCCGGCCCGCCCGGATCAACACCTGGTTGAGCACCGCCACCAGGATGCCGATGGCCGCGATGCGGAAAATCAGGTCTACCTCCATGTGTCCATCCCTCTTTCGTGGCGTCCGCCACGGGGTGGATTCCCGCCGCAGACAGTATTGTACTCCCTCAAAGGAGCAAAATGACCAGAAACGCGCCGCCGCTCAGCCCCAGGGCCTGGTACACCCGGCCCATGCGCAGCTTCTCTCCCTCCGCCCGCTCCCGCTCCCGGTCCAGGGCGGCGCGGGCCTGGGCGATGGCCTCCCGCTGGCCCTGGGCCTCGTACCGGCCCAAGACCTCCCCCAGGGGGAGCAGAGCGGCCCGGCCCTCCGGGGTGAGGCCCTCCAGCTCGGTCACCAGCCGCCGCCAGGCGTCGGGGAAGGGTTCCCAGTCCAGCCGGCCGCAGGCGGCGGCGCACTGGGCAAACAGGGTGCTGGCCGGCTCCCCCGTCCGGAGAGATAACTCCTCCAGCACCTGGGGCAGGGGGCTGCCCCGCTCCCACAGCTCCCGCTCCAGCAGCTCCAGACCAATGGACAGCTGCTCCAGCCGCCGCACCTTCCGCCCCAGCTCCTCCGCCGCCGTCAGACCCAGCCAGGCGGCCCCGAAGGCCACCAGCACCGCCCCCATCAGACGCATCATGCCAATCCCTCCACTTCATACCGCCTCGCCCCCTGCTGGGGGCGGATGTATACCAGGCGCCGGAACACCCGGGCCTCCATCAGCTCCCGGTAGAGGGGGCGGCGTGTCAGGTCCTCCCGGTCCCGGCCGTGGGCGGTGGCCAGCAGGGCGGTTCCGCACCCCGCCGCCGTCACCAGGGCCCGGACGTCCTCCGGGGCGGTGACCTCGTCCGCCGCCAGAATCTGGGGGTTCATGGCCCGCAGGAGCATCATCAGCCCCTGGGCCTTGGGGCAGCCCTCCAGCACGTCGGTGCGCCTCCCCACCGCCAGCTGGGGACGGCCGTTCCACAGGGCGGCGATCTCCCCCCGCTCGTCGGCCACCCCCACCCGCTGAGGGACCATGTGCACCCCGTCGGAGGCCATGCGGATCAGATCCCGCAGAAGGGTGGTCTTGCCCGCCCCCGGAGGGGCCAGGATGAGGGTGCTCTCCAGGCATCCGTCCGGGCCGGTCAGCTTGTCCCACACCGGCTCCGCCGCCCCCAGGCCCTGGCGGGCCACCCGCACGGAGGCGGAGGACAGGTTCCGCAGGTTGAAGATCTCCCCGCCCCGGAGGACGGTGGTACCGCACAGCCCCACCCGGTGGCCCCCCTCCACGGTCAGATACCCCCGGCGCAGCTGGTCCAGCACCGTGTGGACCGAGGCCCGGCTGGCCAGCTCCAGCAGCTGCTCCAGGTCCCGGCCCGTCACCGGCTCCCGGCCCAGGGTCCGCTCCCCCTCCGGGAGGACCGCCGTCAGGGGCTGTCCGCACCGGAGCCGCAGCTCCTCCGCCCGCCCCCGGTCCGCAGGGAGGAGACTCAGCGCCTCCTGCCGCAGACGGATGGGGAGCACCCGGGCCGCCTGTTCGTATGCCTGTTGATTGTGTTCCATGTTCCTCACCGGCCTTTGCTCTATCCTATGTGGACAGGCAGGGGGATATGACTGGGGGTTGAGGTCCCTCTTGAGGGGATTTCGCCGCCTGCTCTTTTTAAACGGTCCACTCCCCGTATCAAGGGACCGATTCCCCTGCCAGGGGGATAAGGTGGTGTCACCAGTCTGTATTGTAATAATTCTCTTCTTTCTGATTTTGTCTCCAAAAATTTCAGAGCAAGGATTTTCGGAGGAAAACCATGCTCTAAAATTATGGAAGAGACGGTTGAAATCGATATTTTGGATGGACGGGACCGCTGCAGAAGAACCGCTAAACGGCCCTTCTGGGCCGCGGCGCAAGTGCGCCGTACAAGCGTTTTGGCCGTAGGCCAAAACCTTGGCGCAGGGGTGGCTCTGCCGCCCCGAGCATTGAAATCCCGAAGGGTGGAGCCGCCCTACGGGCCGCGAAACCCAAAATAAAAGGACATCTGCAAAGCAGATGTCCTTTTATTTTGGTGCCGTTGAGCAATCCAAATCCGAACCTGTTTTCATATCGGCAAGGGCGGTCTTGAGGTCATCAAAAGTGATGGTGTCCGTCCCGTCCTTGTAGTTGAAGGTTATCACCATTTTATCATCATACAAGAAAATGGCGTTGATGAAAGTATCAATCAACATCTTCCGGTGGGACTTCTGCCGCACATCCAGCTTGCGGAAGCGGTGGAGCCAGAAGGTCATGAACTCGGCGCTCACCTTGGGCTTCGCCAGCTTCTCGCAGGCGATCCTCGTTTCCAGTTCCTCTTTTGTGGCCTCCAATTCCTCCAAACGGCTTTTGGTGGATTTCGTGAGGATGCCCTGCTGGATGGCGTTCAGCAGGTTTTGGATGGCCGTGTCCGCCTCCCGCAGCTGCTGTTCGTAGAGGGGCAGGTTCACATTCTCCCTGTCCTGCAAGTCCATCAGCATGGACACGATAGCTTCAATCGCCTTGTCGTCCATCACCATCTTCATGGTTTCGTTTACCAACAAATCCTCGATCCATTCTTTGCGGACGGACTTCTTGTGACACTCAGTGCGCTTCTTTTTCACCGACACGCACTTGTAGTAATGGTGGACATTCCCCGTGTGGCTGGTGCCGCTCTCGCCGCAGAGGTAGGCCCCGCAGTAGCCGCAGAACAGCTTGGTCGTGAGCAGGTAATCGTCCTCGGCCTTGTGGCGGGCAGGAGCCTTTCTGTTCTTCGCCAGTTTTTCCTGCACCCGGTCAAAGAGGTCCTGGGGGACGATGGCAGGAATACCGTCCGGCACTACAATGTCCCGGTAGGTATATTCCCCGATATAGCGGCGGTTGCTCAGAAGGTGCTGGACGCTGTTGTAACTCATCTTCTGGCCCCGTGTGTTCTTCACGCCCTGCTCGTTGAGCCAGTCCCGTATCTGCGTCATGGTGGCTCCTTCGTCATAACGCTGGAACGCCTCCCGGACAAAGGGAGCGGTGAGCGGGTCAAGCTGAAAGTACTGCTCACTGTCGATCTGGTAGCCGATGGGCAGGGTGCCGCCGTTGTACTTGCACTTCAGGGCGTTCTCCGTCATGCCCCGGACTACCTTCTCGGACAGGTCTGCGGAGTAGTATTCAGCGTAGCCCTCCAGCACACTTTCCAATATGATGCCCTCGGCCCCGTCAGAAATGACCTCGGTGGCGGACACCACCTTGACCCCATTCTTTTTCAGTGCGGCCTTGTAGCGGGCGCTGTCGTAGCGGTTGCGGGCAAACCTGTCCAGCTTCCAGACGATGATCATATCGAACAGGCGCTTGCCGCTGTCCTTGATCATGTTCTGAAATTCCGGGCGGTTGTCCGTCTTGGCAGAAAAGGCCCGGTCTATGTAATGGCGCAGGACGGTGATGCCGTTCTTCCCGGCAAAGGCGGTGCACTCCCGGATCTGTCCCTCAATACTTTCTTCCCGCTGGCTGTCTGAGGAATAGCGGGCATAGATAACTGCTTTCATTCTCCATCCTCCATCATACGCAGCAGGGTCTCTTTCAGCTTCTCATTCATAGGGGACTGGGGGTCAAAGCACATCTCGATAAAGCGGCGCATCTCCTCCCGCGCCGGGCTGGCCTTGGGCCTGAACTCGTATATCTTGCCCTGAGGCTTGTCCGTCCGGGCGAAGATATAATCCAGCGACACATCGAAGTAATCCGCATATCGGCGGAGCAGTTCGACGGAGGGGCTGGACTGCCCGTTTTCGTAGCGGTTGACACTGGACTGCGTGGAGCCGATGGCCTCGGCCATTTTCACCTGAGAGATGCCGATGCTCTCCCGCAGGGCCTTCAACCGCTTACCCACTTCCTTCATTTCGTGACCTCCTATTTGGGTTAGATTTATTATAACCCAAATAATGAAAAATTACAACCCGGAGATGCAATTTTTCTGAATTACGGTTTTCTCCCCCCGTCCCGGCCCGGTGGCCGTACAAAGAAGCGGCGCACATCAGCCTATGGGGATGGGCTGGCGTGGCCGCTTCATTTGGTTTTGGAGGGATGGGACATGGGCGCAGGATTGCGGTCTGTGGCCACACCCCGACAAAACCGGGGTTTCCAAAGGGGTACCCCCTTTGGCACACGACCTTGCTTGCAAGGTATAGTGTGTTATACCTGCCGGTGCGGCTGACGGGCAAAAGGAGGGTTTCGCCGGATGGAAACGCTCGGTTTGCCCGGCAGGGGAACGGGCAGGGTTTTGTGCCCGGGAGGGGACAAAACCCCTGCCTGTTCCCGGAGAGCGGCGGCAGGTATACAAGCCCCCGTCCCTCATCCTTCGTCCCCCGCAGGGCTGAGATAAGTGCCCCGGATGACGCACCACTCAGAAAAAATCAAAGAGGGCGGGCAAGCACTTTTGGGCTTGCCCGCCTTGATTACCCGAAAGCAAGACCGGGCGGAGGCGGTCAATGGCGGCGCACTTGAGCGCCGTTCATCTCGACCATTGACGGCCCCGCCTGGGTTGCTATTGCGTGCACCCCGAAACAGTGATTTTTACTATCCGTTAGGAAGAGAACCTGATGTTGAGAGGAAACTCAATCTTCCCAAGAGATATTGCCCAGTTCGATTTGTTTCAGTATCTCGGCCCATTCCTCGGGAGTGAATTTGGACTCGTCATCATGGCTGACAGAAACTAAGGTCATATCCATATGGACTGTATTTTGCAAATCAGGACTATCCATGTTCGCCATATGGTCCATGTTTGTTACTGAATTGAGCGCATATGTGATTGACAATTTTGCATTTGTAGCGGATAGATTTTCAACGCTGATTTCAAACTCTCCGTCATAAGGAGCAGTAAAGGTAATGCTTCCTGTCCCGGTTTCCAGAATATAGGGCCAAGTCTCCCCTGTGCTTGTGCTGCAAATAGTGAGTTTTATTTCGTTTGCCTTTTCACTTTGGCTATTAAGTTCAAATGTATTGCCTTGCTTCCAATTTCCGACACCAATCGTCATGGGCATCCCATTTTCGAGCGACATAAAGCAGTCTCCGGCACTTTCAAGGATGCGGCCTGTGGAATTATCGTCCAGTAGTTCCACCATGGCTAGTTCCCCATTCTCAAAAATAGAGCCTGCATCGGTCAAATCAATTAGTTTGGGTTCATCAGCCTCATCCGCAAATTGTATTGCGTCTGTACCAGTGTTACTAAATTTTGCGTTAATACTCTCCAAATCGATCAAGGTTGCATCATCCCTGCTGATCCAACTATGTGCCCCGTTGCCATCAGACGAGGAAACAGCAAAGGCCGTTGTGGCACCGACCGTCACAACTAGGGCCAAAGCACAAGCGGCGATAGAGGTTTTCTTGAATTTCATAATTGCTTCAATCCTTTCTGTAATTGCATTTTTGCTGAAATGACTGTATAGGGCAGACATCCCGCTTTTTCTTTCCTCCATGCGGATTAGAGCCCGGGCGTAAGCAGATTTTTCCTTTTCGCCAAGCATACGGAGGACGCACCCATCACATGACAATTCCACATCCCTGTTTGCAAGAACATACATCACCCAGACCAGCGGGTTGAACCAGTGGACGCAGAGAGTGGCGGCAAAGAGAATTTTCGTAATAGCGTCAAACCGCCGGATATGGATATACTCATGGGCCAACACATACTGGAGCGCCGTTTCATCGCTCCGGTCAAACTTCTTCGGCAATAGTATCACCGGACGCAGGATGCCGTAGGTCAGGGGGGACGAGATCAAATCGGAACTGCGTACTTCAAGAGGTCTGGTAATTCGGTGTTCGGACAGCCACCTTTGAACATACGGCGTGTTGTCTGGAAGGGACATCCTGAACTTCTGCAAACTTCTCAGGTAAGAGATCGTAAAATACGCTGCCAAAAGCAGGGAACCTGCCAGCCAGACCACCACAAAAACAGGAACGCGTTCTATTTCCTGCGCTGTTGCTTGGAATTGTTCGCCAGGTTCCACATCAGGGGCAAAAGATGGCGGAGCCTGAGTGGACGAAGAACCCTCCTCGTTCCCTTGGACGAAATTTTGAGCGGCAAAATCCTGAACCGCATCAGAAATCGAGGCGACATTTACCGGCAATCCGCCCGGCAAGGGGATGGACAGCGGCAGGAGCAGACGCAAAGCAGCGATAAGCCACAACACGAAAAAGGTCGTTTTCGGCAGGCGATGGATCGCCACGGCCCGGATGACGACAATTAATAAAATCAATATGCCCCCGGCCACGCTCATTTGAAAAAGGCACATACGCTCACCCCTATTCCAGTGCATCCACCATCCGGCGCAGCCTTTCGATCTGGTCTCTGGACAGTTTCTGGTGGCCCAGCAGGGAGGCAAAGAGCAGGTCGGGGGAACCGTCAAACAACTTCCCGATCAGTTCTGCCGTTTCCGCCTCCTGTACCACTTCCTTTGGGATCAGTGCATGGCACTGGAAGTTCGGCTCCGTCCGCTCGATTGCCCCCTTGGCGATGCACTTCTTGATAACGGTGTAGGTGGTGTTCATGTTCCATCCGATTTCCTCTTTGAGGATATCAGAGATCTGCTTTGCGGTCTTATCACCTTCTTTCCACAACACATCCATGACTTTTAACTCAGAGTCAAAGAGTTTGATTGCCATATGACACACCTTCCTTCGGACTATTGCAATAGATCCTGCTATGATACTACCACAATAGTTCTGCATTGTCAACACTATTTTAGTAGTGCGGCGGCAAATTTTTGTGCCCATGGGACAGCCAGACATGGCGTGCTTCAGACGAAAAAATCTTGCCGTTGTGGAACATTTGGTATATACTTGTGTCGTAAAATATTGCAGGCAGATTGATTTCAGAAAGGAGGCCGCTTCCATGTCCACTGTCTATCAGTTCCCCTACGACAGCCCCGTCCGCTACCTGCCCCTCGTATATATGCTCCCACCGGACTTGCTCTCCCGCTTCCCCACCCTCCGCAGGCTGCCCCGGAGCATGGGCGCCCTGAACGCCTCCCCCGAATGGGCGGAAGTCATCCTGAGCGACGCATTCCTGAACGAGGCCATGGACGCCGTGGCCTCGCTGGCCTTCCCCCACTTCGGCTTCGGCGGCTGGAAAGAGCACTACACGGGCTTCTCCCCCGTGTGGCGGCTGGCCTACGCCCTGCCCCTGTGGGCCAAAGGGGTGGAACAGGTGCGGGGCTGGGGCGTACAGGCCCTCTTTGCCTTGCCCCCGGACTTCGAGATACCCTTCTTTGACCCGGAGGATGTGCGCGCAGTGATGAAGCAGGTGGTGGAGCAGGCCATCGAGGAGCAGGGCTGGGGGCCGGTGCTGGAAGTCGTGCGGGAGATGCCCTGCGACGAGGACTTTGAGAAGTGGGACACCAATGTCCGCAGGGACTTCCTCCGCAAGTGGTACCACACCCGGTCAAAACGGGTGCAGACCGTTTCGCTGGAGGGATGTATGGAGGACGAGGGCAGCAGCATCCATTCCCTGCCCGCCCCGGAGGGGGACTTCACGGAGCGGGTGGAGGCGGAGGACTTCTGCCAGCGGTTCAAGGCCACCCTGTCCAAAAAGGATATGGCGATTTTGGAGTTGCGGGTGGAGGGGTACACCTATGAGGAGATCGCGGACAGGCTGGGGTACAAGACCCATAGCGGGGTCATCAAGCGGATGGAGGCGGTGAAGAAGCGGTTCATCCAAGAAGCAGGGCGGTGAAGCCACGCAGGCCGGACACGGCAGGCGTGGCTTTTTCACGCCCAAAACCGGAAGGAAGGTGAAAATGTTCCATATCAAAGAGTTGCCGCCCGTGGAGCGGCGGGCGAACGGTTCCCTGTACCGTATGGACGCAAAGCAGCGCCGGGAGGCGGTGCGGCTCATCCGGGAGCGGTGCAGCTACTACGACAGCGGCAACTGCCTGTATCTGGACAGGGGCGAGGAAGTGGCCTGCCCCCAGAGCATTTCTTATTCCGTCTGCTGTAAGTTCTTCCGCCATGTGCTGCTAAAGGACGAGGCGGGCAGAGGGCTGGAGGCGGAAGTGTTCCGGCAGGCGGCAGGGAGGCGCTGCGCGGTCTGCGGGCGGGCCTTTTCCTCCGCCTCCAACAACGCCAAATACTGCCCCGCCTGCCGGGCGGCGGTGCAGCGGCGGCAGAAGGCCGATTACGCCCGGAAACGGAGGGCGGGAGTAGAAAAGTAGGGGGTGAAAAGGCAAGGGAAATCAGGGCCTCCGGGTCCTGTTTTTTCCTGCCCCCGTATGTTTCTATCCTCCCCTCGAAAAACGGCTCAACTTTTCTACATCACATCATCCCTCAGCGATGGAGGGATGGGAAAGGAGTTCCATGGCACAAAAAGCCCAGCACGCGATCTTACGCTTCGCCAAACACAAGGCGGGGCCGGCTGGGGCGCTGGAGGCCCACCACGAGCGCACCAAGGAGCAGTACGCCAGCAACCCGGACATCGACACCAGCAAAAGCAAAGACAACTTCCACATCATCCGTCCCGTACAGAGATACCGGCGGGAGATAGACAGCCGCATCAAAGCGGCGGGGTGCCGCACCCGGAAGGACAGCACCATGTTCGTGGACACCCTCATCACCGCCAGCCCGGAGTTCTTCACGGGCCGGAGCAGACAGGAGGTACAGGCCTACTTCACGGAGGCGGTGGCCTTCATGGAAAAGAAGGTGGGCCGGGGCAACATCTTCTCCGCCGTGGTACACATGGACGAGAAAACGCCCCACCTCCACCTGTGCTTCACCCCCATCACGGAGGACGGGCGGCTGTCCGCCAAGGAGATTTTGGGCAACCGGGCACAACTCTCACAATGGCAGGACGAGTTCCACGCCCACATGAAAAAGGCGTTCCCCGTCCTCAAGCGGGGCGAGAGCGCCCTTGTCACCAAGCGGAAACACATCCCCACATGGCTGTTCAAGCAATCCGTCCGCCTGGTCAGGCAGCAGAGGACGATTGAAAAGGCGGTGTCGGAGATAGGGGTGATGAACGCGGGGAAGAAGCGGGACGAGATACTGGAGATGGTGGGGCCGTACTTCGCCCGGCTGGAAAGGCATCTGGGGCAGATGCAGAAGTATCAGGCCACCATAGACTATCTGACGCAGGAGAACAGGGGGTTGAAAGAGAAGGTCAACAGTGAAAAGAGCATACACAAGCAGATGGAGGTGCTTGCGCTGCAAAAGGAGAATGAACAGCTCCGGCGGTTTGTCCAGAGCATACCCCCGGAGGTGCGGCAGGCGTTGAAGGAGCAGCAGCGGCAGCAAAAGAGGGACAGGGGCCACCAGCGGTAACAAAATCTTGAGAAACACGGAGGTAAATTTGGGAAGAAGGAAAAAGCTGATCAACAATACCGACATCCCCCAGCACAAGATCGAGGCAATAGCCCGCTGTATCATGCCGGACATCCTTGCTTTCTACGAGAGCGAGGAAGGCCAGCGGGAATTTGCTGAATGGAAGAAGCAGCGGGAAGCGGAGGGACAGGAGGGCAAGGCAGAGTGAGGACAAAAAGGGCGGGCGCACCGTGACACGGCTGCGCCCGCCCTTTTTGCGTTTATGGGGCTGCTTTCTTCTTCCGGGGACCTCGCGGTTTGGAGGTTGGCCTGCGCCGCACCCCGTTGCGGAAATAGGTGCTTTCGTAGCGGTCAAAGAAAAGCAATAATCCGAACCCTTCACCGATTGGAAATGGGTTCGGATTATATGGGTTTGGTGCGCCTGAAGGGACTCGAACCCACACGCATCGCTGCACGAGAACCTAAAGGTGATGTCACCTCAGTGATATATCGCCAATTTCTCTGCCCATTTGTCACTCAGAAAATACTAACAATGTAACTGCAATATCTCTTTACGATAATCTTTTCGAAATAGATTTTACAATTCCAACAACTTGAAGTATTTCGTCTATGTATGCAACAGGATCCGGCATGATAAAGTTCAGCCCAAGCACCAAAAGCTGTGTCGGAATCGGCAAATTCCAAACTACTAAAACACATACCGCTATAACAATGAAGTATAGCATACTATCCCTCTTAATGTAAAAATATATAAATATCAAACCATAAGAAAGTACCATGAAGCATTATACTGCAGCTTCCTCTTCATCAGCAATTTCCTCTAAAATGTCTCTCAGGCTATCAATCATCTGCTCATTGCTGGGAAGTTTAATCGATTCACGTTGGGAAACTCTTTTTTCAACAATAGGTGTAATGAGGTCACGAGCAAACGACGCCCGATCCTCGCAGGCAAACATATCCTTCAGCACTTTTCCAGTGAGCTTCTCACTCAAACGATCCACGCACTTTTCCGCTTCCTTTTGGTTCAGCAAATATGCGTTAGCAATTGATTCGAACTGTTTCTGGATAATATCTACCATTTCGTTGGCATCATCTTCTGCAAATGCATCTGCCACCTTGCTTGTAACCTTACCTGCTACACCACCTGAAACCAGAGAGCCTACCAATCCACCGATAACCGTCCCTGCTCCAGGCAAAATTGCACTACCCGCTGCTGCGCCAGCCATCCAACCAGCAGTTCCCCCAGCAACTGTACCGGTCGTATTGGCGAGATTCTTCATCAGCTGCTTTCCAGAAATTCTCCCCCTGAATATATTTGTAACATCAACGGAGGACAAAATAACCACTGTAATTCCGGCAGTGATTACGTTGCCGCGGAGCAATTTCGCTGCGCTTTTCATGGCAGCTGCACCATAAATTGGCTTTGCACCATTTCGGAATGCGTTAATCAGGACCGCAGATGCCTTCGGCCCCATCAGACGAACTACAGCCTCTGAGCTTCCCACCAATGCACTGTTTAAACCTGCTTTGGACAATTGGCTGGACAACACACTTGTAATAAATGCTGTTCCTCCCACTTTGATTCCCGCATAGGCCGCATTTTTCAGGCAAACATTAAAATCTTCCCCACCCCAGACAGATGTAGCAAATGTAATAATCGCAGTAACGCCAAAGGCTGAGGCAGCAATGACAGCTCCATTTACAGCATCATAAGTGAGAGACTCAACGGTACCCGCTTTGGCAATGTTTCTGGCCTGCTCATATGTGAAATGCCCTTTTCTGACCAGTTTCTTTGCTTCGCTTGGGTCTGATACGCCGGGTACCTGCCCATTTCTTATCTTTTCTTCCATCATTCTGACGGCGTCGTCATATATGTTCTGGTCAGCCGGCACCTCAATTTCCATGGGTTTGCCCTCTGCCATATACCGGAACTTGCCTTTGCCCTGATCGGCAAAGCATTCATTGATGCAACGCGCTCCGGTCGCGCAGTATTTAGACTGGATGTAAATGCCATCTACAATTCTATCCGCGCCATTTTTGGCATTGTCATCCCCCACCAGCTTTGCATCATGCCCGGTCATTTTATCATAAAGATGGTTGGCGCGCTCCGCTGCAAACCCATGGCCCTGGCGGGAATGGAATTTTTCTTCCTCATAGCTTTTGTTCACGTTGCCATAATTACCAATACCAATACCAGCCGCTTCCGCACCGGGCCTTCTGTTTTCTTCATAACTCACAGAAGCTGCTTCGCCTTGCGGCAACGAATCCAGCTCGATCAGCTTTTGAAAAAACGCACAGAGAGGCGTTTTATTCAGCAATACACTGTTCCACCGGATCGTCTCCCCATCTTTGAGTTCGATCCGAAGGGTACGGCTGCAATCTTTCTTTTTGTCCTGATCCGTCACCGTGACGCTTTGGATCTCATCATACCAAAGCTTCTTGGGTTTCTCAAAGGATTCCAGGTAATATACCTTTTCATCCGTAAAAAGGTAGCCGTTTTTCCCGGAACCCATTATGGTTGTGTCCAAAAAACCAATTACAGTGTCCCGTTCCGCAGTAGATGCAAAACACTTTTTCGCATTGTTCCACTGCTTGCTTGTCATATTTTCGGCGTACGTTGCTCCACTGGACATATCCAGCAGCTTGAAGCAGTATTCATTGAATAGCTCTACTTTCTTACTGTGAATATCCATAATTCTCCCTCTGTCCTCCTAATCCATTTTTATAACAGGATTGCGTTTGTAATCAGCTCAGCATATCGATGCATCACTTCTTGCAGGTAAAATCCATTCAGCATTTGCCGTTCCGATAGATCGCCAAATTGCTTCCGAGCCGCCGTGTCCGCTTGCTCCCAATAGTCCGCAAAATTTATGTCATTCAGTGCGGCACCAAGTCCGTGGGATGTCATCCGTGTTTCGATCTGCGCTTCTATGTTACGTTTTTCGGCCTGCAAAATAGCCTGCCGGTCGTTTAACGTGGACATCCACGGAAAATCAAGCTTTTCTGTGGCCCTCACGATCTGCTGTAATTCCTTTTGTAGCAAAGAACGGTCTTGGGATTCCATATACATTCCTCCTCTCCAAAGAATTGGTGATATTTAACCGTTTGGCATCGTAATGTGATTCCCCTGGCTCTTGATCCACATCTCGATCCCCTTGCCGAACACCTCTGCCTCCACGAGCCATCCCGTCTCATCCTGGGATACAATTTCCGCCGTGGGCAGACGATCCAGTACCGCCTCAATGGATGGCCCGGTGTACTTGAACCGAATGCGTTCCAGCTTACCGCCGTACATAAACTGCACTCGCTTGCGGAACTCGCCCTCCTGAAACCGATCCTTATAAGGAACCTTGAAATGCTCCTCAAGCACCCTGAAATCCCGAATACGGTCAATTCGGTAGATAGTGGGGAACAGGTCATCCGGATTGTCAAAATCTGTTTTATCTTCCAAAAAAGCGGTCAAGTAGAAGTAGTACTCCGAGAACATAATCCCGACCGGCAGCACCCGGCGGCGCACCAGTTTTGGCTCTTTCAGCCGCTCATACTCGATCTCCATCACCTGATGGTTCTGCACCGCCTGGCCGATCTCCCACAGTCCAGGTAGGAGGGGCCGTCCGTGATGGGGTTCCACATAGTGGTATTTCTCGTTGGCCAGCAACTCCGTCACCGCCCGCTTGCTTCGCTCCGGTACACAGTAGGAAATCAGTTTCTCCAAGATGGGCAGCATCTCATCCCGGCGCATGGAACGGCTCTCCAGCAGGATCTTACATACTGCAAGGATCTCGCTGTTATTGAGCAGAGGCAGAGCGGGCTGCTCCAGCCGGTAGCCACGCTCTCCCTTATCGTAGACAATATCCTGCTGAAGCCCCTGCTCGGCAAAAAAACAGCGCAGCGATTCCATGTCACGCTGGATACTCCTCTCCGTGACATGAAATTGCTGCGCCAATTCTTTTTTAGGGAGAACATCCCCGCTGACCAGCCGGGAATAGATCTGCAGCAGACGTTCTGACTTCACAGATGCGCTGTCCATACGATCCTCCATGGATAGTTATGTGCTCACAAGCACATATTACTTTCTAAAAAATATAATAATATATTTATCCGCTCATGTCAATTTTTGTCGTGATTCGTTACCATAGTTGCATATGGAGGAATCGACTATGAAATCCATTTATGCTGAACAATACCGTCAGATCGGGCTGAAGATTGCTTACTACCGAAAGCTCCGGGGACTGACCCAGGAAGAGCTGGCGGAGCAGGTCGGTCTTACCCCCGCTTATATCGGCCACCTGGAAGCCCCCAACATCTCCAAAGCACTGTCCCTGGACACTTTGTTTGACATTGCCTCCGTGCTGGATGTGGCACCACAAAAATTTCTGGCCTTTGAGGACTAACAGTAGTTGTATTATAGCACACCTTGTGGACAGTGATTGTCGCTCTTATCTTTTTTCTAACTTTTTTATTTGTGAATCGACAGTACTTTTCTGTGCAGTACCATTCTTTGTTTTGTACCTAGATATTCTGGTGCTTCTGTGGTATTGTGTCTTGCTACAAGGAGGCGAGACACATGAACGATACCCTGAAACTACTGTATGATAGATTCCACATACCTCTGCCCATGGAGGAGGCCGAGCAGGAGATCGATGACTGCCACCAACAGCTCATCGATCGGCTGGAAAAGCCAGAGAAAAAATTAGTATTGCGGATCATAGATACCCAAAATCTGATTGCAGAGGAGCGCTTCATAGACAGCTTTCTCTGTGGCTTTAAATTGGCTTGGGACTTATCCAATGAACTGTATCACTATGAAAGCGGGCATCCGTCTCGGTATGATAAGACCGAAATGGATGTCCGCTTTGATTGATCAGCCAAAACACATCTAAGACATGCTGACAACAAGGCTGTCTCTAAAATCCGACTCATCAGCGGACCATCTCACATAGCTAAACAGGACGTCTGTCCCTCTCGGGACAGGCGTCCTGTTTTCACATCACAGCTCATCCAATTTTCGTACATACTCCTGCTGGGTAATCTGCTTTGCCAAAAAAGCGTCCTTCAGCTCCTGAGCCTGTACTACCTGTCGATTCCACTCATCCGTGGTGATCCGGCCCCGCCGCTTACGGGCTTTCAGCCGGTTGTAAATGCGGCTATACTCCTGGACAGCGGTTTCGGTCTTCTGCTTTTCCTTCTCCCGCTCATGAGCCCCCACCTTCCGGCAGGTCTTGCCGCCGGTTCCCGGTACCACCCGGTCACAGTATCGGGTATCGTATCCCCCTACCGCCAGAAACCACCTGCGGCAATGAGCACAGCGGCGTGGCAGATTTCCGGCAGCCATTCCCTTGTACAGATCCATGTACAGAAAGCTGGTGAGATTCTCAAAGGTCATCTGCTCCGCCAGCGTCAAACGGCGGGACTTGGATTCCTTAACCGGTACCAGTGAGATGTTCACAGGGTACTCAAAGCAGACCGTGTCCAGGTCCACAGTACCGTCCTCCCACTCTTCTCCTTCATCTTCTCTGTCCTTCTTTTGGTTCATCGCCTCTTCCATGACGCTCCGGTAATCAGCATAAGCCTTGATGTAGTCCTGCCGTCTCCGAGTAGGCAGTTCTTGAAAGAACTCCTCCAACATCCACTTCGTATTTCTGACAAAGGCCCGCAGGTCATCTTCCAGCCGCTCCAGCTTTCCCATCCACCGGGTGTACGCCTCATTGCGAGGCGTCCCCGGTGTCAACATTTCGTCCAGGATGTCCGGGTGTCTGCGCAGATAGGGAATCAGCGCGGACATCCGGTAATCCCCTGCCAGCAGCTTGTTGTACAGCGGCAGCTCCTCCAGTACCTTCCACAGCTGCCGCATAGCGTGAAGCGCCGTAGCCGCACTGGATGGATCTCTGGCTGCCAGGAAGACCTGGAACTCCTCCTGAAACCGTTTCAGTCTCTGGTGAATCTCCTCAGAGACATTCCACCCGCACTCCAGCGCCTCTGCAGCAAAGGTTCCCAGCGGATAATATTTTCCTCCCACGATACTCTCGTCCGGCGTAAAGTCCACCCGGAAATAATCCACGGCGTCATGATTCATGTAGTACATCGTCTGCCACGCTCCCTCTGTACCCGATAGAGTTTTTATCTTTTACCCATCTTTTGTTTGCGGAGCTGAAACTGTGCTCCAAGCCCTTGCAACGGGATTTGGATCTGTTATACTGAAATTGTACCCGATGATTATATCACAGATTAATCAGGTATTCAATATAACTGTGCTGAAACATGTACAGAGAGGAGGAAATCTTGTGAAGCAGCTACAAACCATTGACGCCAATACCTTGCAGTCCGTTGACTACGAACCGATTTCCTTTCTTGTGGAGGATCTGCTGCCTCCGGGTCTGCACCTGTTGGCGGGAGCACCAAAGATCGGTAAGTCCTGGCTGGCGCTGTGGCTGTGCCTCCAGGTAGCTCAGGGGCAACCCCTCTGGAACTTCTCCACTCGCCCGTGTGAAGTCCTCTATCTCTGTTTGGAGGACAGCTTCCAGCGTATTCAAAGCAGGCTCTTTGATCTCACCGAGGATGCACCGTCGACGCTGCACTTCGCTGTGATGTCCGAGCAGCTCCACAATGGGTTGGTCGATCAGATGGAGCAGTTTCTCCAAGCACATCCTGCCACCGGCCTGGTGGTCATCGACACGCTCCAGCGTATCCGATCCACTGGGAATGAGGCAAACCCCTACGCCAATGACTATCGGGACATCGGTGTTCTGAAGGCACTGGCAGACCGGCACCGCATTGCGGTACTGCTGATTCACCATCTGCGGAAGATGAACGACGATGATCCCATGAACATGATCTCGGGTACCACAGGCTTAAGCGGCGCGACGGATTCCAACTTTGTACTCCTCAAGAGTAAGCGCAGAGAGAATACCGCTACCCTCTACTGTACTGGCAGGGACATCGCTTACCGTGAGCTGTCTCTGGAGTTCAGCAGTGAAACCCATATCTGGAACCTTCTTTCAGATGACGGTGAGCAGACAGGACAGCCAGCAGGACGGATCATCCTTCTTCTCTCTGCACTCATGCGGGAGCAGTCTGAAATCTGCGTCCCTGCCAAGGGGCTGCTGGAAAAGATCGACCCTGACGGTATCGAGGGATTTTCCCCCAACAGCGTTTCCCATCAGATTCGCAAAAGCGTTGCCGCTCTAAGGCGCAGCGGTATTTCAGTGACCTTTCGCAAGAGCAATGGCGAGCGGCTCATCTGCCTGCGTAGGGTCGATAGGGTCGATAATTCCCCTACCAGAAACATCGTCCCTATCGACCCTGTCGAGGAAGCTGTTGAAGATGAAGCGCCTGGTTCTGCCGCGAGAAAATCCTCGTCCTGACCGGCACCCCGGCGAAATCCATCGATGCGGTGAGCGGGCGTGAGTGGCGGCGCAAGGCACGGAGTTGGAGGGACGAGGGCAAGCATCGCGCCCGGCTATACGCCATGCACAGGTTCGGGGCGCTGCCCCGTACCCGGCCCCTGAGGGGGAAAAGGAGGAGCAATGCAGAGAGTAAAAAAGACGGAGATCATCACCCTTCGAGTGACGCCCAGAGTCAAAAAAGCCATTCAGGAACGGGCCAAAGCTGCTGGCCTGACGGTCACCGACTATCTGTGCTACAGCGGATTGGCAAAAGAGATCGTGCGAGTAGAAGGGCTGGAGCAGGTACTGTCTGAACTGAAAGCCCAGGGACGAAACCTGAATCAGCTCACTACCCTGGCCAACATGGGGAGGGTGTCCGTGGTCAAGGGTAATGCCCTGGCAGAAAACTACGGAAAAATCTATGAACAGCTCCGGGAGCTGCTAAAGGTAGTAAATGGGGCCCCCATAAAAGCGGTAAACTGCTTTTGTGGGGAGAGGAAATACCCTGGAATGAATGAGCTTTCAGTCGATCAGGCTGGAAGCGAATGATACGGAGGAGGTGTCGACGAGATGGCGACGTTCACTGCGATCAAGAACCGTGGTGGCGGCAGCGGTGCTCTTGGTGGTGTGCTGCACTATGTCCAGCAAGAGGAGAAAACCACATGGGAAGATCGTCGGCTTGTATCCGGATGGAACTGTACTGCCCGGTCCGTCTACGATGAGATGCGGCTTACCAAGGAGCAGTTCGATAAGACAGACGGCCGACAGTACTATCACTTCGTGCAGTCCTTTGACAAACAGGATGGCCTGTCTCCACAGGAGGTTCTCGCTATGGGGCTGGAACTGGCCCAGCGTGAGTTTCCTAACTTCGAGGTCCTGGTGGCCACCCATGTGGACACAGGTCATTTCCACAATCACCTGGTGGTGAACAGTGTGAGCTTCCAGGACGGTAAGAAGCTCCACCAAAGTGCCGTCGACCTGCAGGCCCACCGGATGGCCAACGATGAAATATGCGTTGCCCATGGCTTGGAGATCCTTCCACCGCCGCAGAAGCAGGTCAAGCAAAAGCGGATGGGGACCAGAGAGTACCGCTCTGCTGTCAAAGGTGAAAGCTGGAAGTTCCGCCTCATGAACACCATTGACCAGTGTATGAAGTACGCTGCCACCAGGGAGGAATTCATCTCTCTGATGGAGAGCGAGGGGTATCAGGTGCGCTGGACGGACAGTCGGAAGAACATCACTTACACCACGCCCGCGGGAATGAAGTGCCGGGACGATCGGCTCCACGAGGAAAAGTACACAAAGGAGGTCATGGAACATGAGTTCAGAGTCCGGGCAGCGCTTATCCATGGAGGAATTGAAACGGAGGAACGCTCCGCAGCCGATACCAACCCAAGCCTGTCCCAGCAAAGAGGAGTGGCAGGAGCTGCTCCATCGGCTGGACGAGCTGGAGCGGCATACAGCGACCCACACAGCCCTTCTGCGGGAGGTTTCCTGTCGAAGGGATCCGTCCCAGATGGAGGCCCTGGCGCGGGATGTGGCGGAAATACAGGCGCTGCTGCGACAGGCTGGGAAGAAGAAAGAGATTTCTATTTCGCCTCCCAGTCTGGGAACGGCACTGTCAGTGATGATATGGCTGGCGCTAATCTTGCTGGGGACGATGGTGGGGATGGTGGTCTTGCAGACGATCTGGTCCGGCTTATCCGCTCTCTGGAACGCGGTCAAGCTTCTGGTTCCGTAAGGGACGCCACCACCATGTACCAGTACACCGACCGGAAAGTGCTCCGACAGCAGCGGCAAAAGAAAATTGCCCTCGGTCACAAAGAGGACGATCACGCAGATGACCCAACCTGGCAGCAGAGTATGTAGTCTCTGTATTTTAACGCAGCCCAAATTGGGCGGAAAGGAGCCTATGGTAAAGAAAACACCAAAGCCAGAGTTATTCAGTGTCATGTATTCCTATGTGGGGAACGACACACAATTTGACGCATTTCTGAAAATGCTGATTCATGATTACCTTGCCGTAGATAACCCTTTCGCACAAGCAGAAGAACAGCGGGTTGTTGGTTTGGTAGAATCAAATCATAACTGAGCTCTTTTCATGGCTATTCACAGATGTCTGTGATATGTTCTGTTTGCAAAATCAACTCTACCAGAGAGGAGGTGCCGTGAGTGAAAGTCTGGCTCTACTATCGTCTCTCCAGAGATGAGGACAAGGAACTTAATTCTCTCAGCAATCAGCGGAATATCATCTACCACTACGCCATTACCAATGGACACGAAGTCGTGGGCGAATCCTTCGATGACAATGTCAGCGGGATGCACTTCAATCGTGCTGGAATCGATAAAATCTATGAAGTAGTAGAAGCCGGACGGATCGAGGCCATTGTGGTGAAAGACCTCTCCCGGCTGGGACGGCACCGTACCCAGACCGCTTTGTTCATCGACTATCTGCGGGAACACAACGTTCGGGTACTCTCTGCAACCGAAAATATCGACACCTTCAATGAGGCGGATGATCTCATCATTGGATTCAAGGGACTGGTCAATGACTTCTATGCTCGGGACGGCAGCCGACGAGTCCGCACGGGATATCGTCAGAAGCAAAAAGAGGGAATTGTCATGATTCCGCCCTTTGGATACTTCAAGGATAAGAACACCAAGCAGGTTGTCATTGTGGAAGAAGCCGCTGAAACGGTCCGGATGATTTTCACAGCCTACATCGGCGGTCATGGCCTAAAGGCGATCGCCAAAATGCTCAATGAGCAAAAGCGGAAAACCCCGGCGCTGACGCAGTTGGGACTTCTGAATAAGCACACTCCAAATACCCAGGATGGTATCATAAAAAAGTACCTCTGGGATGGGCGGATGGTGGGCCGAATTCTGCAAGATGAGAGCTACATCGGTACGCTGATTTGCCACAAAAGCGAACGTAACAAGATCAACAAGACCTTCCGCTTCACGGAACCCGAGGAGCAGTTTAGGCACGAGAACTTCTTCCCACCTCTTGTATCCAGAGAAATTTGGGAGCAGGCTCAGGTACTGCTGGCGGAAAGGAAAGAGCGAAATGTCCGGGCCGGAGCCAATCAGAGTATCCTGCGGTATGGAGGCCTCCTGCGCTGTGAGGACTGCGGCCGCTCCTTTGTGGGAAAACGAATCCATACGAAAAGTGGGGAGCGAGTGGAGTATTCCTGTGACACCTATCACAGATATGGGAAGGAATACTGCTCCTCCCACGCGGTGGATGAGCGTATCCTGGATGAGCTCATCACCAAGGAACTCATGCAGACCAAGGCAATGTATGAGGAAAACTTCCAGGCTATGGAGCATCTGATTGACCAATGGCAGCCAAAGGCCAGTGCCGCTACCACCCAGATCAAAAAGCAGCAGGAGCGAATCGCCATGCTGGAGGAAGAAATGGAGGCCATCTTGATGGAACGGATTCGGGATAAAGCCAACGCCGAGCGCTATGACCGGATGATTCAGAAACGGGAAGCCGAGATCGCGGCGGCCCAAAAGCAAATTGAAGAACTGCAAAATATTGAGGAAACTCTGCGCAACCGGCAGGCTAAGCTGAAGCGGGATATCAGTATGATGGATGACATTTTGAAAGAGGGGCATCTATCCGAAGCCCATCTGCGCCTGCTGGTGGACAAAATCTATGTCCACGAGGAAGATGGGAAGCTATCTCTGGATATCTGTCTAAAAGCTCCCTTTCGGGACCATCTGGACATCTATGAAAATGGGGAGCAAACAGAATGCTGGGTCCCTCACAGCTACGGTTTTGAACTCCTGGATGATATCATTCCAAACAATTTACATGAAAATGAGTGAGTAATATGAGGGTGTGGATTTATTCCAGATTATCCAATGATGACGATTGCGAAATGAATTCCCTACTGAATCAGCAGGAGATCTGCCTAACCTTTGCAGAGCGGCAGGGGTATCAGATCATGGGACAGTCTTCTGATGATAATGCCAGCGGTATGAACTTCAGCCGCCGTGGGCTGGATGAGCTCACGGCGGCTGTGGATGCCGGCAGGCTGGATGCTGTCCTCGTCAAGGATCTCTCCCGCCTGGGGCGGCACAGGACGCAGACGGCCCTGTTTATCGATAACCTGCGGGAACGCGGGGTTCGGGTAATCTCCGTCACAGAAGGGCTGGACACCGCCTCGGAGGAGGACGATCTGGTCATCGGTGTCCGTGGCCTGATGAACGACTACTACGCCAGAGATATCGGGAAAAAGATCCGGTCTGGTTACCGGCAAAAGCAGCGGGAAGGCATCGTGATCACCCCTCCCTTTGGCTACTGGAAAGATCGCAACACCAACAGGGTTCAGCTCCACCCGGAGGCAGCAGAAACCGTTCGGATGATTTATTCTCTGTACTTACTGGGCTTTGGACAGAAAGAGATCGCCCGCAGGCTCAATGATTTGGGACGAAAGACCCCGGCACAGCTACGGGCTGAACAGTGCGGTCGAGAAGTGCGGGTTACGCATAAAACCAGAGACAATCGCTATCTCTGGACGTATGCCAGTGTCAAAAATGTGCTGACCGAAGAAGCCTATACTGGAGTTCTGATCAACCATCGGTCGGAGACCCAGGGTGGCAAGGCAAAACGATTGGAGCAGACAAAATGGTATCGCCACGAAAACTTCTTCCCGGTCATCGTGGAACCGGATGCATGGAAACTGGTTCAGCAACGGCTGAAAGAGCAGGCCCGGCCAGCCAACGGAAACCGTTCTAAGCACCGCTATGCCGGGCTGCTCCGGTGCCAGGAGTGCGGTAATGTATTCGTCCCCATGATCCGGTACTGGAACGGTAAGCGGCGTGTGGAATATGTCTGCAAGGGCTACCACCGGAATGGAAAAAGCTATTGCAGCTCCCATCGTATCCACGAGGAAAGTCTGGATACCATGGTATGGGAGTATCTTATGGCGGTTCGGGACAGTTGCGTCAAAGAGCGGGAGAAACTTGTGAAATTGCAAAAAATGTGGGCGTTGAGGAAGCCGGTCCTCGACGCCCACATTTTGTCGTTACAGAAAAGAATTCAAAATTTAGAAGAAGAGATAGACACCTTAACCATTTACAGAATATATTAGTAATCCGATATAATAAATCATCCCACGGTCTTCTTCTCTAAAAGGGCATTTACATCCCCAAATCCATCGTGTATATTAACCGTTTGATAGGCAGCATCCTTTAATATTTCCAGTGCTGGGTGAATTTCTTGACGTTCTGGCTCAGCTAAATCATATAGTATAATAATTTTTGTCGTGTCCTTCAAAGCTTTGCAATTCCAAGCCCAAGCTTTTACACGATTCATGATCTTATTATCAATTTTTTTGTTATTAAAATCAAAAAAGACTATACCATAACCATCCAACAAATAGTCATAAGAGATCATTTCATTAAACTTTCCGTTTTCACGAGCATTCTGTTTATATGTGATTTTTTTGGCTTTAAAAAGCTGACTCAGAAATTTCTTTTGATCATTTCGACTTGGGCGCTTATCTATCGAAAATTCAAATTGGAAATATAGTCTCTTAATCTCTTCAATTTGTTCAGATAGATTTTGGGAATCAATATCATTTAAGAAAATACAGTCGTCAAAATATATTTCACTATGGTATCGAGTGCAGAACTTTTGAATATTAAATTCAGGAGAAGTTAGGCTAGTTCCGACTTCGTCTTTGATGTCAAGCATTAGGTCCTTTAAGAGTGGAATATAGAGAGAATCATCAAAAGTTTCAACGCGTTTCCATTTACTAATATAAAAGAATTCTCGATAGTTTTCCTCTGGATAATTAAAAATTGCACCTAAATTAATTTTCTCGCCTGAGACTAATGAAGGAGCATAACGCAAAATAGAATATTGAAGTTCTCCCATTTTTAAATTCCCCCTTCATTATGAATTGTTGCGCATATTTCATCCAAATGAACGATTTTGCTCTGAATATATTTTTTCAAATGATCTAAATGGCCTACTCCGACTTCTTGACGCCATTCACCTGGAATCTCATCAAAAATTTTGTCTAATAATGCATCAGTTATACATGCTTGGATGTGTTCTTTCTCGCGAACTAGTTGCTCAAATAAAATCATAGGTGGTGCTTGTAGCAAAAGTTGGTATAAATCAACATTTTCACGCCAAACATATGGTGATGCGAAATCTCCAAGAACTAGTGAATTACAATTCCAATGAGGATCGCCGAAGGCATGACTAAAATCTATAGAATATAATTTCAGATCTGATTTTTCAAACCCGATAAGCACATTGGATGTATGGCGATCACTATTTTTTACGATTGCATCTAAAAGGATAAGCCGGCATCTCTCATCAAGGTTACTGGCTCTTTTAACTGTTCTACTCGAAATAGGCACCACATTAGCGATATACTGAGAATAGAATCCAACTCCCAGTAAGTTTACATTTCCAACATCGCATAAGATCGTCTGGTCATCAACAACAGCCGTTCCAAAATTTGGAACAGATAGTTCAATAGCTGTGGCAAGTTCATAAGAAACATACTCATTTACCAAAACAATTATACCTTGCTGGTTGTGAGGATATTTTAGAATTGCACGATTCCCGTTATCCAAAATAACTTGTGCTGGACGAGTGCAACCTTCATCTGAAGAGTATATTTTCTCGATCTTTTGTACGTGAAAATGGTTCGGCAATATGGGTCACCTCTCTATTTCTAGCAACCTTCATATACTATATTAACTATACATTAAGTAAAACCGCTTTGTCAAAATATTAAAAAGGCCTTAGGGTAATAATCTCTAAGGTCCTGGTACGGGTAGTGGGACTCGAACCCACAAGCCTTGCGGCACTGGAACCTAAATCCAGCATGTTTACCAATTTCATCATACCCGCATATATGAGCAGCAGGAACTCCCTGCCGCTATTTTTACGCAAACTCCTTCACTGAGGTGACAGCACCTAAATCTCGCATGTCTACCAATTCCATCACAGGCGCATATTCAATTTTCCTCGATTTCTCCTCGCGAATGGTACCCGAGGTAGGGACTCTTAGTTACCATTTATACAAACAAAAAATCACCTTGTTTGCCATAGAACAAAATCAATCTTCTTCACATCTGTAATATCTACATTAGGGAAATTAGCATCAAATACCGCAACCTTGGCTTGGGCCTCGGAAGTCTGATACCAATCACAGATTTTTTGATAAGTGTCAAGAACTCTCTGAAAACGAGATTTACAAGAATAATACGGGGCCCTCAAACCCAGATTGGAAAGCACATACTTATCCCATACCGGCATCTCCGGTCGGACAGTTGCCAGTAGCTTGCTGGAAAAAGAGGCATGAATACAGCCTGTTTCTTGAAACAAATAAGTCAGAACTTGCGCATATGTAAGTGCATCGTCAAACTTATGCTCCTCCAAATAGCGATAGAAGCAACAATAAAATCTTTCGGAGCGTTGGCGCATTCTATAATACCCATTAAACAGGCGCTGAAATTCCCGATCTTTAGATACATCCGTTTGATATAGGCAAGACATAATAGAACAATACTTTTGAAGGCCTATTCCTATCTTCTCTATAGACGTATCCACAACGGTCCGCCTTTCACTGAGGTGACAGCACCTAAATCTCGCATGTCTACCAATTCCATCACAGGCGCATATTTCATTTGAACACGGGGCGCTGACAGCTCCACGCCTGCGCGGCGGCTTCCGTTCATTTCGTATAGTACACAAAAGCGGCAAAAAAGTCAAGGGCGGCGGCCGCCTCTCCCCCTTCTCTATTTCCAGGCCGCCGGCCATCCGCTGAAACCCCGCAGGCGGCCGGTCCGCCGCGTTTGTCGTTCTTCCAAGACGGTGCGATGTGTAAAAAGATTGAAATTAGGGTTGACAAACCACAGGACAGGACGTATAATCTTCCATGAAGTTAGCGAGAGCTAATTTTATTTTCACCGACAAGTTAGCACTTGGTAATCAAAATGCCGGTCGCTTGGCTTGATCAAATCGTGAACGGTGGTATCAGGCATGAAGTTAACAGATGCAGTAGAGGGCCAGGAATACGTCATCCGCCAAATCGACACCGATGATGAGGAGATGAACGCTTTTCTGTTCTCTCTGGGCTGTTACAGCGGTGAGAAGATCACGGTGATTTCTCACATCAAGGGAGGCTGTATTGTCGCCATCAAGGACGCGCGGTACAACTTTGACCAGCAGCTGGCCGACGCGATCATCGTCTAAGCAGCAGGGCAGCTTCGCGCTGCCCTTTTCCCGGCGCATCAGTTAGCAAGAGCTAATTTATCGAAATCGGATGGGTGCATCCGAGAGGGAGTCAAACCAGCAAAACATCCATCAAGGGAGGAATCTTACATGAGAATTGCTCTGACCGGCAATCCAAACTCCGGTAAGACCACCATGTACAACGCCCTCACCGGCCGGAATGAACGGGTCGGCAACTGGGCGGGCGTCACGGTGGAGAAGAAGGAACACCCCATCAAGAAGGCCTACTACGGCGGCGAGGAGCAGCTCATCGCCGTGGACCTGCCCGGCGCCTACTCCATGTCTCCCTTCACCAGCGAGGAGAGCATCACCAGCTCCTATGTGAAGAAGGAACACCCGGATGTGATCATCAACATCGTGGACGCCACCAACCTGAGCCGCAGCCTGTTTTTCACCACTCAGCTGCTGGAGCTGGGCATTCCTGTGGTAGTGGCCCTGAACAAAAGCGACATCAACGAGAAGAAAGAGACCAAAATCGACGTGGAGGCCCTGTCCGCCAAGCTGGGCTGCCCGGTGATTCAGACGGTCTCCACCTCCAACGAGGGGCTGAAGGCTGTGGTGGAGGCCGCAGCGGCCCAGGCGGGCCGGGTGCAGGAGGCCCCTTATCGGGAGGGTGACATCGACCTGACAGACAAGAAGGTAGTGGAGGCCGCCGACCGGAAGCGCTTTGATTTCGTCAACGGGATTGTGGCCCAGGTGGAAAAGCGGAAGGTGTTCACCAAGGACAAGAACAGCGGCGACTCCATCGACGCCGTTCTCACCAAGCCCTGGCTGGGCATCCCCATCTTCGCCGTGGTCATGTTCCTGGTGTTCCAGATCTCCCAGGTGTGGGTAGGCCCCTACATTGCCGACGCCCTGGTGGCTCAGATTGAGAATTTCCAGGGCTGGGTGGGCGAGCTGGTGTCCGACGCCAACCCGCTGCTGTCCGCCCTGCTGGTAGACGGCATCATCGGCGGCGTGGGCGCCGTGGTGGGCTTCCTGCCCCTGGTCATGGTCATGTACTTCCTCATCGCCCTGCTGGAGGACTGCGGCTACATGTCCCGTGTGGCTGTGGTGCTGGACCCCATCTTTAAAAAGGTGGGTCTGTCCGGCAAGTCGGTGATCCCCTTTGTCATTGCCACTGGCTGTGGCATCCCCGGCATTATGGCCTGCCGTACCATCCGCAACGAGCGGGAGCGCCGGTCTACCGTTATGCTGGCTACGTTTATGCCCTGCGGGGCTAAGATCCCCGTCATCGCCCTGTTTGCCGGCGCCTTCTTTGATGACGCGGGCTGGGTTAGCTTCCTGATGTACTTCACCGGCATTGTGCTCATTTTCCTGGGAGCCCTGCTGGTGAACAAAGTGACCGGCTATAAGGTGCGCAAGTCCTTCTTCATTATTGAGCTGCCCGAGTATAAGCTCCCCTCCCTGTGGTTTGCCTTCAAATCCATGTGCAGCCGGGGCTGGGCTTACATTGTAAAGGCTGCCACCATCATCCTGCTGTGCAACACGGCAGTACAGATCATGCAGACCTTCAACTGGAGCTTCCAGGTGGCCGAAACTGCGGACTCCTCCATCCTGGCCTCCATCGCCGCCCCCTTCGCCGTCCTGCTGGTGCCCATCGTGGGCGTGCTCAGCTGGCAGCTGGCCGCCGCAGCCGTCACAGGATTCATCGCCAAGGAGAATGTGGTGGGCACCTTGGCCGTGTGCTTCGTAGGGCTGGAGAACTTCATTGACACCGACGAGCTGGCTATGCTGGAGGGTGCCGGTGCGGATGTAGCTGGAATCATTGCCATCACCAAGGTGGCCGCGCTGGCTTACTGTATGTTTAACCTGTACACGCCCCCCTGCTTCGCCGCCATCGGCGCCATGAACTCTGAGATGGGCAGCACGAAGTGGGTGCTGGGGGCCATCGGCCTTCAGCTGTGCACCGGCTACACCGTGGCCTATCTGGTGTACACCATCGGCACCCTGATTACCGCTCCTGGGACCCTGAACGTGACCGCCGCCATCGGCGGCCTGGTAGGCATCGTGGTGATGATCGCCATCGTGGTCACGCTGGCCCGCCGCTCCAACCGGCACATCCAGGAGGAGTACCGCCTGGACGCCCCCAACACGGCCGCCACTCGGTAAACCGTCATGATTGATTTCATCGTTGCGGCCATTGTCCTGGCCATTCTCGGAGGCATTCTCCTCTACCTCTATCGGGCAAAAAAGCGGGGCGAGACCTGCATTGGCTGCCCCTATGCCAAGCAGTGCGGAGGCGGAGCCTGCGGCGGACACAGCCGCCAAGCAAAAAAATACTGAGACTGTACCGGAACGGGGATGCGCGCCTTTGGGCCGCATCCCCCTCCGCACAGGGAGGAGTCTGATCCACCATGGAAAACGTCATTCTGATTGTCCTCCTGACGGCCGCCGTCGCCGTGGGGATCTGGTACACCATACGCCATTTCAAAGGTGAGGGCGGCTGCTGCGGCGGGGGAAGCTACCGGCCGCGGAAGAAAAAACTGTCCCATGTGACGGGAGAGAAAACCTTCCGGGTGGAGGGGATGCACTGCGAGCACTGCAAGGTGCGGGTGGAGGAGGCCGTCAACGACATCCACGGCGCGGCGGGCCGTGCCGACTGGAAAAAGGGCCTTCTGACAGTCCTCTACTCCCAGCCGGTGGACGACGGGCAGATCAAACAGCGGGTGGAGAAGGCCGGTTACCGGATCACCGGGGTTCTGTGACCTTCGAAGGCCATCTTCCGCTCTCCCCGCCGCCGTCCACAAAGGGCAGTTGACGTTATTTTACAGAAAAGCCCCTGGAACGGTTCACACGAACCGTTCCAGGGGCTTTCAGCTTCGCTCAAGGCCGGGCAAGCGCGGCCTTCATGTCCGCTACATAGTCCCGGATATGGGGAACTGCCTCCCGGCCATACTTCTGGGCCAGCGTAACGATGGCGGAACCCACAATCACTCCGTCGGCCGTATGGGCCAGGGCGGCCGCCTGGTCCGGGGCGGAGACGCCGAAACCTACGGCACAGGGGAGGTCCGGGTTGGCCTCCTTGGCCAGGCGGACCATCCGTCCCACATCGGTGGTGATCTCCCCCCGCACGCCGGTCACCCCCAGGGAAGAGACGCAGTAGAGGAACCCCTCCGCCTCCCGGGCAATCATAGCGATGCGTCCCTCTGAGGTGGGCGCGATGAGGGAGATGAAGTCCAGGCCGTATTTCCGGCACACCGGGGCGAACTCCCCCTTCTCCTCGTAGGGCACGTCGGGGAGAATGAGCCCGTCCATGCCGGCCTCCGCCGCCGTGGAAATAAACCGCTCCGTGCCGTAGGAGAACACCACATTGGCGTAGGTCATGAACACCATGGGGGTGGTCACATCCTTCCGCAGGCGGCGGACCATTGCAAAGATCTTGTCGGTGGTACTCCCGGCGGCCAGCGCCCGCTCGTTGGCGGCCTGGATCACCGGCCCCTCGGCGGTGGGATCGGAAAAGGGGATGCCCAGCTCGATCAGGTCGGCCCCCACCTGGGCCATAGCCCGGACGGCCGCCTCGGTGGTCTCCAGGTCCGGGTCCCCGCAGGTGAGGAAGGGAATAAACGCCTTTCCGTGGGAAAACGCGTCTGTGATACGGCTCATTCGGAAATCTCCTCCCCTCTGTACCGGGCGATGGCGGCGCAGTCCTTGTCGCCCCGGCCGGAAATATTGATGACGATGATCTTGTCCTTTCCCATATCAGGGGCCAGCTTCACGGCGTGGGCCACCGCATGGGCCGACTCGATGGCGGGGATGATGCCCTCGGTGCGGCTCAGGTACTCAAAGGCGCTGACCGCCTCCTCGTCGGTGACCGCCACATACTCCGCCCGCCCCGTGTCGTGGAGCATGGCGTGCTCCGGACCGATGCCCGGGTAGTCCAGGCCGGCGGAGATGGAGTACACCGGGGCGATCTGGCCGAACTCATCCTGGCAGAAGTAGGACTTCATGCCGTGGAAGATGCCCAGTTTTCCCGTGGCGATGGTGGCCGCCGTGTCCGGGGTGTCCACCCCCCGGCCGGCGGCCTCGCAGCCGATGAGGCGCACGGAGGGGTCCTCAATGAAGTGGTAGAAGGCCCCGATGGCGTTGGAGCCTCCCCCCACGCAGGCCAGCACCGCGTCGGGGAGCCGCCCCTCCTTCTCCAGCATCTGGGCCTTGATCTCCTTAGAGATCACCGCCTGGAAGTCCCGGACCATGGCGGGGAAGGGGTGGGGCCCCATGACGGAGCCCAGGCAGTAGTGGGTGTCTGAGATGCGGGTGGTCCACTCCCGGAAGGCGGCGGAGCAGGCGTCCTTCAAGGTGGCGGTGCCCGAGGTCACCGGTACCACCGTGGCCCCCAGCAGCCGCATTTTGTATACGTTCAGGGCCTGGCGGCGGGTGTCCTCCTCCCCCATGAACACCACGCACTCCATGCCGAAGAGGGCCGCCGCCGTGGCGGTGGCCACTCCATGCTGCCCCGCGCCCGTCTCAGCGATGAGGCGGGTCTTGCCCATCTTCCTGGCCAGCAGGGCCTGACCCAGCACGTTGTTGATCTTGTGGGCCCCGGTGTGGTTCAGATCCTCCCGTTTGAGATAGATCTTCGCGCCCCCCAGGTCCTCGGTCATGCGCCGGGCATAGTAGAGCCGGGAGGGCCGTCCGGCGTACTCGTTCAGCAGTTCTGTGAGCTCCGTCTGGAACTCCGGGTCGTCTTTGCAGTGGTTGTAGGCCTCCTCCAGCTCGTTGACCGCGTTCATCAGGGTTTCGGGGATGTACTGACCGCCGTGGATGCCAAATCGTCCCTTGGACATGTGCTCATTCCTCTCTTGCGGCGGCCACCGCCGCCTGTATTTTGGTAAAATCCTTCAAGCCGTCCGTCTCCACCCCGCTGGACAGGTCCACCCCATAGGGGCGCAGGGTGCGGATGGCTTCGGGTAAATTCTCCGGGTCCAGTCCCCCTGCCAGCAGGTAGGGCCGGGGAAAGTGTCTCAGCAGGGACCAGTCGAAGGTTCTCCCGGTCCCCTGGCCGCTGTCCAATAAAATCCGGTCCGCCGGGAAGGCGGTGGCCCGCTCCAGATCGGCGGGGCCGCGCACCTGGAAGGCCTTCCAGATCTCCTTTCCCGGGGCCGCCGCCCGCAGGGCGGCTGTGTAATCCTCGTCCTCGCCGCCGTGGAGCTGCGCTATGGAGATAATACCACGATTCAGCAGATCTGTCACTACCTCCACCGGCTGGTCCACAAATACCCCCACGGGGACCACCGACGGGTCCAGCTCCCGCCGTAAGGACCGGAGCTGGTCTGGGGTGACGCTGCGGCGGCTCTTGGGGAAGTTCACCACAAAGCCGCACCAGTCGGGTTTGGCCTGATTGACACAGGCAACGTCCTGGGGACGGCTCAGGCCGCAGATCTTGATGCGGGTCATCTGGCCGCCTCCCGGAAGGCCGCCAGCATGGCCCCCTTGTCCCCGGCGCGCATGAGGGCCTCCCCAATGAGCACCCCGTCCGCCCCCATGGAGCGCACCGCCGATACGTCCTCGGGCCGGTGGACGCCGCTCTCCGCCACATACAGCACCCCGGGAGGGATCTGGTCCCGCAGCCGGGCGGCGTTGTCCAGGTTCACCGAGAAGTCCTTCAAGTTCCGGTTATTCACCCCGATGATCTTAGCCCCGGCAGCCACGGCGGATGCGACCTCCTTCTCGTCGTGGGCCTCCACCAGGGCGGCCAGTCCCAAGTCGTGGCAGATGGTCAGATACCGCTCCAGGGTTTCCGTGTCCAGCAGGGCGCAGATGAGCAGCACGCAGTCCGCCCCCATGAGTCTCGCCTGGTAGAGCTGGTAGGAGTCCACCGTGAAGTCCTTGCGGAGCATGGGGGTGTCCACCGCCCCCCGAACCTCCCGAAAAATCCGGTCGGAGCCCAGAAACCACTTGGGCTCTGTCAGGCAGGAGATGGCGTCCGCCCCGGCGCGTTCATAGTCCCTTGCAATGTCCAGATAGGGAAATTCTTTTGCGATGATCCCCTTGGAGGGGGAGGCCTTCTTTACCTCGCAGATGAAGGACAGCTCCGGCTTTGCCAGGGCGGCCTGAAAGCGCTCCCCCCTCCCCCGCCCCAGGGCGCGGCACTGGGCCTGGAGCACGTCCAGGCTGTTCTCCGCCTGGTCCGCCGCCACCCGCTCCCGGGCGTGGGCGGCCAGCTGGTCTAAAATGGTCATGTCTCCGCCTCCTCAGGAAGGTTGCTGGCGGCAATGAGCTTTTCCAACGTCTCCAGTGCCCTGCCGGAGTCGATGAGCTCCCCGGCCAGGGCCACGCCGTCCCGCATGGTGTCCGCCCTGCCGCCGATGTACAGGGCGGCCCCGGCGTTGAGGAGCACCGCGCTGCGCTTGGGTCCCCGCTCCGCGCCGGAGAGGATGGCCCGGACAATCTGGGCGTTCTCCGCCGGGGTGCCCCCCCGCAGCTCCTCCCGGGTACAGCGGGATAGGCCGAAGTCCTCGGGGGCGATGGTATAGGCCCTGAACCAGCCGTCCTTGATCTCGCACACGTTGGTGGGGGCGCTCATGGAGATCTCGTCCAGCTTATCCTGGCCATAGACCACCATGCCCCGCCGGACCCCCAGGTTGATGAGCACCTGGGCCAGGGGAGCCACCAGATAGTCGTCGTACACCCCCAGCAGCTGCATGGAGGGTTTTCCCGGGTTGGTGAGGGGGCCCAGGATGTTGAACACGGTGCGGAAGCCCAGCTCCCTGCGGATGGCCCCCACGTACTTCATGGAGGTGTGGTACTTCTGGGCGAAGAAGAAGCACATGCCCACTTCGTTCAGAAGCTGGATGCACCGCCGGGGGCTCTGCTGGATGTTCACCCCCAGGGCCTCCAGGCAGTCCGCCGTGCCGCACTGGGAGGAGGCCGCCCGGTTGCCGTGCTTGGCCACCTTCACGCCCCCCGCCGCGGCAACCAGTCCGGAGGTGGTGGAGATGTTGAAGCTGTGGGCGTTGTCCCCGCCGGTGCCCACGATCTCAAAGACCTCCATGCCCGTGTCCACCTGGGTGGCGTGGGCGCGCATGGCGGCGGCGCAGCCGGCGATCTCGTCGGTGGTCTCCGCCCGGGCGCTCTTGGTGGACAGGGCGGCCAGGAAGGCGGCGTTCTGGGTGGGGGTGGTCTCGCCGCTCATGATCTCGTTCATCACGGTGTAGGCCTCGTCGTAGGTCAGGTCCTCCTTGCTGACGATCTTTACAATGGCTTCCTTAATCATGGCTTATCCCTCCAAGAAATTTTTTACGATCTGACGCCCCTCCGGCGTGAGAATGGACTCGGGGTGGAACTGCAATCCATAGACGGGGCGGTCCCTATATTGCACCGCCATGACCTCCCCGTCGTCGGTTCGGGCGGTGACGGTGAGGCACTCCGGCAGGGCGTCCTCCACCGCGGCCAGAGAGTGGTACCGGGCCGCCGTAATGGTGTCCGGCAGCCCCCGGAACAGGGGACAGGTCAGATCCAGCGCCACCTGGGAGGGCTTGCCGTGCATAAGCTCCTTGGCGTAGGACACGGTGCCCCCGAAGGCCTCGCAGATGGCCTGGTGCCCCAGGCACACCCCCAGGATGGGCAGCTCCTCCGAGAGTTCCCGAATGGCCGCCTCACACACCCCGGCGTCCGCCGGGCGGCCGGGGCCGGGGGAGAGAATCAGGTGGCTGGGGCTCATCCGGCGAATGTCCTCCACACTGACCTGGTCGTTGCGCACCACCTGGATGTCCGGGCTGAGGCTCCCCACCAGCTGGTACAGGTTGTAGGAAAAGCTGTCGTAGTTGTCGATGAGCAGAATCATAGGTCCCTCTCTTTCTGGGCCAGCTCCAGGGCCCGGACCACGGCTTTTGCCTTGTTGATGCACTCCTGATACTCCTTCTCCGGCTCCGAGTCGGCCACAATGCCCGCCCCGGAGCGGATGAACACCTTCCCGTTTTTGGCGAAGGCCAGGCGGATGGCGATGCAGGCGTCCAGGTTGCCGGTGAAGTCCAGGTAGCCGATGGCCCCGCCGTACACCCCCCGCTTGTTGTGTTCCAGCTGGTCGATGATCTCCGCCGCCCGCAGCTTGGGGGCTCCCGACAGAGTGCCTGCCGGAAGGATGGCGTCGATGGCGTCCACTGCGTCGCAGTCCTCCCGCAGCTCTCCCCGGACGGTGGAGCCGATGTGCATGACGCGGGAGAAGCGCTCAATGGACAGGTACTTCTCCACCTGTACGGAGCCGAAGCGGCTGATCTTCCCAATGTCGTTCCGCCCCAGGTCCACCAGCATGTTGTGTTCGGCCAGCTCCTTTTCGTCCGACAGGAGCTCTTCTTCCAGCCGCTTATCCTCCTCCGCTGTCTTTCCCCTGGGCCGGGTGCCCGCCAGGGGAAAGGTGTGGAGCACCCCGTCCTCCAGCTTCACCAACGTCTCGGGAGACGCCCCGGCCAGTTCCATGTCGTCGCTGGTGAAGTAGAACAGGTAGGGAGAGGGGTTGATGGTGCGCAGGATGCGGTACACATCCAGCAATGACCCCTCAAATCCCGCCTCCAGCCGGTTGGACAGCACCACCTGGAAGATGTCCCCCTCCCGGATGTAGTGCTTGGCCTGCTCCACCATGGAGCAGAACTGCTCCCGGCTGAACAGGGCCTCCACCGGCGTGGTGAGCCGGGCCGGCCGCCGGGGGGCCGGGGCCCCGTGGCGGAGGACCTCCGCCATCCGGTCCAGCTGGGCGCAGGCGGCGGGGTAGGTCTCATCCAGGTCGGAGGCGTCCGCGTTGGTGATCAGGATGAGCTTCTGCCGGAAGTTGTCAAAGGCGATGACGCTGCGAAACAGCATCAGATCCATGTCCTTGAACTTCTCCTGGTCCTCCCCCGTGAGGCGGAGGGTTGGCTCGGCGTACTTCATGTAGTCATAGGAGAAGTAGCCCACCAGTCCGCCGGTGAAGGGGGGCTGGCCGGGGATCTTGGGGCTTTTGTGTTCGGAGAGAATCTGCCGCAGGGCCTCCCCCGGGTGCTGAATGCGGCTGGAGGTCCGCTCCCCGTCCCGGAGCTGCACCACCCCGTCCTTGGCCGTAATCTCCAGCTCGGGCTCAAACCCCAGGAAGGTCCAGCGGCCCCAGCCCTCCTGGTCGGCGGCGGACTCCAGCAGAAAGCAGTGGTTGTCCCGCGCCCGGAGGATGCGCAGGGCCTGGATGGGGGTGAGGAAGTCGCTGAGCAGCTCCCGGGCCACCGGAATCTCCCGGTAGGGCCCGGAGGCGGCCAGGGTTCTGGCCTCCTTCAACGTGGGATAGTACATGGAAAGACCTCCTTTTTTTTCCGGGACGAAATGCAAAAACGCCCGTCCCTGACAATTTCTGTCAAGGACGGGCGTATCCTTACGCTCGCGGTGCCACCTTGCTTCACGGCCCTTTCACCGGCCGTGCCCTTAGCGGAGTACCAACATACCCCCGGCAACTGACGTATGCCCACACGTCGCAGAATACTCAGCCGGAACTCCGGCCTTTGACTGCGCCCTCAGCGGTCCATTTGACAGTTCGTTTCTTACCCGGCTCTCAGCTCCCCGGGCTCTCTGTAAAGGCGTGACTGCCGTTATCTCCGCTTCAACGGTTTGATTTTCTGTATCATACACAATTTCCCCCGCCCTGTCAACCCCCGCCGCGTTTTTTGATCAAACAAAAAGACAGTTTTATTCTAATCATTTCTGAAAAATTTTTTCTGGATGAAGAAATCGAATTTTCTGAAATTCCCCTGAAACAGAAGGATTCGTCGGAACTTGTCGAAACTTTTTATTCCATTTTTTGGCAAAAACGCCTTGCATATCCTGTCTGATTATGATACATTTTACTTGGCCGCTCCGGGCGTATCCGGCGGGCCGGTCATATCATTCCAGGAGGAGAAGAGCGAATATGGAGTATGCCAAGCGACTGCTGGTAGCGGATACCAGCGACGAATTCCGGCGCCATCTGATGGAGGCGCTTCAAAACGAATCGGACATGGAAGTAGTGGGCGAGACGGGCGACGGCCAGCAGCTGCTGGAGATGGTCCGGACCCTGCAGCCCGACGCCGTGGTCATGGAGATGGTGCTCTCCGGCATGGACGGGATCGAAGTGCTGGAGCAGCTGCGGGAGCTTCCCCCGGAGCACCGCCCCCGGATTCTGGTGCTGTCCAGCTACATCCACGGGGCCATTGCCGACCTGGCCGCCGCCAATGGGGCCGACCACTTCATGGTCAAGCCCTGCAAATTCAGCACCATCTGCGCCCGCATCCGGCAGCTCACCACTTTTGAGGCCATAGAGGAGGACAAGAGCCGCTCCCACAGTCTGGAGACCCTGGTCACCTCCATCATCCATGAGGTGGGCGTCCCCGCCCATATCAAGGGCTACCAGTATCTCCGGGAGGCCATCCTCATCGCCGTGGACGACATGGAGGTCATCAACGCTGTGACCAAGGTCCTCTACCCCGAGGTGGCCAAGCGGTTCGGCACCACCGCCTCCCGGGTGGAGCGGGCCATCCGCCACGCCATTGAGGTGGCCTGGGACCGGGGCGACTTGGAGACCTTGCAGAAATACTTCGGTTACACCGTCTCCAACGTGAAAGGAAAACCCACCAACAGCGAGTTCATCGCCATGATCGCCGACCGGCTCCAGCTCCAGCAGCGGGAGGGATGAGCGCTCCCCGTTTCCCCAGCCACCCCGCGGAACCCCCGCGCACGCACCAGAAAAGAGGATAATTTGTACCAGGAATTCTAAGAGGCGGACCAGAGAACAGCGTTCAGGTCCGCCTTGTTTTTTTCGCCCGTTTCCCCTATAATAAAAACCGGTCCATCTTTTGGAACCCTGTAAAGCAAGGAGGCACATCACCATGACCATTCAGTACACGCCTCGGGGCGTCTGCTCCCGGGCCTTTACCATTCAGGTGGAGGACGGCGCCATCCGCTCCGTTCAGATCGTGGGGGGCTGCGACGGAAATCTGAAGGGCATCTCCAGTTTGCTGCGGGGGATGCCGGTGGACGAGGCCATCCGGCGGCTGGAGGGCATCCGCTGCGGCGGAAAGCCCACCTCCTGCCCGGATCAGATCGCCCAGGCCCTGAAAACGGCTCAGGGATGAAAAACGGACCGCTTTCCAAAGCGGTCCGTTTCAGGCTGTCGAAAAAGTCTAAGGACTTTTCCGACAGCCTGAAAAAATGCCGTTACTTTCCCGCCGCTGCGCGGCGGAAAAGTCCTCGCTGCGCTCGCTGAACGCCTTGCCCAGCAAGGCATTCAGGGCATTCGATCCCACTCGAGGCGGGCTGCCGCCCCCTCGAGCTCCCCCGCCAACACTCGGGCGGATTCGTCTGAACAGAGGTTTTCGACAAGCTGAAACGGACCGCTTTCCAAAGCGGTCCGTTTTTTTCTCTTATCGACGGCGGCGGCCGCTGTAATGGCCCCGCCGGCCCGCGCCCATACCTACGCCGGAGCGGTAGCGCCGGCGCTTCCGGAACACCAGCACCCGCAGCAGGACAATCACCACAACGGCCAGTACCACCACAAGGAGCAGGCGCACTCCCGCATTTTGGAAGAAGGTCTCCACCTGGTGCTTGTAGTAGAGAAAATCCGAGCGCTCCACCGAGGTGTCCGCCACCAGGTCCAGCCGGCCGTATTCCGTCCCGTCATAGCGGATGGTCAGGATGCCCAGCACCTGGCCCGCCTCCACGGGGGCGTCCACGCTCTCGCTGAATAAGGAGGGGACCATCTCCACCTGCTCCAGGTCGATGTCCTTGGGCAGGGTCCGGGTAATGGAGCCCAGAGGCTTCACGTTCACCTCGTCCGCCTGGGTGGACAGGTTCACCTTCACCTTGGCCACCAGGGCCTCGTCCGGAGACAAGGTGACCCGCTGGAAGTTGTCAAAGCCCCAGTTCAGCAGTTCGATGGTCTCGCTGAACTGGCGGGCGTCCGTGCTGCCGTCCGCCTGCTTCACCTCTTCCGCCCCCAGGATGACGGAGATCAGGTACATATCCCCCTTCCGGGCGGTCTCCACCAGGCAGCAGCCCGCCTCGTCGGTGGTGCCCGTCTTGCCCCCGGTGCCCGGACCGTACAGATATTGGGTGTAGGTCCAGTTGGAGGTGAGGGCGTTGGTGTTGCGGATGATCCGCTCCTCCGACACGCCGTTGGCGGGAAGGGTGTAGTTGGGGCTGGTGAGGATGGTCTGGAACAGGTCGTACTCCATGGCCGCCTTCATAAAGCGGGTGATGTCGTAGGCGGTGGTGTAGTGGTTGTCGTCGTGGTAGCCGTGGGGATTGGCGAAGTGGGTCCCCTCACAGCCCAGCTCCTCTGCCCGCTGGTTCATGTGCTCCACAAAGGCCTCCACGCTCCCGTCCACCGCAATGGCCAGGATCTGGGCCACCTCGTTGCCCGAGGGGAGGAGCAGACAGTACAGATACTGCTCCAGAGTGTAAGTGTCCCCCACCTGAATTTTGGCGGTGGAACTGTCCTTCGGCACTTCCAGGGCCTCCGCCGTGGCGGTGATGGGGGTGTCCAGGCTCAGTTCCCCCGCGTCCACCGCCTCCAGCACCAGCAGGGCGGTCATCACCTTGGTGATGCTGGCGGGGTACACCTTGTCATAGGCCCCCTTGTCATAGAGCACCTCGTCGTAGGTGGCGTCGATGAGGATGGCGTTGCGGCAGGTGAGACCCGGGTCCTCCACCGCGGCGGCGGACATGGGCAGGAACAGGGCGGCCAGAAGGATCACCGCCGCCAGAAGGCTGGGAAAACGGCATTTTTTCATTGGGCAATTCTCCATATGTATGATATAATAGAAAAGAATCTCCGGCGCAGCGCCGGGATCAATATTCTGTAAACCTCATTATAGCAAACCGAATCCATCCCCGCAAGCACCAGGAGGGAGAAAAATGGCTGGAATTTCCCGGTTTGAAAAAGGAGTGCTTCTCCTCACAGCCGGTTTCGTGCTGTCCACCGGCGGCTGGTTCCTGGCCGGGCAGAATACCTCCGAGCCCTATACCGTCACGGTATCCGCCCCGCAGGAGCCCTCCGCCCCGGACCCGGCCCTCCAGGAGGCGCCCGCCGAGGGGGAGCGCCCGGACAGTCTGCTGCCCGGCGAGGTCATCGACCTGAACGCCGCCGACGCCTACGACCTGGACCGGCTGCCCGGCATCGGACCCGCCAAGGCGGAGGCCATTCTGATCTATCGGGAGGAGCACGGCTCCTTCCAGAGCGTGGACGATCTGCTCTCCGTCTCCGGCATCGGGGAGGTCACATTGGAGAACCTGCGTCCCTATGTGACGGCGGGAGGCGCGGCAGAGACAGCGGAGGCAACGGGCGGGTAATACCCGCCCCTACGGGCAGTCCCACCTTTTATGCAAGGGCGGCCATCAGCCGCCCGAGGGCGGTTCTAGGCCTTGTTTGAAAATTGGAAATGTGCCCGACGGCGAGGGATTTTTTCGCCAGACAAGGCGATTTGACGCGGCAATACTTTGTGTATTGCAAGGAAAATCAACGCAGTATGGCGGAAAAAGAACCGCCGTTTGGGCATATTGACATGTTTCAAACATGGCCTAGGGAACCACCTAAAGAAAGCAAGGAGTTTTATATCATGGCAAAAATACTGGTCGTAGATGACGAGAAGGTCCTGGTCAAGGGAATCACCTTCAATTTGAAAAACGAGGGCTATCAGGTGGAGACCGGCTACGACGGCGAGGAGGCGGTGGAGCTGGCCCGGGAGGGAAATTTCGACCTGATTATCCTGGACCTGATGATGCCCAAGATCGACGGGCTCCAGGCCTGCATGCGCATCCGGGAGTTCTCCAACGTGCCCATCATCATGCTCACCGCCCGCAGCGAGGACACGGACAAGATCATCGGCTTCGAGTGCGGGGCGGACGACTATATCACCAAGCCCTTCAACATCCTGGAGCTGAAGGCCCGGGTGCGGGCCCTGCTGCGCCGCTCCGGAGCGGCGGGCCAGCGCCAGGCGGGGCGGGGCGCCCTCACTGTGGGCCACATCCGCCTGGACCCCAGCGAGCGCTCCGCCTGGAAGGACGGCAAGCCGGTGGATTTGACCGCCAAGGAGTTCGACCTGATGGAGCTGCTCCTGCGCAACCCCGGCCGGGTGTACTCCCGGGAGAACCTGCTCAACGTGGTGTGGGGCTACGAGTACGCCGGGGACTACCGCACGGTGGACGTGCACATCCGCCGCCTGCGGGAGAAGCTGGAGCTGGACCCGGCCAATCCGGCATACATCCGCACCAAATGGGGGGTGGGCTACTACCTGAGCAGTCAGGGGAGCTCCTCCGGCCGGTGACCACCTGTTCCAAGAGAGGATGAGACGCGCCATGCCGGAACCGTCGGCCAAATCCAAGGAAAAACAGAAGATCCCCTTTTTCTCCCGCCTCCAGGTCAAGTACGCCCTGAGCTACCTGGCCCTGCTGGCGGTGGTGCTGGTCCTGCTGAACACCTACCCCCTGATTGCCTCCCAGAATCTGCTGATCTCCTCCAAGGAGGACTCCCTGCGCAGTCAGATCGCGGTCATGTCCTCCGCCCTCATGGAGCTGGAGACCCTCTCCGCCGACCAGGTGGCCCGGGTGATGAACATGCTGGACAACATGGGGCTGGAGCGGATTCTGGTCACCGACCCCTCGGGGCTGATCCTGTACGACAGCCTCACCCAGGGGCAGTCGGAGGAGGGGGAGGACTCCTCCGCACAGGCTCCGCCGGACGCCGGCGGAGGCTCCGCCCAGCCGACCTATCAGTACGCCCTGTTTCAGGAGGTGGCCCTGGCCCTCCAGGGGAACGACGTGCTCTACACCAACTATGAGGACGGGGTATTTCTCTCCACCGCCGCCGCCCCCATCCTGTACCGGGGCATGATCATCGGCGGCATCTATATCTGCGACTGGGACAACACCCAGGGGACGCTGCTCATGAGCCTGCAGCAGAACCTGCGCACCATCTCTCTGGTGCTGATGGTCATTGCCCTGCTGGTCAGTTTCTTCTTCTCCAAAGTGCTCACCTCCCGCATCGGGGCCCTGCTGCGGGCCATCCGCATCGTGGGCGAGGGGGAGTACGGCCACCGGCTCCAGCCGGCGGGGAAGGACGAGCTGGCCCATCTGGCGGAGGAGTTCAACCAGCTCACCGACCGCCTTCAGACCACCGAAGAGGTCCGCCGCCGCTTTGTCTCCGACGCCTCCCATGAGCTGAAGACCCCCCTGGCCTCCATCCGCCTGCTGGCCGACTCCATCCTCCAAAACCAGGAGATGGACCGGGAGACCGTCCAGGACTTTGTCAGCGACATCGGGGAGGAGGCCGAGCGCCTCACCCGCATCACCGAGCATCTGCTGGCCCTCACCCGGCTGGACAGCCTGCCGGTGGGCGAGACCTCTATTGTGGACCTGTCCGCCGTGGGCCGCAGGGCGGTCTCCATGCTCCTGCCGGTGGCCGACGCCGCCCAGGTGACCATCGAGACCACCTGGAAGAGCGGCTGCACCCTCCGGTGCACCGAGGACGACCTGTACCAGATCTGTTTCAACCTGATCGAAAACGCCGTCAAATATAACTTCCCCGGGGGAAAGGTGTTCGTCTCCACCCGCCGGAATGGGGACCAGGTGCTCTTTGAGGTGGCGGACACGGGCATCGGCATCCCGGAGGAGGAGCTGCCCAAGGTGTTCAACCGCTTCTACCGGGTGGACAAGGCCCGCTCCCGGGCGGCGGGGGGCACCGGTCTGGGGCTGTCCATCGTGCGGGACACGGTGCGCCGCCACGGGGGCTGGGTCACCGCCCAGCGCCGGGACCCCGAGGGCAGTGTGTTCACTGTGGGCTTCCCCTGTGAGACGCCTGAGGTGGGAGGTGAGGAACTGTGAGACGGCTGCTTCTCTCCCTTGTCCTGGCCCTCTCCCTCCTGCTGGCCGGCTGCGGCACCGGCGGGGAGAGCTCAGGGGTGCTGCTGTACTTCTGCACCGACCCCAACGACCACAGCCAGCTCCACGGCCCCGCCATCCAGAGCCAGCCCTACCTGGGCCCCTCCGGTCCCGGGGTGGAGGAGCTGGTAAACGCCCTGCTGGCCGGTCCTACCCAGGACGGCCTGGTCTCCCCCTTTCCCCAGGGACTTTCCCTCCAGAGCTGGGCGCTGGAGGACGGGCTGCTCACCCTGAATTTTTCCGAGCAGTACGGCGGGCTGGCGGACATCTCCCTCACCCTGGCCGACTACTGCCTGGTGCTCACCCTCAGCCAGGTGGAGGGGGTGGACACAGTCCAGATCCAGTCCGCCGGGCACACCTACCACTCCCGCAGCCACCAGACCATGAAGGCGGACGAGGTGCTCACCGACCAGAGCCTGCCTGAGGAGGTCCTGCATCCCAGCGACGAGGAAAATTAACCCCTCTCCCCACGCTCCAGTACGCCCAGCATCAGCCGGCCCCAGGTAAAAACCCCGGCGGAACAGGAGGCTTCCGGAGCGCCTCTCCATGCCGCCATGCAGCTGGGAGAGGTGGCCGGCGAAGTCTACCCCAAGGGCTTGGCGGCTCTGTTTATACACGGGGTATGCCTGCCGTTTCAGGGGTTTGCACCGAGGGGCTGGGATGGGCGGTGAAATTCCTCCTCCGGCGAAAGAACAGTCATACCCCCTCTCTTTGTCCCATACAATGGTAAAAAACAAAGGAGTGGGGATTATGGCGTACGACGACAGCCGCCTGCCGGCGGAGGCGGCCCACCACATTCTGCTGGAGGGGCGGGAGCAGCTCACCGTCTCAGGCGTGGAGGAGGTGGAGAGCTTTGACGAGAACACCATCGTCATGTCCACGGTGAAGGGGACGCTGGTGGTCCGGGGGGAGGACCTGCACATCGAGAAGCTCTCCCTGGACGGGGGCGACATGAAGGTGGGGGGCAGCGTGGACTCCCTCACCTATGAGGACGACCGCCGCGGGAGGGGCGGGCTGCTCTCCCGCCTGCTGGGGGGATGACGGTGGATGTGGCCGCCCAGGGGGCGGCTCTGGTCCAGGCGGTGCTGCTGGGACTGGCCGCCGGGGTGCTGTACGACCTGTTCCGCATTCTGCGGGTGCGGGTGCGGCTCCCCCTGCTTGGCCCGGCGCTGGACCTGCTGTTCTGGCTGACGCTCACTGTAACGCTGTTCCTCTGGTCCCAGTGGGCCTGGGGCGGGCCGGTGCGCCTGTACGGGGCGGCGTTTCTGTTCCTGGGCGGGGTGGTCTACTTCGGGCTGTTCAGCCGCTGGCTGCTCTGGCTGGGGTACCGGCTGGCCGACCTGATGACCGCAATTCTTAAGATTCTGGCCCTTCCGTTGTTTGCACTAAATCACCTCCAGAAAAAAATCAAAAAACTTGCAAAAAATATCTTCCTTTTCGCGGGAAAATGGTATAGAATAAATCAGATAACTCAGGAAATGGAGTCCACGGCCCGCCGGAGGGCGGCCCGGGAGAGGGGAGGATCGTCACATGCGTCTGAAACGTGCGGGACTGCTGACCAAGCTGGTCATCGTGGTGCTTCTGGTGTATCTGGCCACCTCCCTGCTGGATCTGCGGGGGCAGATTCAGTCCGTTCAGGAGGAGCGGGACACGCTGGAACAGCAGGTGGAGGAGCAGCGGCTGGCCAACCAGCAGCTGGAAGACGCCATCGAAAACAGCGACGACCCTGAAACTCTGGAGCGGGTGGCCCGGGAGAAGGGCTACGTCAAAGAGGGCGAGACCCTGTACATCGACGTGGCCGGCTGACGGCTCCGCCGGGGCTGCGGGGCCCCGGTCCGCGCCTGTGCACGGCGCGGCTTGAGGGGGAAATTTACAAGGAGGATATTTCAGTCAGTGATGGAGTTTGGTGTTGGGTCCATTTTGGACGGTAAGGTAACGGGAATCACAAAGTTCGGCGCCTTCGTGGCCCTTCCGGAGGGACGCTCCGGTCTGGTCCACATCTCGGAGATCGCCTACACCTATGTCAACGAGGTGTCCGATTACCTGAAGGAGGGACAGGAGGTCAAGGTGAAGGTCATCGGCATCGACCAGGCCAACCGGATCAACCTGTCCATTAAGAAGGTGAGCGATCCCCCTCCCCGCCCCGCGGGCGGACAGGGCGGACGTCCCGCTCGTACAGGAGGAGCTCCCCGTTCCGGCGGAGCGCCCCGCTCCGGAGGCTTCGCGCCCCGGCCCGCACCCAAGGAGCCCACTGACTTTGAGGACCGGCTGCGCCAGTTCATGCAGGCCTCGGACAGCAAGCTCTCCGAGCTGCGCTATCTGGAGAAGAAGGGCGGAAACCGCCGGGGCGGCCGCCGGTAAGCCGGATCGCATTGGAAAACGAAGCGGCCGCAGATCATTCTGCGGCCGCTTTTCTGTATGCGGATGGTTTCAGCCAGCCGGGGAGTCCCTCCCCATAGGAAAAGGGACGCCCCAAGGACGTCCCCCATGCGCATTGGTTGAGCTGCCCGGAAAGAATACTATAAAATCCCAACTTCGTCAACGGGAGGCCTGTCGAATCTCCGCCGCCTTCCGGGAAAGGAACACGCTATGCTGATTATCAACGGCACCGTCCACACCATGGAGGGCCTTACCATCCCCGGGGGCTATGTGGACATCCGGGGGGACAAAATCGCCGGGACCGGCCCCATGGAGGAGTGTCCCAAGAGCTGGGAAGGGGAGGTCTTTGACGCCCAGGGGGGGCACATCCAACCCGGCTTCGTGGACGCCCACTGCCATCTGGGAATGTTCGGGGACTCCACCGGCATTGAGGGGGACGACGGCAACGAGGCCACCGACCCCTGCACCCCCCACCTGCGGGCGGTGGACGCGGTCAATCCCATGGACCGGGGCTTTCAGGAGGCCCGGGAGGCGGGGGTGACCACCGTCCTCACCGGCCCGGGGAGCGCCAACCCCATCAGCGGCCAGTTCGCCGCCCTGAAAACCAACGGCCGCTGGGTGGACGCCATGGTGCTCAAGGCCCCGGCGGCCATGAAGCTGGCCCTGGGGGAGAACCCCAAGCTCACCTACCACGAGCGGCATGAGGCCCCCACCACCCGCATGGCCACCGCCGCCATCATCCGGGAGAACCTGGCCAAGGCGGCGGAGTACCGGGAGAAGCTGGAGCGGGCGGCACAGGACGAGGAGGAGGACAAGCCCGACTACGACGCCAAGCTGGAGGCCCTTCTGCCGGTGATCCGGGGGGAGCTGCCGGTCCATATCCACGCCCACCGGGCGGACGACATGGCCACCGGCATCCGCATCTGCAAGGAGTTTGGCCTGAAGTATGTGCTGGTCCACGGCACCGAGGGCCACCTGATCCCCGACCTGCTGGCCCAGGAGGGGGCGGGGGTCATCACCGGCCCCTGCCTCACCGACCGCTCCAAGCCGGAGCTGATGCACCAGTCCCTGGAGACTCCCGCCATCCTCCAGCGCTTCGGGGTAAAGGTGGCCATCTGCACCGACCACCCGGAGACCCCCATCCAGTACCTGCCCCTGTGCGCCGCCATGGCCATCCGGGGGGGCATGGACCCGGAGAGCGCCCTGGCCTGCGTCACCATCCGGGCCGCCGAGCTGGCGGGGGTGGCCGACCGGGTGGGCTCCCTGGCCCCGGGAAAGGACGCGGATGTGACCGTCACCAGCGCCCATCCCCTCAACTGGCTCAGCCGGATGCGGCTGGTGGTGATGGACGGAAAGGTGGTCCACGGGCGGCTGTAAGCAGCTTCCAAGCCTTCCGTTTTGCCCCTTCATAAAACTTTCACAAAAAACAGTGGAAATTTTTCGCTCCTGTGGTATAATAAAACCATCGGAGGGGAGAACCCTCCCTCACCGGAGGAGTTTCCCTCCCACTCAAGCCCCCTCGGGGGCGAAAGGAGCGGACAAGTATGAAGTTTGTGTTTACAGACAAAAAGGTGAACGTGCCCAACTACATCCACAACTACGCGGAAAAGAAAGTGGGCAAGTTAGACCGTTTCTTTAAGGAGGATGCCACCGCCTCACTGACGTTCAGCGTGGAGAAGGACCGCAACCGGGTGGAGGTCACCATCCGGTCCAGCGGCACCATCTTCCGTGTGTCGGAGAGCACCTCTGATATGCACGCATCTATCGACGCCGCCGTGGCCTCCCTGGAGCGGCAGATCCGCAAGAACAAGACCCGTCTGGAGAAGCGGCTGCGCACCGGCGCCTTTGAGCGCTCGGTAGACGCCTCCACGGAGATCTCCTCCTTTGTCCCCGATGAGCCGGAGGAGGGGGAGTACCACGTGGTCCGGACCAAGACCTTCCCCATCAAGCCCATGACCCAGGACGAGGCCATTCTGCAGATGAATCTGCTGGGCCACAGCTTCTTCGCCTTCAAGAACGAGGACGCGGGCGGGGCCTTCGCGGTGGTCTACCGCCGCAATGACGGGGACTACGGCATCATTGAGGATGCGACCTGATTCCACAAAAACATGTTCAAAGGGGCGGCCATTGGCCGCCCCTTTCAATATATCGAAAACCTGTGCGGAACAAAATCTGTTCGAGTCTGGGCGGGGGAGCTCGAGGGGGCAGCCGCCCGCCTCGAATGGGATCGAAT
>ERZ1643247.325-NODE-325-length-59467-cov-14.818690_pt1 | contig 59467 bp, 49 predicted proteins | sample MGYA00579264_ERZ1643247 | MGnify/ENA primary metagenome ERZ1643247 (study PRJEB29033, sample SAMEA4952262) | chicken gut metagenome | biome: Broiler Chicken; feature: Gastrointestinal Tract; material: Caecum | place: Ireland | collected 2018 | study: Broiler... | reverse complement strand
ATTCGGATTGAACTGGTTGTGCACAGGGAAATTTCGCCGCCTGCGGGCGGCGAGTGACTTTGCCCGCGGCGGCAAAGTCACCAAAACGCCGCCGGGGACGGCTCCGGATGAGCACTTCGTGCTCATAGTCGCCTTTCCCCGGACCCCCATTACGGGGGACGCGTACCTGTAAGTATGTAGAGAATTTCCGGCGCGCAAAATTTGAGTGGCTTTTATCGTTTCATTCCGGGCCACTGGGCCCTGAGTTTGCAAAAATTGCCGCCGTTGCGGTTCATCTTCTGCGCCTGGCTTTGCCGAGCCAACGCTCCCAGTTTGTTTTCCTCTGTATGGGCGGCCCCATGTGGCCGCCCGCCCTGAAAAGAGATTCCCAGCTTTGAATGTTTCCACCTATGTAGGGCGGGGGCTTGCCCCCGCCGTCTTTCAGGGACCGACTCTTTTTGTAGGGCGCGGCCTCCAGGACGCGCCGCTCCGTCCACGAACGGGCGGCCCAGTGTGCCGCCCCTACGGGAACCAAAAAGTGTCTCCGCCGTTTCTCTAAGCCGTATTTGAGCCCCGCCGCAACAAAGGCGCGCTTTTCACCGGGAGAACTACCACGTGAAGGTTATTGAACGCTCAGCGGCAGCGGTTATAGAAGGAAAACCAGTCAGCTGAGCTGCCCGCGCCTTTGCGATGACTGCCACGCCCGCCTAATTGGCGGCCCCCGTAAAACCGGGGGTCCAGGGGACGGGCGAATATGAGCGCGGAGCGCTCATCTGAGCCTGCCCCCTGGCGCCTTTTGGTTCCTTTTCCACGTGGAAAAGGAACTCGCCGCCGGGGCGGCGAAACTCCCTTTGCCCGAAAAGCCGAAGCGCAGCTTATTTCTTCCGCTGGGCAACAAACTCCTCGATGAGCTGAATCTGTTTGGTAACCGCCTCCTTGGAGGGGCCGCCGTAGACTTTTCTTCCGTTGACGCAGTTTTTCAGAGCCATGGCCTCGTAAACCCCCTCGTCAAACAGCTCGGAGATGGCCCGGAAGTCCCGGAGGGTGAGGGTGTCCAGGGTCTCGTGGTTCTTGATGCACAGGTTGACCAGGCGGCCCACGATCATATAGGCCTCCCGGAAGGGCATGCCCTTCTTCACCAGGTAGTCGGCGCAGTCGGTGGCGTTGATGAAGCCGCCGGCGGCCGCCCGCTCCATATTGTGGCGGCGGACCGACAGGGTGTTCACCATGGCGGCGAACACGGGCAGGCACTCCTCCACCGTGTCGATGGCGTCAAAGAGGGCCTCCTTGTCCTCCTGCATGTCCTTGTTGTAGGCCAGGGGCAGGCCCTTCATCATGGTCAGCAGGGTGATGAGGTCGCCGTACACCCGGCCCGTCTTGCCCCGGACCAGCTCGGCCACGTCGGGGTTCTTCTTCTGGGGCATGATGGAGGAGCCGGTGGAGTAGGCGTCGTCCAGGTCCACGAACTTGAACTCCCAGGAGCACCACAGGATGATCTCCTCGGAGAACCGGGACAGGTGCATCATCAGGATGGACAGGTTGCTCAAAAGCTCGATGGCGTAGTCCCGGTCGGAGACAGAGTCCATGGAGTTGTCGGTGGGCTTTTTGAAGCCCAGGGCCTGGGCCGTCTGGAACCGGTCGATGTCATAGGTGGTGGTGGCCAGGGCGCCGGCCCCCAGGGGGCACTCGTCCAGCCGCTCCAGGCAGTCCTCCAGCCGGGTCACGTCCCGCTTGAACATGTTGGCGTAGGCCATCATGTAGTGGCCGAAGGTGGTGGGCTGGGCCCGCTGCAGGTGGGTGTAGCCGGGCATGACGGTGTCGGTGTGCTCCTTGGCCCGCTCCACCAGCACCTGCTCCAGGTTCAGGATCTGGTCGATGATGACGGGAATCTCCTGCTTCACATACAGCCGGGTGTCCACCGCCACCTGGTCGTTCCGGGACCGGGCGGTGTGCAGGCGCTTGCCCGCGTCGCCGATGCGCTGGGTGAGCAGGGTCTCGATGTTCATGTGGATGTCCTCGTTGTCCACCGAGAACTCCACCTTGTCGGCCTCGATGTCGGCCAGAATGGCCTTCAGGCCGTCTACAATGGCCTCCACCTCGTGCTCCTCGATGATGCCCTGCTTGCCCAGCATCTGGGCGTGGGCGATGGAGCCGGCGATGTCCTGCTTGTACAGCCGGGCGTCAAACTGGATGGAGGAGTTAAAATCATTCACTAAGGTGTCGGTCTCCTTCTGAAACCGGCCAGCCCAAAGTTTCATAGTACATTACCTCGCTTTATTTGAAAAGATAGGAGTGATGAGATAGGAGATAGGAGATATTGCGTCGTACAGCACAACTCCTATCTCCTATCTTCTATCTCCTATCTGAAAATTAGTTCAGTTTTCCCTGCTCCCGCAGCGCCTGAACGGTGTCGGGCAGGCCCCACAGGTTGATGAAGCCGGTGGCGTCGCTCCCCATCGGGCAGGCCCGATGGGGACCCCTTGTTTTTGAAATGCTCGGCGGAAATGAATTCCGCCTGCGCCAAGGTTTTGCTGGCGCAAAACGCTTGTGCGGCGCACCTGCGCCGCCCCCGCTTCGCGGGGCAGGACGACGCCGGATTATTTCAGTTTTCCCTGCTCCCGCAGCGCCTGAACGGTGTCGGGCAGGCCCCACAGGTTGATGAAACCGGTGGCGTCGTCCTGGTTGTAGTCGCTCTCCTCGAAGGTGACCAGGTTCTCGGAGTACAGGGTCTCGGGGGAGGTGACGCCGGCGGTGATGATGTTGCCCTTGTAGAGCTTGAGCTTCACGGTGCCGGTGACGTGCTTCTGGGTGTCCACGGCGAAGGCCTGGAGGGCCTCCCGCAGGGGGGTGAACCACTTGCCGTTGTAGATCAGGTCGGCGAAGTCCACCGCCAGCTTGGTCTTCATGTGCTTGGTGTCCTTGTCCAGGGTGATCATCTCCAGCACCTCGTGGGCCTTGTAGAGGATGGTGCCGCCGGGAGTCTCGTACACGCCCCGGTCCTTCATGCCCACCAACCGGTTCTCCACGATGTCCAGCAGGCCGATGCCGTTTTCACCGCCCAGCTTGTTCAGCTTGCGGATGATGTCGCTGGCCTTCATCTTCTCCCCGTCGATGGCCACGGGCCAGCCCTTTTCAAAGTCCAGGGTCACATAGGTGGGGGCGTCGGGGGCCATGGCGGGGGAGACGCCCATCTCCAGGAAGCCCGGCTTGTCGTACTGAGGCTCGTTGGCGGGGTCCTCCAGGTCCAGGCCCTCGTGGGACAGGTGCCACAGGTTCTTGTCCTTGGAGTAGTTGGTCTCCCGGCTGATCTTCAGGGGCACGTTGTGGGCCTCGGCGTAGTCGATCTCCTCGTCCCGGCCCTTGATGTCCCACTCCCGCCAGGGGGCGATGATCTTCATCTCGGGGGCGAAGCGCTTGATGGCCAGCTCGAACCGCACCTGGTCGTTGCCCTTGCCGGTGCAGCCGTGGCAGATGGCGTCGGCGTTCTCCTTCTTGGCGATCTCCACCAGCCGCTTGGCAATCACCGGCCGGGCGAAGGCGGTGCCCAGCAGGTAGCCCTCATAGCTGGCCCCCATCATCATGGAGGGCACGATGACCTCGTCCACCATCTCGTCGGTGAGGTCCTCGATGTACAGCTTGGACGCGCCGGTCTTGATGGCCTTCTCCTCCAGGCCGTCCAGCTCGTCCCCCTGTCCCACGTCGGCGGAGACGGCGATGATCTCGGGGTTGTTGTAGTTCTCTTTCAGCCAGGGGATGATGATGGACGTATCCAGGCCGCCGGAATAGGCAAGCACAATTTTCTTGATCTCAGACATATTCGTTTCCCTCCAAATATATGAGTTCGGGCCCTGCGGAAGAAGGCCCGCCTCGGTCATTGGCAACAGTTTACCACTCCGGGCATGGAATTGCAACCCCTCTTTCGCATAATTATTCGAGTGAAGCCAAAAAAATTCCGTAAATATTGAATAAATATGAATACAAGAATGAATATTTTATGAAATCATGCAAAACACGGGAGCGAGAAGGGGTCCGGAAAAATCCATAAAATTATTGACAAACGATAATTTTATGATATACTACAATTAGAATTATTGTAAAACGATAATTTCTTAGGAGGGGTCCCTATGACGTGGAGACGAGGCGCGCTTCTGTTCTTTGCCGCCCTGGCGGGGGCGCTGATCCCGCTGATCCCCACTGTGCAGGTGGCCGGAGCCCTGACCGCGCCCATCGAGCTGGCCGGAGGCCTGCTGCGGGAGCTGTCCCTGTCCGGGCCGGGGGGAAATGTTCTGGCCTGGGCCATCGTTCTTCTGGCGGCTGGGCTGCCCCTTCTGCTGCTGGTGCTGCCTCCGAACCGGGGGCGGCGGCACTGGGAGGACATTTTTCTGCCTGCCAGCTCCCTGCTCCTGATCGGTCTGGCCTTCTGTGCGGTCAACCCCAGCTATTTGGACCGCCTTTTCGGTTCCACACTGCTGATTGCGGCCGCGGTGATATGGGTCTCCCTGCTGGTGTTCTGGGGGGTGCTCCGTCTGCTGCGGGGGATGGAGGAGGCCCCTCTGGAGAAGCTGTCCGGCGTGCTGCGGATTCTGCTGGTGGGCTGTGCGGCCCTGCTGGTGTTTGCAGCCGCATCCCGGGTGAGCGGAGCAATCGTGGAGATCAACAATCTCCAACAGGACTGGACCCTCTTTCTGGCGGTGGCGTCGGTCCCGGAGCCGTCGGGCCTGACGGGGGATCAGGCGTTGAATACCGCCCTGGTCCTGCCTCTGGTGGAGCTGATTCCCGACCTGCTGGGGGCCTGGATGCTCCTGCTGGCGGCGGATCTGACCACGGCGCTGGCCCGGGACCCCTTTGGGGAGGAGAGCGTGGGGCGGTGCGTGACCACGGCCCGCTGGAGCCGCCTGGCTATCCAGGCCACCCTGGTGCTGGCGCTGGGGGTCAATCTGGTGAAGCTGGCCCGATACGATTCCTTGATCACGGAGGTGAAGGTCTCTCTGGACCTGCCCCTGATCCCGCTGATCCTCTCCGCCGCCCTGTACCTGCTGTGCCGGTGTGTCCAGCGGGGGCGGGAGCTTCAGGAGGACAACGACTCCATCATTTAAAGAGATAGGAGTTAGGAGATAGGAGATAGGAGTTTTGAATTAGGAATTAGGAATTGATCCGGCGCTGCGGCGGTTTCGGTCGGAATCAGATTGGAGACAATCTGGAAACAGGGGCAGAAGGCTGCATGACCCCGAAATATCTCCTATCTCCTATCTCATCACTCCTATCTCATCTCAACCACGGGGGGGGTGGAGCTTTGGCCATCACCGTACATTTAAGTGAAATATTAAAGGAGCGGGGGATGACCGCCAAGGAGCTGTGCGCCCTGGTGGGCATCACGGAGGCAAATCTGTCCATTCTCCGCTCCGGCAAGGCCAGCGGCGTGCGTTTTCACACCATCAACCGCATCTGCTACTATTTAAATTGTGACGTGGGGGACATCCTGCGCTTCGACGGACGATTGGAGGACGACCATGAGGAGACGTAACTGGATTTCCGGCGGACTGGCGCTTACCTTGATTTTCTCCCTGGCCGGGTGCAGCCTGGCCCAGCCGGAGAGGGAGGGGCCGGAACAGGACGAGTTCATCGGCTATCACCTGGTCTATGAGCCCATTCCCGGGGAGGGAGAGGTGATTCTGATCGAGGACGAAAACTGGGTGGAGTACGGCAGTGAGACTCTGGATCTGGGCGCCTATGGCTCCACTGAAATTCCTCAAAAGATTTTGATCGGGGAGCTCCAGGACAACGGGACCTATCTCTTCCCCGGCAAGGAGGGGCTGAACTTCTTTTTTCCGGTTTACATGGCGGGATACGGGGAAAATGAACACGAGGTGCGACTCTCCTACTCCCAGCTGGAACTGACGCGGCAGTCCTCCCAGACGGAAGACGCCGGAGATTCTTACCGCTACGCGGGTGAGGCCTGCTACGGTCTGCCCCAGGGGGCGGCCGAGTGGCCGGAGGAGCCGGAGTACGGCTGGACCGCCTATGAGGTCTATCAGCGGGAGGACGGGACGCCCTTCGGGACCATCTATCTCACCGGAGACGGAAACCGGTACGCCGGAGCGGGGGGAGATTTTGGGTTTGGGCAGGAGCGGGTTCTGGCCGAGAAATTCAATGGGGAGACCTATCAGAAGTCCAGCCTGGAACTCCAGGTGGACTTTCAGGCCATCCCCCGTATGGAGACCGTCACCCTCCAGCAGTACGACGGCGGCCATAGGCTTTTGACGGAGCACACCCTGTCCGCCCAGGAGGCGCTGTCCCTGGAGGATGGGTGGACCGTCCCCATGGCGGAGGGGACCGCCTATACGCTGATCGTCAAGAACAACGCCGGCGGCACGGTGGACTATGAGATGTTTCCCGAGCCGCTGGATGAGAGGCTGCCCTGGGAGACCGAGCTGTGGTTTTTAAACGACGTGGGCATGGGCGTCCCGGTGACGGTGGAGCTGGCGTGAGCCGGGCGGCCTTGTTTGGAAAGAAGTGTGTGTTTTTTCTTAAATCCCCATAAAATATCCCAGCGCCCTCTTTACAAGCGCGGCCCGGCAATGATAAGATGGGACGCGAATGAATGAAAAAGGAGTGAGGGCATGGTGTGGCTTTGGGTGCTGCTGGCGTTTGCGCTGACGCCCGTTTTAGGCGGGACCTTTTGGGCGCTGGCCACGGAGGGGCGGCGGAACCACCCCAAGTGGGGCGTGTTCCGCAGTGTGCAGTACGCCCACCGGGGGCTGCATAACCGGGAGCTGGGCGTCCCGGAGAACTCCATGGCGGCCTTCCGCAGGGCCCGGGAGCTGGGGTATGGAGTGGAGCTGGACGTCCACCTGACAAAGGACGGACAGCTGGCGGTGATCCACGATAAGAGCCTGAAGCGCACCGCCGGGGTGGACGCGGAGGTGTCCGACCTGACCATGGAGGAGCTGAAGCGCTGCCGGCTGGAGGGCACCCAGGAGACCATTCCGGCCCTGGAGGAGGCGGCCCGGCTGTTTCAGGGCGGCCCCCCTCTGCTGGTGGAGCTGAAGGCGGACTACTTCGACGTGCGGGAGCTGGTGAAGAAGGCGGTGGCCGTGCTGGACCGCTGCCAGGTGGACTACTGCATCGAGTCCTTCCACCCCGGGGTGATCTTCTGGCTTAAGCGCCACCGCCCGGACATCTGCCGGGGACAGCTGTCCCAGAACTTCTGGCGGCACCGGGGGGAGCTGAAGGGCTGGCAGGCCTTCGCCATGACCAACCTGCTGTCCAATTTCCTCACCCGCCCGGACTTTATCTCCTTCCACTGGGCCCACCGCATGCTTCCGGCGGTGTGGCTGTGCCGGCGGCTCCACCGGCTGCCCGTGTTCTGCTGGACGGTGCAGAGCCGGCAGACCATGGAGCAGGTGGAGCGGGAGGGCTGTCTGGTGATCTTTGAGGGCTTCCTGCCCGCCGGGCGGCCGGTTCCCGCCGTCCCCAAGGCCTCCTGACTCATTAAAATAAAAATACCGGCGCCCGGCACAGAGCCGGGCGCCGGTTTTCGTTATGGGACTGTCAGACTGGATCGGTTTGAATCAGGCGTCCTTGGCGACGGACACCAGCTGGGCGGTGACGTCCTCACTGTCCGGCTCCAGGGGGCCGGTATAGGTGACGGTGATCGAGTCGCCGGGGGCCAGGTCGGACAGGTCCGCGTCAGATTCGGAGAAATCAAAGCGGAAGTACAGGTCGTCCGAGATGAGAACCAGGTACTTCAAGTCGGTGTCAATCTGGTTCAGGGTTCCCTGAAGGGTGTACTCCTCGCTCTTCTGGCTGCTGGAGGCGTCCGGGTTGGACTGTGAGGACTGCGCGGACTGGTCGTGGCCGCCGGGCAGGTATTGGCGCAGCATGGAGCAGCTGGAGAGGGCTAAAACGGCGGTCAGGCCGACAGCGATCAGCAGACCGGATTTGAAGGGACGGTTCATAGAGATAGGTCCTCCTTTTAGGGATTCGGCGCATGGGATGCGCCTGCATCCGAAGGGTAGCATGGGAGGGAAATGAAAACAAGTAGTTTTCACGAATGCTAAGGAAATGTTAAGAAAACCTTCAGAAATAGGGCCGTTCCCAGGGAAAGCGGGGGGATTCCCTCCGCGGCCGGAAAACCTGGAGAGCGGTTCAGAGGGAGCGGCATGCTGGTTCAAAAAAATTTCGATTTGGGGTTGACAAATTAGTTAGCATATGCTAATCTATGGGTGGTTAGAGACGAGAGAACAAAAAGCCCCCTCCTCACACCTCCCTGCTTTCTTCCCCACACCTCAGGCTTTTGGAAATCTCTCTGGCCACCAGACACCCAAAGGGACAGGCATCACCCTCTTGGGGCCCCGGCCGCGGACACGCGGCCGGGGATTTTTTATGTCCGCGGCCGGGAAGATACGCGGGGGCGGTATGTTGACGGCGGAAGGCGGGCATGGTATAGTGATAACGATTTTGGAAACAAGGCGCGTCCGGGAGAGCGGAACGCCGCCGGACCAGGAGGGAGCCGCAAAATGCCGAAACAATGGATGCGGAGCGTACTGCTGATCATCACCTATACTGTTCTGCTGGTGCTGGGCCTGATGCGCAGCGACTGGATCTTCGGGCTGCTGGGACAGATCCTGTCCGGCTGCCGCCCGCTGTTCATCGGGTTTGCCATCGCCTTTATTCTGAACCGGCCCTGTGCCTTCTTCTGCCGGCACTATGAGCGCAATCTGGGGAAGCGGTGGAAAAAGCTGGGGAGGCCCCTGGCGGTGCTCACCTCCTATCTGGCCCTCATCGCGGTCATTGTGGCCCTGTTCTCCTTTGTGCTGCCCCAGGTGGTGGAGAGCATCCGGATGCTGGCCGGGAGCCTGGGGGGGTATATTGCCAACCTCCAGACCCTGCTGAACCAGGCGGCGGACTATCTGGACTGGGAGGCGGTGGACCTGGACCTGTCCAGCCTGAACCAATATCTGCGGGAGTTCCTGAACGGCGTGCTGACCAGCGTGTCCAATGCGGCCACCCAGGTGGTGATGGTGACGGGGAACATCATCTCCATGTTTGTGACCCTGGTGCTGGCGGTGGTATTTTCCATCTATATGCTGGCTGGGAAGGAGAAGCTGCTCAGCCAGGGCCGCCGGCTGCTGCGGGCCTATCTGCCGGAGCGGTGGGCGGACCGGGTGAGCGATGTGATCCAGCTCACCGCCGACATCTTCTCCAGCTTTGTCTCCGGCCAGCTCATCGAGGCCTGCATCCTGGGCGGGCTGTGCGCCCTGGGTACTCTGTTCATTCAGCCGGATTACGCCGCCCTCATCGGGGTCATCATCGGGGTGTCCGCCCTGATCCCGGTGGCGGGGGCCTATATTGGCGCGATCCTGTCCGCCTTCCTGCTGGTGATGGTCAACCCGGTGCGGGCCCTGATCTTCCTGATCTTCCTGGCGGTGCTCCAGCAGATCGAGGGCAATGTGATCTACCCCCGGGTGGTGGGCACCTCCATCGGCCTGCCCGGCATCTGGGTGCTGGCGGCGGTGACCGTGGGCGGCGGGCTGTTCGGCCTGCTGGGCGTGCTCCTGAGCGTGCCGGTGGCCTCGGTGGTGTACGCCCTCATCAAGCGGGACGTGCGCCGCCGGCTGACCGAGCAGGGGGTGGCTCTGGAGGAGCCGGAGCCCTCTGCGCCGGAGCAGCCGGAGGAGAAAACCCAATAACAGCGACAGCGCGGCCGGTTCGGAACTCCGAACCGGCCGCGCCAGCATCTCAAAAACCCTGTGCGGAACAAAATCCGTCTGGGTCTGGGCGGGGGAGCTCGAGGGGGCGGCAGCCCGCCTCGAATGGGATCAAATGCCCCGGGCGCCTTGCACAGCAAGGCGCCCGGCAAGCGAAGCGCGGACTTTTGCGCCGCTGTGCGGCGTAAAAGTAACGGCATTTTTGCAGGCTGCCGAAAAAGTTCCTGGACTTTTTCGGCAGCCTGGCGCGGCCGGTTCGGAGTTCCGAACCGGCCGCGCCAGCATCTTAAAAACCCTGTGCGGAACAAAATCCGTCTGGATCTGGGCGGGGGAGCTCGAGGGGGCGGCAGCCCGCCTCGAATGGGATCAAATGCCCCGGGCGCCTTGCACAGCAAGGCGCCCGGCAAGCGAAGCGCGGACTTTTGCGCCGCTGTGCGGCGTAAAAGTAACGGCATTTTTGCACATATTGACGTATTGGTGGGTTATTCTTTCAGGCTGCCGCCCAGGATGGGAGCGGCGTCGCTCCCCTGGTGCTCCCGGGCGTACCGGCCGGGGGAGGTGCCGGTGAGGTGGCCGAAGGTGCGGATAAAGTGGGAGTTGTCGGAGAAGCCGGACAGCTCCCCCGCCTGCTGGACGCTGACCCCCTCCTTCAGCAGCTGGCGGGCCTTGAGCACCCGGCTGTATATAATGTACTCCATCACGGAGAAGCCGGTGGCCGATTTGAAGATCCGGCACAGGTAGTGTTTGCTGAGATAGAACTGCCCGGCGATCAGGTCCAGGGTGAGGGGCTCGGACAGGTGGTCGCGGATGTAGTCCAGGATGGGGGCGACCCGCAGGAAGTCCTTGCTGCGGACGGCGTCCCCGGCGGAGGCGGCGTCCAGGATGGGGGCCACCTGGAGGAGCAGGTCCAGCAGGGCGATGGCCTGGTGGACGTCGCTGCCGAAGGAGCCGTCGTTCTTGTTGCGCTCCAGGGCCTGGAAGCGCTCGATGAGGGAGATCATCTGGTCGTTGGTCATGTCCGCCCGGAGAAAGGCGGACTGGGCCATCCGGCTGAAGTCGGTCTGGGGGGTGGACAGGGCGGACAGGGCCTTCCGGCTGATGTGGAGCACATAGCGGGCGTGAAAGCCGGTGGCGATGGTGCGGTGGAGGGTGTTTTCCCCGATGAGATAGAGGGTGCCCCGGCGCAGGGGATAGACCTGATCGTTGACAAAAATGTTGCCGGGACTGGTGAGGGGAAGGAAAAATTCACAGTAGTCGTGAAAATGCAGCCGGCTCATGCTCCAGTTGTCATTGTGGTTCAGCTGCAGGTGAAAGTCGATTTGGGTCATACCCGGTGGCCTCCGATGGGTAAATTGTACAATTCGGGCAAAAAAGCTGGAAAAGACTTGCTCCGATTTGTCGGCTGTGATATTATAGCACAGGAAGCGAAGATATGCAAACTTTTTGCCAAGTTCCCCAAAGACCGCTTGCATATCTTGTGCTACACTAGACCCTGATGAACCGCGCGTATCACTCTGGACCGCGGGGCGGTCCGCAGAAACCAACACCGTACATCAAAAACTATAAGTGTAATGGGGGTTTTATCTATGAACAAAGTATACACCTTGCACGACGCGGTCGCGAAATTCGTCGAGGACGGAGACTGCATCTCCTTCGGCGGCTTCACGACCAACCGGAAGCCCTACGCCGTGGTGGGCGAGATCCTGCGCCAGGGCCAGAAGGACTTCACCGTCTGGGCCGGCCCTGCCGGCGGCGACTGGGACATGCTCATCGGCGAGGGCCGGGTGAAGGCGTACATCAACTGCTACACCGCCAACTCCGGCTACACCAACGTGTCCCGCCGCTTCCGCGCCGCCATCGAGAAGGGCGAGCTGACCTATGAGGACTACTCCCAGGACGTGCTCATGCTTCAGCTGCACGCCGCCTCCCTGGGCCTGCCCTTCCTGCCCGTGCGCCTGATGCAGGGCTCCGGCCTGGTCAAGTACTGGGGCATCAGCGAGGAGCAGCGCAAGGCTCTGGACAAGGTGGACGACCTGAAGTGTGTGGAGATCGAGAACCCCTTTGAGCCCGGCCAGAAGGTCATCGCCGTCCCCGTGCCCAAGCTGGACACCGCCGTCATCCACGTGCAGAAGGCCTCTCCCGACGGCACCTGCATCATCGAGGGCGACGAGTTCCACGACGTGGACATCGCCGTGGCCGCCCGCAAGGTCATCGTCACCTGCGAGGAGCTGGTGAGCGACGAGTACATCCGCCGCGATCCCACCCTGACCAAGGTGTTCGGCGAGTGCGTCAACGCCGTGGTCCACTGCCCCTACGGCGCCTGGCCCTCTCAGTGCTACAACTACTACGACAACGACTCCCACGCCCTGAAGGAGTACGACAAGGCCTCCAAGTATCAGGACGCCGAGGATGCCAAGGTCCAGCTGGAGAAGGCCGCGGTCAAGGCCGAGAAGGCCGCCGCCGCCAAGCCCGAGGACGCCAAGCTGGCCGACGCCGCCGCCAAGGCCCGCAAGGCCGCCGAGGACGCCAAGGCCGGCGCCGCCATCCCCGAGACCTTCAAGGACTATCTGGACAAGTGGGTTTACAGCGTGAAGGACAACGAGGAGCTGCTGGATAAGATCGGCGGTTCCCGCCTGATGCGGCTGAAGAACGAGCCCCACCTGGGTTATTCCACCAGACACTAAGAGTTGGGAGGTACATTACAATGTCTGATTACACCAAGTACACCAAACAGGAAATGCAGGCTTACGCCATTGCCAAGAACATCAAGGAGAATCAGATCGTCATCGTGGGCACCGGCCTTCCCCTGATCGGCGCCTCCCTGGCCAAGCGGGCCGTGTGCCCCTCCTGCCACCCCATCGTGGAGAGCGGCCTGATGGACTGCTCCCCCGTGGAGGTGCCCCGCTCCGTGGGCGACAACCGCTTCATGGCCCACTGCGCCGTGCAGTGGCCCAACGTGCGCTTCGTGGGCTTTGAGGCCAACGAGTGGCTGCACAACGAGGACCGCCTGGTGGCCTTCATCGGCGGCGCTCAGATCGACCCCTACGGAAACGTGAACTCCACCTGCATCTACGGCAAGGGCGACTATGTGAAGCCCCAGACCCGGTTCACCGGCTCCGGCGGCGCCAACGGCATCGCCACCTACTGCAACACCATCATCATGATGCAGCACCAGAAGCGCCGCTTCATGGAGAAGATCGACTACATCACCTCCTGCGGCTGGATGGACGGCCCCGGCGGCCGTGAGCGCGCCGGCCTGCCCGGCAACCGCGGCCCCCAGATGGTGGTTACCGACCTGGGCATCATGAAGTTCGACGAGGAGACCAAGCGGATGTACCTGGCTTACTACTATCCGTTCTCCTCCCCCGAGATGGTGCAGGAGAACACCGGCTTCGAGATCGACCTGTCCCGCGCCCAGCTGATGGAGGGCCCCGGTCCCGACATCATCAAGCTCATCCGCGAGGAGATCGACCCCGGCCAGGCCTTCATCAAGGTGCCGAAGGAGTAATTGACAGTCTCTTTTGACTTACTACTTTGAATTAGGAGGAAACGACATTGGGTAACTATTCTATGCCCCGCTACTTCCAGAACATGCCCACCGTGGGCAAGGCCGTCCGTGCCAACCCCGAGAACGTGGCGGAACTCAAGGCCATTGAGGAGGACATCCACGCCCAGATCGTGAAGGGCCTGGAGAACGGCAAGGCCGACGAGGCCATGAACGCCCGCGGCCAGCTCACCGCCATGCAGCGGGTCACCCTGCTGGTGGACCCCGGCACCTGGTGCCCCCTGAACAGCCTGTATAACCCCAACAAGAACAAGACCGGCACCACCTCCATCATCAAGGGCCTGGGCCGCGTCAACGGCAAGTGGTGCGTCATCATCGCTTCCGATAACAAGAAGCACGCCGGCACCTGGGTGCCCGGCCAGGCCGACAACCTGCTCCGGGGCAGCGACACCGCCAAGCGGCTGCGCATCCCCCTGATCTACCTGCTGGAGTGCGCCGGCGTGGAGCTGGACCAGCAGGAGCTGGTGTACCCCAACCGCCGGGGCGGCGGCACCCCCTTCTACCGCAACTCCGAGCTCAACCAGATGGGCATCCCCGTCATCGTGGGCATCCACGGCACCAACCCCGCCGGCGGCGGCTACCACTCCATCAGCCCCACCATCCTCATTGCCCATGAGAAGGCCAACATGGCCGTGGGCGGCGCCGGCATCGTGGGCGGCATGAACCCCAAGCCCCACGTGGACATGGAGACCGCTCTGGCCCAGATCGAGGCCACCAAGGGTTTACGCGCCGATCCTCCCGGATCTGTGTCCATCCACTACGGCGTCACCGGCTTCTTCCGCGAGGTCTATCAGACCCAGGAGGGCGTCATCGAGGGCATCAAGAAGTACGTGGACATGCTGCCCAGCTATGACCTGGAGTTCTTCCGCGTAGACACCCCCCAGTCTCCCCTCATGTCCGATGTGGAGCTGTACGACCTGGTGCTGAACAATAAGAACCGTCCCTATGACATGTACTCCGTCCTGGGCCGCCTGTTCGACGGCAGCCAGTTCATGGAGTACAAGAAGGGCTACGGCCCCGAGATGATCACCGGCCTGGCCAAGGTGGACGGCCTTCTGGTGGGCGTGGTGGCCAACCAGCAGGGCGTGTTCCCCAACTACCCCGAGTACAAGATGGAGAAGTACGGCCAGGCCATGGGCGCCGGCGGCAAGCTGTACCGCCAGGGCCTGATCAAGATGAACGAGTTCGTCACCCTGTGCGCCCGTGACCGCATCCCCATGGTGTGGATTCAGGATACCACCGGCATCGACGTGGGCGACGACGCCGAGGTCGCCGAGCTGCTGGGCCTGGGCCAGTCCCTGATCTACTCCATCCAGAACAGCAACCTGCCCATGATGGAGATCACCCTGCGCCGCGGCACCGCCGCCGCCCACTACGTGCTGGGCGGCCCCCAGGGCAACGACAACAACGCCTTCTCCCTGGGCACTGCGGCCACCGAGATCAACGTCATGAACGGCAAGACCGCCGCCAACGCCATGTACACCAGCCGTCTGGCCAAGGACCAGAAGGCGGGCAAGGACCTGCAGCCCACCATCGACAAGATGAACGCCCTGATCGACGACTACGACGTGAAGTCCAAGCCGCTGTTCTGCGCTCAGGCCGGTCTGGTGGACGAGGTGGTGGATCTGCCCATGATGCGCAACTACATCGTGGCCTTCACCGACTCCTGCTATCAGAACCCCGAGAGCATCTGCCCCTTCCATCAGATGCTGCTGCCTCGGACCATCAAGGATTTCGACACCTTCAAGAAGTAAGCATTTCAGATGTGACCGGTTCCCGGGGGCGGAAGCGCGCCCCCGGGGGCCGGAGAGAGTCAGGGCGGTCCATGGAGGACGCCCGTGCCTGAGACGGCCGGCGCCCGACCAAATTTCATGTGTGGAGAATCAGAACGAATGAGTATTTATACGTTAGGAATTGACATTGGGTCTACCGCCTCCAAGTGCGTGATTCTGGCCGACGGCAAGGAGATCATCAGCAAGTCCCTGATCGCCGTGGGCGCCGGCACCAGCGGCCCCCAGCGGGCCATCTCCCAGGTGCTGGAGAACGCCGGCATGAAGGAGGAGGATATGGCCTTCACCCTGGCCACCGGCTATGGCCGCAACTCCCTGGAGGGGATTGCGGACTACCAGATGAGCGAGCTCAGCTGCCACGCCAAGGGGGCCAGCTTCCTGTTCCCCGACGTGCACACCGTCATCGACATCGGGGGCCAGGACGTGAAGGTCCTCCAGATTGAGAACGGCGTGATGACCAACTTTGTCATGAACGACAAGTGCGCCGCCGGCACCGGCCGGTTTCTGGACGTGATGGCCCGGGTGCTGGAGGTGAAGGTGGAGGAGCTGGGGGCGCTGGGCGCCCAGTCCACCAAGAATCTGGCCATCAGCTCTACCTGCACCGTCTTCGCCGAGAGCGAGGTCATCAGCCAGCTGGCTCAGGGCTCCGACAAGCGGGACATCATCAACGGCATCCACCACTCCGTGGCCAGCCGCGTGGCCGGCCTGGCCCACCGTGTGGGCGCCAAGGAGCTGGTGGTGATGACCGGCGGCGTGGCCCAGAACACCGGCGTGGTCAAGGCGCTGGAGGAGGAGCTGGGCCGGACCATCCACACCTCGCCTCTGACCCAGTACAACGGGGCCCTGGGGGCGGCCCTGTTTGCCTACGACCGTTATAAGAGAGCGCACAAGGATTAACCCCCGGGTGCGCGTGAGGAATTGATACTGCCTATCAAGTAGGGAGGAGATTTACTATGGCAAAAGAAGTTAGCCCTGGCGTAAAGGCTCTGCGCAAAGTCGTGGAGGACGTCTACGCCGACGCCCGGAAGGCCCATGCGGAAGGAAAGCTGGTGGGCTGGTCCAGCTCCAAGTTCCCCTGTGAGCTGGCCGAGGCCTTCGACCTGAACGTCATGTACCCCGAGAACCAGGCCGCCGGCATCGCCGCCAACCGCGACGGCGAGATCATGTGCAAGGCCGCCGAGGATCTGGGCTTTGATAACGACATCTGCGGCTACGCCCGCATCAGCCTGGCCTATGCCGCCGGCAAGCGCGCGTCCCGGAAGTTCGACCCCGAGACCCTGGAGTACATCATCGACCCCAACAGCGGCAAGCCCCTGAAGGACGAGAACGGCAAGGTGGTCATCGACCCCGAGACCGGCAAGCCCAAGAAGGACCCCAAGACCATGCAGCCCTACACCGTGCTGGATGACATCTATGAGATCGAGGCCCTGCCGGAGACCACCGAGAAGGAGATCGCCTACAAGAACTTCCGCCGTGAGGCCATCAAGCCCTACCGTCAGATGCGCATGCCCCAGCCCGACTTCGTGCTGTGCTGCAACAACATCTGCAACTGCATGACCAAGTGGTATGAGAACATCTGCCGGATGCGCAACATCCCCCTGATCATGATTGACATCCCCTACAACAACACCGTGGACGTCCACGACACCAACGTGGCCTATGTCCGCGCTCAGTTCGACGCGGCCATCCACCAGCTGGAGGAGCTCACCGGCAAGAAGTTCGACGAGAAGAAGTTCGAGCACGCCTGTGAGAACGCCAACCGCACCGCCAAGGCCTGGCTGCGCGTCTGCGACTACCTGCAGTACAAGCCCGCTCCTTACAGCGGCTTCGATCTGTTCAACCACATGGCCGACGTGGTGACCGCCCGCGGCAAGGTGGAGGCCGCCGAGGCCTTCGAGCTGCTGGAGAAGGACCTGGCCGAGGCTGTCAAGGAGGGCAAGAGCACCACGCCCTTCCCCGAGAAGTACCGCGTCATGTTCGAGGGCATTCCCTGCTGGCCCAAGCTGCCCAACCTGTTCAAGCCCCTGAAGGAGCACGGGGTCAACGTCACCGCCGTGGTGTACGCCCCCGCCTTCGGCTTCGTGTACAACAACATGGACGAGATGGCCCGCGCCTACTACAAGGCCCCCAACTCCGTGTGTATCGAGCAGGGCGTGGATTGGCGTGAGGGCATCTGCCGGGACAACAAGGTGGACGGCGTGCTGGTCCACTACAACCGCTCCTGCAAGCCCTGGTCCGGCTATATGGCCGAGATGCAGCGCCGCTTTACCAAGGATCTGGGCGTGCCCTGCGCCGGCTTCGACGGCGACCAGGCCGATCCCCGGAACTTCAACGAGGCCCAGTATGCGACCCGTGTCCAGGGTCTGGTGGAGGCCATGGAGGCCAATCAAGCGAAGAAGGAGGCCGAGGCGAAATGAGCACCGAGGTTTTGCTGAACGAGTTTAAAGAGTATTCCGAGCACCCCCATCGGGTCCTCTCCCAGTATAAGCAGGAGGGGAAGAAGGTCATCGGCGTTCTGCCCTACTACGCCCCTGTGGAGCTGGTGGTAGCCGCCGGCATGGTGCCCATGGGCATCTGGGGCAGCAACAAGAAGACCATCGCCCTGGCCAAGGAGTACTGCGCCACTTTCTACTGCACCATCGGCCAGCTGGCCCTGGAGATGCTGCTGGACGGCACCCTGGATCAGCTGGACGGCATCATCACCCCCACCATCTGCGACACCCTGCGCCCCATGAGCCAGAACTACCGCGTGGCCATGGAGGGCAAGCTGCCCTGCATCTTCCTGGCTCACCCCCAGAACCGTAAGCCCGCCTTCGGCCTGCAGTTCACCGTGGACCAGTACATGCATGTGAAGGGCGAGCTGGAGAAGATCGCCGGCAAGACCATCACCGACGACGACCTGCGCGCCGCCATCAAGGTGATGAACCGCAACCGCGCCGCCCGCCGCGCCTTCGTGAAGCTGGCCAGCGAGCACTGCGACGTGATCTCCGCCGTGAAGCGCTCCGCCGTGCTCCGCGCCGCCTGGTTCATGGAGCCCGATGTGTACGCCGAGAAGCTGGAGGCGCTCAACGAGGAGCTCTCGAAGCTGCCCGCCGCCGACTGGAAGGGCTGCAAGATCGTCACCTCCGGCATCATCTGCGACAACCCCAAGCTGCTGCAGATCTTCGACGACAACAAGATTGCCATTGCCGCCGACGACGTGGCCCAGGAGAGCCGCTCCTTCCGGGTGGACGCCAGCGAGGAGGGCGATCCCATGATGGCCCTGGCCCAGCAGTTTGCCGACCAGGACTACGACGTGCTCCTGTACGATGAGCACTCCAACCAGAACCGCCGCGGCGACTTCGTGGTGCAGATGGTGAAGGACTCCGGCGCTCAGGGCCTGGTGCTGTTCATGCAGCAGTTCTGCGACCCCGAGGAGATGGAGTATCCCTACCTGAAGAAGGCTCTGGACGACGCCGGCATCCCCCACATCAAGCTGGGCGTGGACCAGCAGATGCGGGACTTCGGCCAGGCCAGCACCGCCATCCAGGCGTTTGCCGACGTGCTGTAAGAGTTTGCGGCCTGCGCCGGAATTTCCCGGCTCAGCTTCTTGACAGATATCTTGCATAAATGCTACAATAAACCAAATGCGGTCCTCCGCTTGAAGGATTCAATTCAAGCGGAGGACCCGGGCAAAACGCATCCGGGTCCGGGACGGGGTCTGGATGACTTGCCATATTATTCAGAAAAGGGGAAAAACAACTATGAACTACAATGTCACCGTGAATGGCAAGGTTTACAGCGTCACCGTAGAGAAGACCGGCGCCGCTGCCCCCGTTGCCGCCGCCCCTGTGGCCGCCCCCGTGGCTGCCGCTCCTGTGGCTCCCGCTCCCGCCCCTGCCGCTGCTCCCGCCCCGGCTCCCGCTCCCGCCCCCGCCCCTGCCGCTGAGCCTGCTCCCGCTCCTGCCGCCGCTCCTGTCTCTGTGGGCGCCGGCGAGACCCCGGTGAACAGCCCCATGCCCGGCAGCATCTTCAAGGTCGAGTGCACCGTGGGCCAGAGCGTGAAGGCCGGCGACGTGCTGATCGTTCTGGAGGCCATGAAGATGGAGATCGAGGTGTCCGCTCCTGTGGACGGCACCGTGAAGGCCATCGCCGTGTCCACCGGCGCTACCGTCAACACCGACGATCTGCTGGTCACCCTGGGTTAAGGGGGTACATGATCCATGCCGAATGCTGAAAACGCGATCTTAGATCCCTTTAGCGCCATGGCGCCCACCGAGGCCATCATGGTGGCCGTGTGCGGTCTGGTAGTCGTCTTCCTGATGCTGGCCATTCTGGCCCTGGTCATCCGGATCAACTCCAAGCTGGTCAGCCTGCTGGAGGGCCGGAAGGAAGAGCCCGCCCCCGCGCCGGTGACAAAGCATGCGCCTGCCGCTCCCGCCCCCGCGCCCGCCGCCCCCGCGGTGGATGAGGGCGAGCTGGTGGCCGTGATGATGGCCGCCATCGCTGAGGAGTCCGGGATGTCCCCCAACTCCTTCCGCATCACCAATGTAAGCGCCGCCCCCGCGGCCGCCCCTGTGGCTGCCGCTCCCGCGGCTCCCGCGCCCGCCCCGGCCCCTGCGGCTGCTCCCGCTCCGGCTCCCGCCCCCGCGGCTGAGCCTGCTCCGGCCCCCGCCGCCGCTCCCGTCTCTGTGGGCGCCGGCGAGACCCCGGTGAACAGCCCCATGCCCGGCAGCATCTTCAAGGTCGAGTGCACCGTGGGCCAGAGCGTGAAGGCCGGCGACGTGCTGATCGTTCTGGAGGCCATGAAGATGGAGATCGAGGTGTCCGCCCCCGTGGACGGCACTGTCAAGGCCATCGCCGTGTCCACCGGCGCCACCGTCAACACCGACGATCTGCTGGTGACTCTGGGGTAAAAGCGCTTTCCTCCCCCCGCGAACGGCACTGTGAGAGGCAGAACTCTCTCAGTGGGTACATCCGTCTTTGCCGGTGACCGGTCTGGTCACTTCGGTTGAGTTATGAAAAGGAGTATAGAATGGAGTTTTTTTCCGAGGTAATGACTGCGATTTTGGGGAGCTCCGGCTTTGCTGCCATTCCCACAGACTGGCGGCAGCTGCTCATGATCGTAATCGCATGTGTCCTGTTGTATCTTGGTATCGGCAAGGGGTTTGAGCCCCTGCTGCTGGTGCCCATCGCCTTTGGTATGCTACTGGCCAACCTGCCGCTGACCGGACTGTTCAACGAGCCGGTGGTGGATGCAGCTACCCACACAGGCAGCGTTGGCTTTATGTGGGTCATCTATCAGGGCGTCCAGTACGCCATTTACCCGTCCATCATCTTTATGGGGATCGGGGCGATGACGGACTTCGGCCCTCTGCTGGCCAATCCCATGTCCCTGCTGCTGGGCGCGGCCGCCCAGCTGGGCATCTTCACCGCCTTCCTGCTGGCCCTGGTGCTGGGCTTCACCCCGGCTCAGGCGGCGGCCATCGGCGTCATCGGCGGCGCGGACGGCCCCACGGCCATTCTCACCGCCTCCAAGCTGGCGACCAACCCGGTGAATTTGCTCCCGGCCATTGCCATCGCGGCTTACTCGTATATGGCGCTGATTCCCCTGATCCAGCCCCCCATTATGAAGCTGCTCACCACCAAGGAGATGCGCAAGGTCAAAATGACCCAGCTCCGTCCTGTCTCCAAAACCGAAAAGATCATTTTCCCCGTCCTGGTCACGATCTTTGTCATCCTGCTGGTGCCTGACACCGCCCCTCTGATCGGTATGCTCATGCTGGGCAACCTGTTCCGGGAGTGCGGCGTGTGCGACCGCCTGTCCGATACCGCGCAGAACGCGCTGATGAACATCATCACCATCGCGCTGGGCCTGTCGGTGGGCTTCAAGGCCACCTATGACTCCTTCCTGACCTGGGATACGATCAAGATTATCCTGCTGGGCCTGCTGGCGTTCTGTCTGTCCACGGCCGGCGGCGTGATTTTCGGCGACATCATGTACTTTGCCACCGGCGGCAAGGTGAATCCCCTCATCGGCTCCGCCGGCGTGTCCGCCGTCCCCATGGCCGCCCGTGTGTCTCAGACCGTGGGCCAGAAGGAGAACCCCTCCAACTTCCTGCTGATGCACGCCATGGGCCCCAACGTGGCCGGCGTCATCGGCTCCGCGGTCGCCGCGGGCTTTATGATCAAGGTCTTTGGCGGCTGACCGCTGGAAGGCAGTCCCGGCACATTCGAAGTCTGATATTGGCTTCCTCCGCTTCTGGGTAACAGAAGCGGGGGAAGCCTTCTTTTTTCAAGCAATGCCGCCAAAATCGGGCCGTTCCCATAGGGCGGCTCTCTGCCAGTATTCAGCGCCGCATGTCCCGGTCCGAGGATCAATTCAAAGCTGCGGGAACGGAAGGGGGAACCAGTTGCGGACTTCCCAAATTTGTATTATAATATGTATTGAAATGAGGGGCGCTTTCCCGGAAAAGCAAAAATTTGACCGGACTATTTTGCCGGACAGCGGAGACAGACGGACCATTTGCCAAGCCGCACCGCCGTGCCGGCGGGGGTGGTCAATTTTCCCAAGGCGGGCGGCCGACGGCCGGGATTCTTTGTCTCAAACAATCAAAGCGCCGGAAAACCGTTTTTATGGGAAACAAAATTTTACGCTTTCTGAACACCTGAGGCAAACTCCTTGATGCGATTCTAACGGAAAAGGTATGTAAAATGATATCTAAGCATACATAAAACAGGAACGGGGGAGCGCCCCCTGACGCGCAGTCCAAATACGGTCTGTACCGCCTGAGCGTTTCGGGCGGGCATGAAAGAATTCGAGGGAAACATGAGCAAAGAGAGAACCATTCTTCAAGTTGGTATTGACGTAGGGTCTACCACCACCAAAATCGCCGCCCTGGACGTGAAGTCCCGGCGGGTGATCTATTCCGACTATCAGCGGCACCACGCCGACCAGATCAAGAGCGTCTCCGACGCTCTTTGGAAGCTCTATGGGCGTTTTCCGGACGCCCAGTTCCACCTGGCCCTCACCGGGTCGGGGGCCAAGCGGCTTGGGGACGCCCTGGGCGTGCCCTATGTCCAGGAGGTGGTGGCCAACTCCATCGCCCTGCGCTCCAAGTATGAGGATGTGGGCACCGCCATCGAGCTGGGCGGCCAGGACGCCAAGATCATCTTCTTCCGGAAGAATGCCGGCTCCGGCCAGCTGGAAGTGGCGGACATGCGCATGAACGGCAGCTGCGCCGGAGGCACCGGCGCTTTTATTGACGAGGTGGCCGCCATCCTCCACGTGTCCATCGAGGAGTTTGACGCCCTGGCGGCCAAGGGGGACTGCGTCTACGACGTGTCCGGCCGGTGCGGCGTGTACGCCAAGACCGACATCCAGCCCCTGCTGAACCAGGGGGTGTCCAAGGAGAATCTGGCCCTCTCCGCCTTCCACGCCATCGCCAAGCAGACCATCGGCGGCCTGGCCCAGGGCCTGGAGATCAAAAAGCCGGTGGCCTTTGAGGGCGGCCCCCTCACCTTCAACCCCACCCTGATCCGGGTGTTCGCCCAGCGGCTGGAGCTCGCCCCCGAGGACATCCTGGTCCCGGAGCGCCCGGAGCTGATGATGGCCTACGGCGCGGCCCTGTCCCTGGAGACCCTGTACGCCGGACAGGACACCCAGGTCCGCCCGGAGCGGATCATGGACGGCCTTCAGCATGTAAAAGAGACGGCCGGAGAGGGGGAGAAGGGCCAGCCCTTCTTTGAAAGCCAGGAGGAGCGCCGGGCCTTTGAGGAGAAGCACGCCCTGCCCCTCTGGGAGCCCATCCGGCTCCACCCGGGACAGAAGGTGCGGGCCTACCTGGGCATCGACTCGGGCAGCACCACCACCAAGTTCGTCCTCATGGACGAGGAGGAGAACATCCTGGACTCCTTCTACTCCCCCAACCAGGGGGCGCCCCTGGACGTGGCGAAAAAGGCCCTGCTGGAGCTGCGGGACCGGTACCGCAGCGCGGGGGCGGAGCTGGAGATCCTGGGGGTGGGCACCACCGGCTACGGGGAGCAGCTCTTTGCCAACGCCTTCTCCGCCGAGTGCCACGTGGTGGAGACGGTGGCCCACGCCCGGGCCGCCGCCAAGTATGTGCCCAACGCCACCTTCCTGCTGGACATCGGCGGCCAGGACATGAAGGCCATCTGGCTCTCCAACGGGGTCATCACCAACATTGTGGTCAACGAGGCCTGCTCCTCCGGCTGCGGCTCTTTCCTGGAGAACTTCGCCGCCTCCCTGCATATCCCGGTGGACCAGATCGCCCAGGCGGCCTTTGACGCCCAGAACCCCGCCCAGCTGGGCAGCCGGTGCACCGTCTTTATGAACAGCAGCATCGTCACCGAGCAGCGCAACGGCAAGCTGCCCGGTGACATTATGGCGGGATTGTGCCGGTCCATCATTGAGAACGTCTTTACCAAGGTCATCCGCATCTCCAACCTGGACTCCCTGGGGGACACCATCGTGGTCCAGGGGGGCACCTTCCGCAACGACGCGGTGCTCCGGGCCCTGGAGCAGTACACCGGCCGCAGCGTCATCCGGGCCCCCTACCCCGGGGTGATGGGGGCCATCGGCGCGGCCCTGCTCACCAAGGAGCGCATGGCGGGGCAGGAGCGCACCTTCATCGGCCTGGACGCCCTGGAGGACTTCGCCTACACCCAGCAGGCCAACTCCCCCTGTCCCTTCTGCGCCAACCACTGCAAGCGCACCATCATCACCTTCTCCAACGGCAGCTCCTGGGTGACCAACAACCGCTGCGAGCGGGGCGAGATCCTGGGCGACCCCAGGGACGAGGCGGTGCGGGAGCAGCTCCAGGCCAAAAACCAGGAGAAGGAGAAGATCCCCAACCTGTTCCAGCTGCGGGAGAAGCTGCTCTTCCAGGAGTACCCCGTTTCCCGGGTCAAGGAGCGGCGGGACACGGTCATCGGCCTGCCCCGGGTGCTGTCCTTCTGGGACACCATGCCCTTCTGGTCCACCTTCTTCCGCGCCCTGGGGTTTGAGGTGAAGCTGTCCCGCCCCAGCACCCGGAAGATGTACGAGAGCGGCCTGTCCGCCGTCACCTCGGACACCGTCTGCTTCCCCGCCAAGCTGGTCCACGGCCACATCCGGGACCTGGTGAAGCAGGGGGTGGACCGGATCTTCATGCCGTCGGTGACCACTGTCCCCTCGGAGAACACCCAGAAGACCAGCGAGTCCATGTGCGCCGTGGTGAAGGGCTATCCCCTCATCATCCGCAACTCCGACGACCCGGAGCGCCAGTGGGGGGTCCCCTTTGACGCCCCCCTGTTCCACTGGTACACCGACGAGGACCGGCTGGAGCAGCTGACCCGATACATGGAGGACGCCTTCCAGATCCCCGCCCAGGAGACCCGCGCCGCCGTCAAGGCGGCGGACCGGGCCCAGTGGATCTTCCGCCACAAGCTGGTCAAGGCGGGGGAGCAGGTCCTGAAGCAGGCGGAGGAGCAGGGAACCTACGCGGTGGTGCTGGCCGCCCGGCCCTACCAGACCGACGCCCTGGTGAACCACGACCTGCCCGCCCTGTTCACCAGCCTGGGGATTCCGGTGCTCACCGTGGACTCGGTGCCCCACGCCAACGAGGTGGACCTGAGCCGGAGCGCCCTGGATATTGTGAACAACTACCACGCCCGCATGCTGTCCACGGCCATCCTGGCCGCCCAGGACCCCCGGATGGAGTATGTGCAGATCGTCAGCTTCGGCTGCGGCCACGACGCCTACCTGTCCGACGAGATCATCCGCCTCATGGGGGAGATCTCGGGCAAGACCCCCCTGGTGCTGAAGCTGGACGAGAGCGACGTGCAGGGGCCCCTGCGCATCCGGGTGCGCTCCTTTGTGGAGACCCTGGCCATGCGCCGGGAGCGGGAGAAGTCCCGCCCGGTCCAGGAGCTGGAGGACCCCTATCCGGTGAAGTTCAGCAGGCGGGACAAGAAGGAGCGCCTGGTGCTCATCCCCAACGTGTCCCACGCCTTCTGCCGGGTCATGTCGGCGGCCATGGGCAAGGACGGCCTGCGCACCGTCCCCCTGGAGGTGGGCCGGGAGGAGGCCATCCGCCTGGGCAAGCAGTACGTCCACAACGACATCTGCTTCCCCGCCCAGGTGGTCATCGGGGAGGCCCTGGCCGCCCTGCGCAGCGGCAAGTACGACCTGGACCACGTGGCCGTGGCCATGGCCAAGTACGTGGGGGATTGCCGCCTCACCCATTACAGCGCCCTGCTGCGCAAGGCCCTGGACGACGCGGGCTTTGCCCAGGTGCCCATCGTCACCAACGACGGGGAGGACAGCCACGATCAGCACCCGGGCTACCGCATGAGCCTGGCCGCCTCCATGCGCATCGCCTTCGCCCTGCCCATGATCGACGTGCTGGAGGAGCTTCTGAGAAAGATCCGGCCCTATGAGACGGTGCCGGGCAGCGCAAATAAAGCCTTTGAACAGGCCATGGACCTGCTCATCGGCGGCCTGGAGCGCCAGGGCATCCGGGGGGCCGAGAAGGGCTTCCGGAGGGCCGTCCAGGTGATGAAGGGGGTGGAGTACGACCGCTCCAATCCCCGGCCCACGGTGCTCATTGTGGGCGAGTATCTGCTGAACTTCCACCCGGGCGCCAACCACGACATTGAGGACTACCTGGAGAAAAACGGCTTTGAGATCATCGAGGCCCGCATGACCGACGTGATCCGGAAGCTCTACTACAACAAGGACACCCAGATCAAGGAGTACCACGTCCATAAGCCCATGGGGGAGAAGGCCTGGTACGCCACTGCGGACGCCATCTTCGAGGCGGCCCACGCCATGACCGACCGCATCGCCAGGGAGCACCCCCTCTATGAGCGGGCCACCCGCCTGCCGGAGCTGGTCAAGGCCAGCGACCCCATCATCCACCACACCTTTGACGCCGGCGAGGGCGTGCTGATCCCCGGAGAGATCCTCCACCACGCCGCCCACGGCTGCCGGGCCTTCGTCATCCTGCAGCCCTTCGGCTGCCTGCCCAACCACGTGGTGGGCCGGGGCGTGGCCAAAAAGCTGAAGGAGATGTACCCCGACGCCCAGATCCTGCCCCTGGACTACGACCCGGACGTGAGCTTCGCCAACCTGGAGAACCGCCTCCAGATGCTGGTGATGAACGTGAAGGGCAAGGAGGCCCAGAAGCGGACGCCCGATGTGCAGGAGGAGCGGGACTCCTCCGATATGGCCAAGGCCATGTGATGGACGGAACATAAAAACTCCGCCGCGGGGAAACCATCCTCGCGGCGGAGTTTTTTCAGGTTGAAATAAGGACAAGGTTATTTGCCGGGCTTGAAGCTGTCCTTCAGGCTCACCGCCCGGTTGAACACCAGGGCGCCGGGCTTGGAGTCCTTGCTGTCCACGCAGAAGTAGCCCAGACGGAGGAACTGATACTGGGCGGGGGCCTGGGCGCCGGCCAGAGAGGCCTCCAGCTTGCAGCCCTCCAGCACCTCCAGGGAGCTGGGGTTCAGGCAGTCCAGGAAGTTCTTGTCCCCGGCGTCGGGGTCGGGATCGGTGAACAGGTTGTCGTACAGCCGCACCTGGGCGTCCACGGCGGTGGCGGCGTCCACCCAGTGGATGGTGGCCCCCTTCACCTTCCGGCCGTCGGCGGGGTTGCCCCCCCTGGACTCGGGGTCGTACTCGGCCAGCACCTCCACCACATTGCCCTCCGCGTCCTTGACGCAGCCGGTGCAGCGGATCAGGTAGGCCCCCTTCAGGCGGCACTCGGGGCCCTGGGGGTACAGGCGCTTATACTTGGGGATGGGGGTCTCCAGGAAGTCGTCGGACTCGATATACAGGTTCCGGGAGAAGGACACGGTGCGGGTCCCGGCGTTGGGGTCGTTGGGGTTGTTCTCCACCTCCACCATCTCGCTCTCCCCCTCGGGGTAGTTGGTGATGGTGAGCTTGATGGGGCGCAGCACCGCCATGGCCCGCTGGGCGTGCTCGTTCAGGTCCTCCCGCAGGCAGTGCTCCAGGAAGCCGTACTCCACGGTGGAGGTGTTCTTGGCCACGCCGATGCGGTCGCAGAAGTTGCGGATGGAGGCGGGGGTGTAGCCCCGGCGGCGCAGGCCGCACAGGGTGGGCATCCGGGGGTCGTCCCAGCCGGACACATAGCCCTCCTCCACCAGCTTGCGCAGCTTCCGCTTGGACATGACCGTGTAGTTGATGCCCAGGCGGGCAAACTCGATCTGCCGGGGCTTGTTGGGCACGTCGGTGTTGTTGATGACCCAGTCGTACAGGGGCCGGTGGTCCTCATACTCCAGGGAGCACAGGGAGTGGGTGATGCCCTCCAGGGCGTCCTGGATGGGGTGGGCGAAGTCGTACATGGGGAAGATGCACCACTTGGTGCCCTGGCGGTGGTGCTCGATATACCGGATGCGGTAGAGCACCGGGTCCCGCATGTTGAAGTTGCCGCTCTCCAGATCGATCTTGGCCCGGAGGGTGTACTTGCCCTCGGGGAACTCCCCGTTCTTCATCCGCTCAAACAGGTCCAGGGACTCCTCGATGGGCCGGTCCCGCCAGGGGGAGCGGGCGGGGGTGTTCACGTCGCCCCGGTACTCCTTGAACTGCTCGGGGGTGAGCTCGCACACGTAGGCCAGCCCCTTCTTGATGAGGCCCACCGCCAGCTCATAGGTCTTTTCAAAGTAGTCGGAGCCGTAGAAGAACCGGTCCCCCCAGTCGAAGCCCAGCCAGTGGATGTCCTCCTTGATGGCGTCCACGAACTCGGTGTCCTCCTTGGCCGGGTTGGTGTCGTCCATGCGCAGGTTGCAGATGCCGCCGAACTTCTCGGCCGAGCCGAAGTCGATGATCAGCGCCTTGCAGTGGCCGATATGGAGATAGCCGTTGGGCTCGGGCGGGAAACGGGTGTGGACCTGCATGCCGGCGAAGCGTCCGCCGGGGGCGATGTCCTCCGCGATGAATTCATGGATAAAGTTCTGGCTGGGAGCGGGCTCGCCCTTCTCGGGAGCGCCGTTTTTCAATTCTTCCGCCATAGTTTAGCCCTCCTGTCTCTTTGGTGGGATATTAACTTGCTTATTTTACAACAGGTAGCAGCCGGTATGCAAGGCTTTCTTCCGAATTTCCGCGATTTTCGGGGAGAAATCCGGGCGCCCGGGCGCGGACGGCCCGGCCGGGCGGAAAAGTCGCCGGGCCTGCTCTTTACGCGCCACCCGCTTCCTGTTATAATAGATAAAGTTGAGTGACCCTTTGCCCTGAGACGGGGCGGCGGGAGGTGGAACGCAGATGACAGGGCCCTTTATCAAATTATACCACGGCTATCTCTATATAACCCGCGGGCTGCCGCGCACGCCGCGGAATCTGCTGACCACGGTGCTGTTCCTGTGCGCCGCGTGCGTCATCAGCGGGGAGCTTCTGCGGCACACGGGGGGAGAGAACAACTCCGACCTGGTTTTTATTCTGGCGATTATGTGCATCTCCCTGCTCACCGACGGATATTTTTACGGCATCGCCGCCTCGGTGGTGGGGGCGCTGTGCATCAACTACTTTTTCATGTTCCCCTTCCGGGCCTTCTCCCTGAGCATCTCCGGCTATCCGGTCACCATGCTCAGCATGGTTGCCATCTCCGCGGTGATCTGCGCGCTGACCGGGCGGATCAAGGCCCAGGCCATCGAGGCCACCCGGCGGGAGCAGGACACCAAGGCCCTCTACGAGCTCAACGCCAAGCTCAACGCGGAGAAGGCGGCCATTCAGCTCCAGGCGGACCGGGAGACCATCCGGGGCAATATTCTGCGGGCGGTGTCCCACGACCTGCGCACCCCCCTCACCGCCATCTCCGGAGCGGCCTCCGTGCTGCTGTCCAGCGAGGAGATCGCCTCCTCCGAGCGCAGCGCCTCCCTGGTGCGGGACATCAAGAGCGACGCCGACGCCCTGAGCGCCATGGTGGAGAATCTGCTCTCCATCACCAAGATCCGGGACGGGGTCATGCCCCTGAACAAGCAGGAGGAGATGCTGGAGGAGGTGGCGGGGGACGCCCTGCTCACCATGCGCCGCCGGTTCCCCGACTGCCCCATCGCCCTGGAGCTGTCCGACGATATTTTGTATCTCCCCATGGAGCCCATGCTCATCAAGCAGGTGATCGTCAATCTGCTGGAAAACGCCATCCGCCACTCCGGGGACCGGGAGCACATCCGCCTGCGGCTGTTCCGGCAGGAGGACTGGGCTGTGGTGGAGGTGCGGGACCGGGGCAGGGGCATCTCCCCCGAGGTGAGCCAGGCGGTGCAGCTGGGCCGGCCTCTGGAGGACAACCTGTCCGGGGACTCGTCCCGGGGGATGGGCATCGGCCTGTCCGTGTGTCAAAGTATTATAAAAGCCCACGACGGCTTCTTCGCCGCCGGGAACGACCCGGAGGGCGGGGCGGTGTTCCGGTTTGGGCTTCCCATGGAGGAAATCAAGGATGAATGAGAAACGTGTGATCCTGGTCATCGAAGATGAGCGCACCATCAGCAACTTTATCTGCCGGGCGCTGAACGCCAACGACTATAAATCCATTCCGGCCTTCAGCGGGAAGGAGGGGCTCTCCCTGTTTTTCTCCCACAGCCCCGACCTGGTCCTGCTGGACCTGGGGCTGCCCGACATGGACGGCATGGAGATCCTTCAGGAGCTCAGCGGACTGCCCCAGGAGACCCCGGTCATCATCATCTCCGCCCGGGACCGGGAGTCGGAAAAGGTGAAGGCCCTGGACATGGGGGCGGACGACTACATCGTCAAGCCCTTCGGCGTGTCCGAGATGCTGGCCCGGGTGCGCACCACCCTGCGCCGGTCCGACCGCCTGCGGCTGAGCCAGGGGTCCCAGAAGGACGTCTACCACATCAAGGACCTGACGGTGGACATCGCCAAGCACCAGGTGCTCCTGGACGGGGAGGAGGTCCACTTCACCCAGAACGAGTTCAAGATCCTGGAGCTGCTGTGCATCCACGCCGGCAAGGTGCTCACCTACGACTTCATCCTGGAGCACGTGTGGGGCCCCTACGGCAGCAGCAGCAACCAGATCCTCCGGGTGAATATGGCCAACATCCGCCGTAAGCTCAAGGAGAACCCCTCCGAGCCCAAATATGTCCTCACCGAGCTGGGCATCGGGTACCGGATGCTGGAGGACTGAGGCGGCGGTCTGGGACTCCGGCGGGCGGCGGGGATTCCAGATTATGTGTGTTTTGCCCCTATCCCTGGAAAATTCGACGCGTTTTGCGGAAAAATTCCCCCGGAAGCTAAATAAAAAACGGGCGGTTGTATGTTGTTTGTGAAAAATCCCAGTTGACTTTCTGGTAAAACCTGTTACAATACGCTTGAAATATTTAGTTAAAAAATTTTAACTAAAATATTGGAAGGATTATGAGAGAAGATTTGAGAGGAGAATTCCTATGTTTGAAAAAGTACGTGATATCATTGTGGATACCCTGAGCTGTGAGATGGAGGACGTCACCATGGAGGCCGATCTGGCCGAGGACCTGGGCGCCGACTCTCTGGACGCTGTGGAGCTGAACATCGCCCTGGAGGAGCAGCTGGGCCTGTCCATCGCCGACGACGACCGCCCCAACATGAAGACCGTGGGCGACATCGTCCGCTATCTGGAGGCTCTGGAGAGCAAGGCCGAGTAATTCAAAATTTTAAAAATGAGGTGACTGTTCCATGGATCTGGAATCCATTTACGCGCTGATGGAGCGCTTCGAGCGCTCCTCCCTCACCGGACTGGAGCTGGAGCAGAATGGGACTCGCCTGAAGCTGGACAAGACCGTGGCTGTGGCCGCCGCTCCCGCGGCGGCTGTGGCCGCGGTTTCCGCTGTCCAGACCCCGGCGGCTCCCGCTCCCCAGTCTGAGGCCCAGAGTGGGACTCAGGATGAGGGCGAGTACATTAAGGCCCCCCTGGTGGGCACGTTCTACGCCGCCGCCGGCCCGGACGCCGAGCCCTTTGTGAAGGTGGGCGACCAGGTGAAGAAGGGCCAGACGGTGTGCATCCTGGAGGCCATGAAGATGATGAGCGAAATCCCCGCCCCCATGGACTGCGTGATCGAGGAGATCCTGGTGGAGAACGGAAGTCTGGCGGGCTATGACGCCCCCCTGTTCCGGGTTCGGAGGGTATAATGTTTCAGCGTGTGTTGATCGCCAACCGCGGCGAGATCGCGGTGCGCATCCTTCGTGCCTGCCGGGAGATCGGGGTGGACGCGGTGACGGTGTACTCCGCCGCCGACGCGGACTCCCTCCACGTGCAGCTGTCCCCCAACGCCGTGTGCATCGGCCCGGCCAAGGCGGCGGACAGCTATTTGAATGTGGACGCCCTGCTCACCGTGGCCAAAGAGACGGGGTGCGACGCCATCCACCCCGGCTACGGCTTCCTGTCGGAGAACGCGGACTTCGCCCAGCGGTGCGCCGACTTGGGGATTGCCTTCATCGGCCCCTCCGGGGCGGTGATTCAGGCCATGGGCAACAAGGCGGCCGCCCGGGAGCTGATGCAGAAGCACAACGTCCCGGTGGTGCCCGGCTCGGACGGGCCGGTGGAGACCGCCCAGGACGCGGTAGAGATCGCCCGGAAAATCGGATATCCGGTGCTGGTGAAGGCCAGCGCCGGCGGCGGAGGCAGAGGAATGCGCCGGGTGGATCAGCCCGAGGAGCTTGCCGCCAAATTCGAGGAGGCCAGGGCGGAAGCCCTGGCCTGCTTTGGAGATGGCCAGCTCTACCTGGAGAAGCTGATCCTCAACCCCAAGCACATCGAGTTTCAGATCCTGGCCGACCGCCACGGCAATGTGATCCACCTGGGGGAGCGGGACTGCTCCATCCAGCGGAAGAACCAGAAGCTGGTGGAGGAGTCCCCCTCCAAGGTGCTGACCCCCCAGCTGCGGGAGCAGATGGGGGCGGCCGCGGTGGCCGCCGCGAAGGCCGCCGGCTATGAGAACGCCGGCACCATCGAGTTTGTGGTGGACCAGGAGGGGCACTTCTACTTCATCGAGATGAACACCCGGATTCAGGTGGAGCACCCGGTGACGGAGATGGTCACCGGCCTGGACCTGGTGCGGGAGCAGCTGCGCATCGCCGCGGGACTGCCCCTGTCCGTCAAGCAGGAGGAGGTGGTCCAGCAGGGCCACGCCATCGAGTGCCGCATCAACGCCGAGGACTTCAAGGCCGGCTTCCGGCCCTGCCCCGGCGCCACCAAGTTCCTCCATTTCCCCGGGGGACCCGGGGTGCGGGTGGACTCCCTGCTGTATAACGGCTACGCCGTCTCCCCCTACTACGACTCTCTGGTGGCCAAGGTCATCGTCCACGCCCCCACCCGGCTGGAGGCCATCCGCCGGATGCGCCGGGCGCTGGAGGAGATGATCATCGACGGCTATCCCACCACCGCCGACTTCTGCCACCTGATCATGTACCACCCCGACTTTATCAAGGGCCAGTATGACACCGGCTTTCTGCCCGCCCACATGGACGAGCTTTTAAACTGGGACAAGGAGGAGTAATATGCAGCCACTGTTTCGCTCCCGCCGGGACCGGCTGGACCGACTGCGCCGCCAGCGGGAGGAGGCCGTTGAGGCCGCCGCCCGCCGCTCGGCCATCCCGGAGAACGGGACTCAGACCTGCCCCGGCTGCGGCGCGGAGTGCGCCAACCAGGAGCTGGTGAAAACCGAATATGTCTGCCCCCACTGCGGCTACCATCTGCCCATTGGGGCTTACCTGCGCCTGTCCCTGCTGCTGGACCCCTTCAGCTTCCGGGAGCTGTGGCCCGAGATGACCGCCCCCAACGTGCTGGACTTCCCGGGGTATGAGGCAAAATTGGCCGCCCAGCGGGAAAAGACCGCCCTGCCCGACGCGGCGGTGGCGGCCACCGGCAAGCTGGACGGGTACCAGGCGGTGTTCGCCGTGCTGGACAGCCGCTTCTTCATGGCCAGCATGGGCGTGGCCGTGGGTGAGAAGATCACCCGGGCGGTGGAGTACGCCCAGAAGCACAAGCTGCCCCTGATCATCTTCTCCGCCAGCGGCGGGGCCCGGATGCAGGAGGGCATTCTCTCTCTGATGCAGATGGCCAAGACCAGCGCCGCCATCGAGCGGTTCTCCGCGGCGGGGGGGCTGTACATCGCGGTCTACACCCACCCCACCACCGGCGGCGTCACCGCCAGCTTCGCCTCCCTGGGGGACATCACCCTGGCGGAGCCGGGGGCCCTCATCGGCTTTGCCGGGCCCCGGGTCATCCGGCAGACCATCGGCCAGGAGCTGCCCGAGGGCTTCCAGCGCGCTGAATATCTGGAGGAGCACGGCTTTGTGGATCAGATCGTCCCCCGGCCTCAGCTGCGGGAGACCCTGGCCCAGCTGCTGGCCCTCCATCGAAAGGGGGTCTTCCACAGATGAGCGACGTGACAGCCGCCCAGCGGGTCAAGCTGGCCCGGGCGGTATCCCGGCCGGGGGCGATGGACTATATCAACGCCCTGTTTACCGACCTGTTTGTGTGCAAGGGGGACCGCCTCCACCGGGAGGACCCCTGTGTCTTCGGGGCCATCGCCCGCTTCCACGGCAAGCCGGTGACCGTCATCGGCACCCGGAAGGGGCGCACCTTTGAGGAAAAAATGAAATATAACTTCGGCATGCCCAGCCCGGAGGGCTACCGGAAGGCCCAGCGCCTCATGCGCCAGGCGGAGAAGTTCAAGCGGCCCATCATCACCTTTGTGGACACCCCCGGCGCCTACCCCGGCCTGGAGGCCGAGGCGGAGGGGCAGGGGCAGGCCATCGCCGCCTCCCTGGCCCTGATGAGCTCCCTCACCGTCCCGGTGATCGCGGTGGTCATCGGCGAGGCGGGCAGCGGCGGGGCGCTGGCCCTGGCCGTGGGCAACCGGGTGATCCTGATGGAGAACGCCGTCTACTCGGTGCTCTCCCCCGAGGGCTTCGCCTCCATCCTGTGGAAGGACGCCGGGCGGGCCGACGAGGCCGCCGAGGTGATGAAGCTCACCGCCGCCGATCTGCTGCGCCTGGGGGTGGCCGACCAGGTCATTCCGGAGCCCGAGGGGGGCGCCCAGAACGACCCCAAGGCGGTGTTCGCCGCCGTGGACAAGGCCCTGACCCGGCATCTGAACCAGCTGTCCAAGGAGAAGGATCTGGCCGCCCAGCGATATCAAAAATTCCGCGCCATGGGCGTGGTTCGGGAGGAGAACGAGATATGAACGGACTGCAGATCCTTGGCACTGGACGGGCGCTGCCGGAGCACGTCGTCACCAACGACGATCTGGCCAAGATCGTGGACACCAGCGACGAGTGGATCGTCAGCCGCACCGGCATCAAGGAGCGGCGCTTTGCCCGGGAGGGGGAGACTCTCACCCAGTTCGCGGTGGAGGCCGCCCGCCAGGCCATCGCCAGGGCGGGCATCCGGCCGGAGGACCTGGGGCTGTGCCTGATGGGCACCGTCACCTCCGACAACGCCACTCCGGCCCAGTCCTGCCTGGTCCACCAGGCGCTCCGCCTGCCGGAGGACTGCCCGGCCTTTGACCTGAGCGCGGGCTGCTCCGGCTTCCTGTATGCCATGGAGACGGCGGCGGCCCTGCTGCCCCGGATGAGCCGCCCCTACGCCCTGATCCTGGGGGGCGAGCTTCTGAGCCGGATCACCAACATGGAGGACCGCTCCACCTGCATCCTGTTCGGAGACGGGGTGGGGGCCGTGGTGGTCAAGTCCACCCAGGACGCCCCCTGGTACGCCCACCTGGGCGCCCGGGGGGAACGGGATATCCTGTGGTCGGGCGGCATGGGCAGCGAGGAGCGCTATCTCCACATGAACGGCCAGGAGGTCTTCAAGTTCGCCCTGGAGACCGTCCCCCAGGCGGCCCGGACCCTGCTGGCCAAGGCCGGCATGGAGAAGGAGCAGGTGGACTGGTACGTGCTCCATCAGGCCAACCACCGCATCGTGGAGTCGGTGGCCCGGCGTCTGAAGGTGCCTCTGAGCAAGTGCTATGAGAACATTGAGCGCTATGGAAATACATCCGCGGGTACCATCCCCATCGCGCTGGACGAGATGGCGGAGCAGGGACTGCTGAAAGCGGGCCAGTGGATCATGTGTCTGGGCTTTGGCTCCGGAATGACCTGGGGCGGGGCCCTGTTCCAGTGGCAGGATAAGGAGGAGAAATAACATGCAGAAGCTGAACGAATGGCTGGGGATCGAGTTCCCCTTTATCCAGGGCGGTATGGCCAACATCGCCACCGCCGAGTTTGCCGCCGCCGTGTCCAACGCGGGGGCCCTGGGCCTCATCGGCGCGGGCGGCATGCCCCCCGAGGTGTTCCAGGAGAGCATCCGCCGCTGCCGCTCCCTCACCGATAAGCCCTTCGGCGTGAACATCATGCTCATGCACCCCCAGGTGGAGCAGCTGGCCGCCATCGCCGCGGAGGAGAAGGTGGCCGTCATCACCACCGGAGCCGGCGATCCCAGCCGGTTCATCCCCGCCTGGAAGGAGTCGGGCGCCAAGGTGATCCCCGTGGTGGCCGCCGTGGCCCTGGCCAAGCTGGTGGCCAAGCGCGGCGCCGACGCGGTCATCGCCGAGGGCACCGAGAGCGGCGGCCACGTGGGCGAGACCACCACCATGGCCCTGGTGCCCCAGGTGGTGGACGCGGTGGACATCCCCGTCATCGCCGCCGGCGGCATCGCCAGCGGACGGCAGCTGCTGGCCGCCTACGCCCTGGGTGCCATCGGCGCCCAGGTGGGCACCTGCCTGCTGGTGAGCGAGGAGTGCCCCATCCATGAGAACTACAAGAAGGCCGTCCTCAAGGCCAAGGACCGGGACACCGTGGTCACCGGCCGGTCTGTGGACGCCCCGGTGCGCTGCCTGCGCAACCAGATGACCAACGCCTACATCGCCAAGGAGCGGGAGGGCGCCGACCGCATGGAGCTGGAGCACTTCACCCTGGGCGGCCTGCGGAAGGCCGTGTTCGACGGCGATGTAAAGACCGGCAGCGTCATGGCCGGTCAGGTGGCGGGCATGCTCCACGAAATAAAACCCCTGCGGCAGATCTTTGAGGAGATGACCGCCCAGTGCGGCCAGACCCTGAAGACTCTGGAGGGCATGGGCCTGTAAAGAGCCGTATCCGTTCCGTCGGGGCGCATATTGTGCGCCACCGCAGGAAAATTCCCCATGATATCCCGGAGAAGGATGGAAGGACCAACACATTTTTTGGAGGGAAAGCATGAAGCTAGCCTTTTTGTATGCCGGCCAGGGCTCCCAGCACGTGGGCATGGGCCGGGACCTGTATGAGAATTACCCCGCCTTCCGGGCGGTGCTGGACGCCGCCCCGGTGGACTTCGACCTGAAGCAGCTGTGCTTCGAGGGGCCGGAGGAGCAGCTGAACGACACCCGGTACACCCAGCCCTGCATGGTGGCCTTCGCCGCCGGCGTCACCGCGGTGCTCAAGGAGGAGGGGATCACCCCCGCCTACACCGCCGGCCTGAGCCTGGGCGAGTACTCCGCCCTCCACTGTGCCGGGGTGCTGGACGCCCCCACCGCCATCTCCCTGGTGGCCTTCCGGGGGAAGGCCATGGCCGAGGCCGTGGTGGGCCGCCCCTGCGGCATGGCCGCGGTGCTCCAGCTGGACCGGGACGCCCTGAAGAAGGCCTGTGAGGAGGCCTCCGGCCTGGGGGTGGTGGAGTGCACCAACTTCAACTGCCCCGGACAGATCGTCATCTCCGGCGACGCGGCGGCGGTGGACAAGGCCGGGGAGCTGGCCAAGGCGGCGGGGGCCAAGCGGGTCCTGCCCCTGAAGGTGAGCGGCCCCTTCCACACCTCCCTCATGGCCCCCGCCGGAGACGCCCTGCGGGAGAAGTTCAAGAGTGTGGACTTCCATGACATGGAGATCCCCGTCCTCTTCAACTGCCTGGGCCGGGAGATGGGGGAGGGGGACACCATCCCCGCCCTGCTGGAGCGGCAGGTCCAGTCCAGCGTGTACCTGGAGGACACCATCCGCCGTCTGGCCGACCTGGGTGTGGACACCGTGGTGGAGATCGGCCCGGGCAAGGCCCTGTCCGGCTTCGTGCGCAAGACGGCCAAACAGATCAAGTGCTATCCGGTGGAGACGGCCCAGGAGCTTCAGGCCGCCGTCGCCGCCCTGAAAGGAGAGAGCGACACATGAGTCTGCAAGGAAAGAACGCCCTGGTCACCGGCGGGAGCCGGGGGATCGGCCGGGCCATCTGCCTGGAGCTGGCCCGTCAGGGGGCCAACGTGGCGGTAAACTACGCCGGCAACGCCAAGGCCGCCGAGGAGACGGTGGAGGCCTGCAAGGCCCTGGGCGTCCAGGCCGTGGCCATCCAGGCCGACGTGGCCGACGCCGCCGCCTGCGAGGCCATGGTGAAGGAGGTCATCTCCACCTTTGGGAGCCTCCAGATCCTGGTGAACAACGCGGGCATCACCCGGGACAACCTGGCCCTGAGCATCAGCGAGGCCGACTTCGACGCGGTGCTGGACACCAACCTGAAGGGGGCCTTCCACTGCTGCAAGGCGGCCTACCGCCCCATGATGCGCCAGCGCTATGGCCGCATCATCAACATGAGCAGCATCGTGGGCCTGCGGGGCAACGCCGGCCAGGCCAACTACTCCGCCAGCAAGGCGGGCCTCATCGGCCTGACCAAGTCCCTGGCCAAGGAGCTGGCCGCCCGGAAGGTCACCGTCAACGCGGTGGCCCCCGGCTTCATCGATACGGAAATGACCGCCGTTCTGCCCGAGCAGGCCAAGGAGGCCATGCTCAAGACCATCCCCATGGCCCGGCTGGGCCAGCCGGAGGACGTGGCCCGGGCGGTGGCCTTCTTTGCCTCGGACGAGGCCGCCTATATCACCGGCCAGGTGCTGTGTGTGGACGGCGGCATGGCGGTTTGAGCCGCAGAAAGGATTGAACATGATGGAAAAGAGACGAGTTGTCATCACCGGTATGGGCGCTGTCACTCCTCTGGGCCATACCGTTTCGGAGACCTGGGAGGCGGCCCGCGCCGGGGTGTGCGGCGTCGCGCCCATTACCCTGTATGACGCCTCCAGCCAGAAGGTCTCTCTGGCGGCGGAGGTGAAGAACTTCGACCCCACCAAGGTGCTGGACAAGAAGGAGGTCCGCCGGATGGACCGCTTCTCCCAGTTTGCCATGTACGCCGCGGCGGAGGCCATGGCGGACAGCGGCCTGGACCTGGAGCGGGAGGACGCCGCCCGCATCGGCGTGTGCGTCTCCAGCGGCGTGGGCGGTATGCAGACCTTCCAGAACTCCTGCGAGGTGGGAGAGAGCCGTGGCTTTGACAAGGTTTCTCCCTTCTTCATCCCCATGATCATCGCCAACCTGGCCGCCGGCCGCATCGCCATCCGGTACGGCCTCCACGGCATGTGTACCTGCCCGGTGACTGCCTGCGCCGGCGGCTCCAACGCGGTGGGCGACGCCTTCCACTACATCCGGGACGGCTATGCCGACGCCATGGTGTCCGGCGGCGCCGAGGCCACCATCACCTCCCTGGCCATCGGCGGCTTCACATCCATGAGCGCCCTGACCACCGCCGCCGACCCCAAGCGGGCCTCCATCCCCTTTGACAAGGAGCGCAGCGGCTTCGTCATGGGCGAGGGCGCGGGCATCCTGGTGCTGGAGGAGCTGGAGCACGCCAAGGCCCGGGGCGCCAAGATTTATGGGGAGATCGTGGGCTACGGCACCAACTGCGACGCCCACCACATCACCGCCCCCGATCCCACCGGCACCTGGCCGGCGGCCTGCATCCAGCAGGCCCTGAGCGACGCGGGCATCGCCCCGGAGCAGGTGGACTATGTGAACGCCCACGGCACCTCCACCCCTCTGAACGACAGCGGCGAGACCGCCGCCCTGAAGAAGGTGTTCGGGGACCACGCCGGCAAGCTGATGGTCAGCTCCACCAAGTCCATGACCGGCCACATGCTGGGGGCCGGCGGCGCGGTGGAGGCCATCTTCAGCCTGCTGGCCCTGAAGGACGGCTTTGTCCCCGCCACCATCAACTACCAGGTGCCCGACCCCGCCTGTGACCTGGACATCGTCCCCAACCAGGGCCGGGAGGCGGACATCAAGTACGCCATCTCCGATTCTCTGGGCTTCGGCGGCCACAACGCCTGCCTGGTGTTCCACAAGTGGGAGGGCTGAGACATGGAACTGAACATTCAGCAGATCATGGAGATCCTGCCCCACCGTCCCCCCTTCCTGCTGGTGGATAAGATCACCGAGTGCGAGCCGGGGGTGAAGGCCACGGGCGTCAAGTGCGTCACCATGAACGAGCCCTTCTTCACCGGCCACTTCCCCGGGCAGCCCATCATGCCCGGCGTGCTCATCCTGGAGGCTCTGGCCCAGACGGGGGCGGTGGCCGCCCTCTCCCTGCCGGAGAACAAGGGCAAGCTGGCCATCTTCGGCGGCGTGAAAAACTGCCGCTTCAAGCAGCAGGTGGTGCCCGGCGACGTGCTGGAGCTGTCCTGCGAGCTGGTGGAGCAGTACGGTCCGGTGGGATACGGCAAGGCGGTGGCCAAGGTGGGCGGCAAGGTGGCCGCCCGCTGCGAGCTGACTTTCGTCATCCAGTAAGGCGGAGGCCTGAGGTGCTGCCATGAACCTGTTTTGGTCCGAAAAACGGCGCATATGCAGGAGGCATACCCATGCTGGATGAGTCTTTTGACCGCGTGTATACCAAATTCAAGCTCCACTTCTACCGCTCCATCTTCTCCCGCTTCCAGGACCGGGAGGCCAGCCTGACCACGGTGGAGACCTTCTGCGTGGAGATCATCAACGCCCTGGGCCACCCCACGGTGAACGAGTTCTCCAGCTTCGTCAACATCTCGCCCCCCAACGCCGCCTATAAGATCAACAGCCTGATCCAGAAGGGCTACGTCACCAAGGAGCAGTCCCCTGACGACAAGCGGGAGTACCACCTGTCCGTGACCCAGAAGTATTTCGACTACTGCAACATCAGCCAGCGCTATCTCACCACGGTCCTGGACCGGGTGAAGGAGCGCTTTCCCCAGGAGGATGTGGACAAACTGGAGGAGATGCTGGACGTGATCTCCGGCGAGCTCATGCCTGAGCTGGACCCCAATATCCCGCTCCAGTCCCACCCCGCCTCATGAATCAACAGCCCGTCCGCCTCTGCGCGGCCGGGCTGTTTTCCTTTTTGTGCATGGGGATTTTGATGCCTGCTCTTTTTAAGCCTTCCCCCTGGGGGCCGACTCCCCTTATCAAGGGGAGATGTCGCGAAGCGACAGAGGGGATAGGGAAGGTGGCTGGCCGCAAGGCCAGACGGATGAGGGGGCATTTTAAGGAGCGGGCGTCGTTAGAAAAATCCCGTAGGGCGGGGGCTTGCCCCCGCCGACCCTGTTTTTTTTCCGTAAATCCACCCTGGTTCGGATTTTTTGCAGGGGCGGCCCCATGCGGCCGCCCGGTCGGGAGACTCCTTCTTCGGTAGGGCGCGACGACTCGGCGCGCCGTTCCTAGAGGTTTTCGCAGAGGGATTTCGCCGCCTTGCGAGCGGCGAGCTTCTTTCTGGATGCCCAGAAAGAAGCCAAAGAGGCACCAGGAGGTGGGCTCAGATGGGCGCTTCGCGCCCATATTCGCCCGCCCCCTGGACCCCCATTACGGGGGACGCCCTCCTGGCAGTCAGTGCGTCGTTTCCGGCGCGCAAAATCTGAGTGGCGGTCCGCGTGTTCTCCCGGGCCACTGGGCCCTGAGTTTGCAAAAATTGCATCTGACGCGGTTCCGCAGCTGCGCCTGACTCTTCCGATCCAACGGTACTGGTACTGAATCCCCCGTAGGGCGGCCCCGTGCGCCCTGCCCGCGCCCTGCATGGCCGCGCCGGGCGAACATTTTGTGCAAAACCGCCCTTGTGCCCCGGAGGCGGATGTAGTATGCTGTATCTATGTCTGTTGTCAATTCCGTGTGAAAGGAGGGGTCTGCTTGAGTTTCCTGCCCGTCTCCCTGCAAGCGGGGCTGACCGCCCTGCGGCAGCTTCCGGTGGATCACCCGGACTTTTACGCCTGGTACACCCTGATCCTCCGGTTTCTCTTTCCCATTCTGGCCATTTTGATGCTGGTGCGGATCATCCGCTCCCTGGTGAAGGCCTCCCCCAAGCCGGAGGTGTGGGCCTACCTGTCCCTGCCCAACGGGGCAACCGAGCCCCTGACCCACTGGGAGAACATTTTAGGGCGGAGCCCCGCCTCCGACGTGGTGCTGAACTACCCCGTGGTCTCGCGGCAGCACGCCGCCCTCATCCGCACCGGGGAGGACCGGTGGACGGTCCACGACCTGGGCTCCAAGAGCGGCACCCTCCTCAACGGCAGGCCGGTGGACCCGGCGGGCTCCTCCATGACCCTGGGGGACGTGCTCAGCCTGGGGGGCGTGGACACGGTGCTCCTCCCGGTGTCCGACGAGGAGACCGCCCGCCGGAAGAAAAGCTCCCAGCGGCCCGTGTCCCCCTGGGGCTCCCTGATCCTGCTCACTGTGTTTCAGGCGCTCACCGCCCTGCAGTTCCTGTTTTCCACCGACGAGGAGCACGTGCTCCTGGTCCCCACCGCCTTTTTGTGCCTGTGCCTGGTGATGTGGCTCTACTGCCTCACGCTCCGGGCACTGGGGCGGACCGGCTTTGAGATGGAGACCATCGCCTTTTTCCTGTCCACATTGTCCCTGGCGGTGACGGCCTCCTCCGCCCCCGCCTCCGTGCCCAAGCAGCTGCTGGCCGTCTTTTTGGGGATCGTCCTGTTCCTGGTGGTGGGCATTTTCCTCCGGGACCTGGACCGGGTGCGGAAAATCCGGTGGCTCATGGCCGCCGGGGCCGTGGTCCTGCTGAGCCTGTCCCTGGTGGCGGGCCACGAGCGGTACGGGGCGGCCAACTGGATCAGCCTGTTGGGCTTCTCCTTCCAGCCCTCGGAGCTGGCCAAGATCTGCTATATCTTCGCCGGGGCGGCCACCCTGGAGCGGCTGTTCCGCAAGCGGAATCTGGGGCTGTTCATCCTGCTCACCGGGGCGTGCATGGGCTGTCTGGCCCTGATGAGCGACTTCGGCACCGCCGCCGTCTTCTTTGTCACCTTCCTGGTCATCGCCTACCTGCGCTCCGGAGATTACACCACCCTGGCCCTCATCTGCGGGGGGGCGGTGTTCGGGGGGCTGGTGCTGGTGACCATCAAGCCCTATATCCTCCGCCGGTTCGCCGCCTGGGGCCACGTGTGGGAGCAGGCATCCGACGGGGGCTTCCAGCAGACCCGCACCATGTCCGCCGCCGCCTCCGGCGGCCTCATCGGCGTGGGGCCGGGGGAGGGGTGGCTCCACCGGGTGTCCGCCGCCGACACCGACCTGGTGTTCGGCATGCTGTGCGAGGAGTGGGGGCTCATCATCGCGGTGCTGTCGGTGGCCTGCATCGCCGCCCTGGCGGTGTTCGCCGTGCGCAGCTGCCGGGCGGGGCGGTCCAGCTTCTACACCATCGCCGCCTGCGCCGCCACCAGCCTGCTGGTGTTCCAGACCACCCTGAACGTGCTGGGGTCGGTGGACATCCTGCCCCTCACCGGGGTCACCTTCCCCTTTGTGTCCAACGGCGGGTCGTCCATGCTGTCCGCCTGGGGGCTGTTGGCCTTTTTGAAGGCGGCCGACACCCGCAGCAACGCCAGCTTCGCCATCCAGCTCCAGAAGGCCCACGGGGACAAGTGGCTGGGCAACCTGACTCCCCGCCAGGGGAAACGCGCCGGAAAGGAGGTCCGCCGTGAAAAAGATTGAGAAGCGCACCGTGGTGTGCCTGATCCTCACCCTGATCCTGCTGCTGGGGGTGGGCCTGTTTGTGGTGCGGTTCTTCCTGAACGGGGGGAGCTGGGCCTCCTTCGCCGCCAACCGCCACCTGTACAACAGCCAGGGCCAGCTGTCCGTGGGCCGGGTGCTGGACCGGGACGGGGACGTCCTCTCCTGGGTGGACGAGAGCGGCAGCCGGCAGTACTACGCCAACCAGACGGTGCGCATGGCCACCCTCCACGCGGTGGGGGACCCCAACGGGGCCATCGGCACCAGCGCCCTGGTGGCCTTTGCCGACCAGCTCTCCGGCTACAACTTCCTCACCGGGGCGGACAACCCATTTGGGCAGGGAAACGACCTGTACCTGACCCTGGACGCCCGGCTGAACTACGAGGCATACCAGGCCCTGGGCGGCCGGCGGGGGGCGGTGGGGGTCTACAACTATGAGACGGGGGAGATCCTGTGCATGGTGTCCACCCCCACCTTCGACCCGGCCGACCCGCCGGACATCCAGGAGGGGGACGAGCGGTACGAGGGCGTGTACGTGAACCGCTTCCTGTCCAGCACCTTCACCCCCGGCTCGGTGTTCAAGACGGTCACCCTGACGGCGGCCATCGAGAATCTGCCCGACCTGTTCGGGCGCACCTTCACCTGCACCGGCTCCACCGTGGTGGGGGGGGAGACCATCACCTGCCCCTCCGCCCACGGCACCATGGACATCGGCGGGGCCTTCGCCAACTCCTGCAATGGGGTGTTCGCCCAGTTGGCCGCCGAGCTGGGGGCGGACACCATGACCGGCTATGTGGAGCAGGCCGGCCTGCTGAGCCGCTACTCGGTGGACGGCATCCAGACCGCCCAGGGGAGCTATAACCTCACCGGGGCCACCCAGGGCCAGCTGGGCTGGTCCGGCGTGGGCCAGTACAACGACCTGGTCAACCCCTGCGCCATGATGGTGTGGATGGGGGCCGTGGCCAACGGGGGGAAGGCCGCCGTGCCCCACCTCATCCAGGAGGTGGACGGGGGGCTGCCCCAGCTCTCCCTCCCCTTCGGGAAGAAGACGGGGACCCTGATCCAGTCCGGCACGGCCCGGACCCTGGCCGACATGATGGCCCAGAACGTGGTCCAGACCTACGGCTCCGGCCGGTTCCCCAACATGGACATCTGCGCCAAGTCGGGCACCGCCGAGGTGGGGGGCGATAAGCGGCCCAACGCCTGGTTTGTGGGCTTCCTGCGCAACGAGGACGCCCCCTACGCCTTCGCCGTGGTGGTGGAGGAGGGGGGCAGCGGCGCCGGCGCGGCGGGCAATGTGGCCGCCCAGGTGCTGAACGCCCTGGTCAACGGATATTGAATACAGCCTGCGCGGAAGAAAATTTCCGTCTGCGCAGGGAGAGTACAGGGGCCTGTTTTGCCGGGCAAACCGGCAGAGCGGGTCCCTTCTGCCTGCGGCTGAGCAAACGGCGGCGGAAAAAAATATTTTACGGAGGAAAAATTTTTTTCAAAACCGGTTGACAGGGAAAGATTCCTGTGGTAAAATCTCATTCGTTCTGAGCGATACATAAGAACAGCCCCACTTGCGCGAGTGGTGGAATTGGTAGACTCGCTGGCTTCAGGTGCCAGTGCTCGCAAGGGCGTGCGGGTTCGACTCCCGCCTCGCGCACCACAAAAAAGGACACGACGTAAGTCGTGTCCTTTTTTGTGGACTCCGCGGGCCGAGGGCCCGCTCCGCCCTTCGGGATTTCAATGCTCGGGGCGGCGGAGCCGCCCCTGCGCCGAGGCTTTGCCTAGGGCAAAACGCTCGTACGGCGCACTCGCGCCGCGAGGACTTTTCCGCCGTTGAACGGCGGGAAAGTAACGGCATTTTTCAGCTTGTCGAAAAACCTCTGTTCAGACGAATCCGCCCGAGTGTCGGCGGGGGAGCTCGAGGGGGCGGCAGCCCGCCTCGAGTGGGATCGAATGCCCTGAATGCCTTGCATGGCAAGGCGTTCAGCGAGCGCAGCGAGGACTTTTCCGCCGCGCGGCGGCGGGAAAGTAACGGCATTTTTCAGGAAGAGGGCCGCTCAGTGTCCGGACGTGGCCTTCAGGCCCAGGATGCCCACCAGCAGCAGGGCGGCGAAGAAGAGCCGGGCGGGGGCGGCCGGTTCCTTGAACAGGACGATGCCGGCGATCAGGGCCCCCAGGGCGCCGATCCCCGTCCAGACGGCGTAGGCGGTCCCCAGCGGGAGCACCTTGGTGGCCTGGGAGAGAAAGGCGAAGCTGACGATCATCCCCGCGATGGTCAAGACGGAGAACTTCAGGTCGGTAAAACCGTGGGAAAATTTCATGCAGGTGGACCAGAATACCTCCATCACCCCTGCGATGCATAAGTAGAGCCATGCCATGCGGAACATTCCTCCTTGAACATAAAAAAATGCATTTACCGATGTATCTACCAAAGGCCTATCGATACATCAATAAATGCCTTCCACCTACTCGGCAGCAGATGGAGCGTCCTATACTATACCAGATGGTCGGAAAAAGTCAATCCCTGCTTTTCCAAGAATGCCGGTACGTTCCCGCCGCTGTGCGGCGGAAAAGTCCTCGCTGCGCTCGCTGAACGCCTTGCCATGCAGGGCATTCGATCCCATTCGAAAAAGTGGCTTTTGACACTTTTTCGACGGTCTCAAACCGGGAGGCGGCTAAAAGCCGCCTCCCGCAGCTTGTCAAAAAAGCCCTCCTGCAAGGAGTTCCGCCGTCCGCAGACGGCGGAATAAAATGAAATCCCATCATTTCCGAGGACATGCGCCTCGGAAATGATACCTCTCGCGAAATTTTGGCCGACAATTTCGCAAGAAATCGAGGCCAAAATTTCGTGCAGCTCCACTCGAAAAAGTGGCTCTGCCACTTTTTCGACAGTCTCCGGGAGGCGGCTAAAAACCGCCTCCCGGTTTGTCATCTGCAATGTTCAGCTGCTCTCCTTCTGGACCAGCGTCCAGGGGGCCAGCTGGGACTGGCAGGGGACCCCTTCAAACAGGTGCATCAGAAGCTCGGCCGCCATCCGGCCCACGTTGTGGGTGCCGTGGGACAGGGAGGTGATGCGGGGGGTGGTCATCTCGCTGTACTGGCTGTTGTCAAAGCTGACCACGGCCATATCCTCCGGGATGGAGACGCCCCGCTTCACCAGCTGGGCCACCAGGCGGCTGGCGATCTCGTCGTTGTAGCACACCACCGCGGTGTAGCCGGGGAGGACCTGCTCCAGATACTTGACCCCCGTTCCGTCCAGAAACAGGGACTCCTTGGCCTCCGTGCTGTACCAGAAGACCTGCTGGTCCTCGAAGGGGAGGCCCAGGGTGCGCAGGGCTCCGGCATAGCCGGCGTAGCGCTGGTGGCCCTGGATGTCGTCGTTTTTGAAGATGCCCGCGATGCGCTGGTGGCCCTTCTGGTGGAGGTAGTCCACCAGCATCCGGCCGCCGGCGGCGTTGTCGTCCAGCACCGAGAGGCTGTCGGTGAGCTCGGGGTAGTTGCCGTTCATAAAGACCAGTGGGACCCCCCGGTCGATCAGCCGGCGGTACAGGTCCAGGTTGGGGTTGGGCAGGCCGGTCTTGGTCCCCTCCACCAGCACCCCGTCCAGGGAGGTCAGGTCCAGAAGGGTATTGAGCACCTTCCGCTCGTTGGACACCTGGTTCTGGGTGGCAAAGAGCAGGGGGGCGCTGTTGTGGTCGGAGAGGACGTTTTCCACCTCTCTCAAAATGCTGGGGAAGATGTAGTCGCTGATGTAGGTAGTGATGACCGCAATGGAGCGGTGGGGCATGGGGGCCGGCTTGGACCGGTCCCGGATGTGGGAGCCGCTGCCCTGCCGGCGCTCAATCAGCCCCTCCGAGACCAGCAGGGCCAGGGCCTGCCGCACGGTCTGGCGGCTGACCTGAAACTGCTGGCACAGGAGCTGTTCGGTGGGCAGAAGCATGCGCTTTTGGTAGACTCCGTCCAGAATATCGGTCCGGAGCGAGTCCGCCACCATCTGATATTTGGGTGCCATGGGACAAGTCCCTCCAGTCGTGGCTTTCAATTAAACCCAGCATAGCATATTTGCCTGCTCTTTTCAATACAATTTTCAGATTTGTCTGGAGAGAAATCGCTGGTCCCGGAGCGAGCGGCCTCCGGACGGGGAGAGGATTGCCCAGGAGGCCCTCACATTTTCTTCTAATTTTTTGTGCTATTTGTCAAATGTGCCGGAGAATAATCCGTCGGAATTTCGAACTTGTCCATTTTTACAAAGAGTTTTTAACAAACTATTAACTAAAATTGCAAGAAAAATGCGGGAAAAAAGTAAACAAAAATCGTACTTTCAATGGAAAAATAGAACGAAAAAAGAGAATTTACAAAATTGTACTGGTTTTTGACGGCGGTTTTGACACGATTTGTATTGTTTGTTCGGATGAAAACACAAATTATACGAACAAATTATTGACAGCGGGGGGGTTCTGGGAGTATACTTCGGTCAAGAAGTCCGGACAACCTGCAATACAACATGCGAGCGAATCCGGTTCGGGCTTAATCCTGGAAAATCGAAAAAGGAGCGATTCAGAATGAAAAAGAAAGTTCTTGCCCTGACCCTGGGCCTGACGATGGCTCTCTCCCTGGCTGCCTGCGGCGGCAACACCGGTTCTTCCACTTCCGGCTCCGGCGCCGCCTCCGGCTCCGGTGCGGACGCCTCCACCTCCGGCTCCGGCTCCAGCGGCGACCTGATCACCGTGGGCTTCGCTCAGGTGGGCCACGAGTCCGACTGGCGCACCGCCTCCACCCAGTCCGCTCAGGACGTGTTCAGCGAGGAGAACGGCTATCAGCTGAGCTTCATCGACTGTGACAACGACTCCGCCACCCAGCTGGAGGCCGTCCGCGGCTTCATTCAGCAGGGCGTGGACTACATCATCATCGACCCCATCGTCTCCACCGGCTGGGATGCCGTGCTGACCGAGTGTGAGGACGCCGGCATCCCCGTCATCGTCATCGACCGTACCATCGACGACTCCGACAAGTATGTGACCTGGGTGGGCTCCGACTTTAAGACCGAGGGTCTCGCCTGCGGCGAGTGGCTGAAGGCCTACGCCGAGGCCAAGGGCATCACCGAGATCAACGCCCTGGTCATCGAGGGCTCCACCGGCGCCTCCGCCACCATCGGCCGTACCGAGGGCTTCAAGGAGGTCGCTGACCGTGAGGGCTGGACCATCCTGGATTCCCAGAACGGCGACTTCACCGAGGCCGGCGGCCAGGAAGTCATGGAGTCCTACTGCCAGAGCTATGAGGGCCAGTTCAACGTGGTCATCTGCCAGAACGATAACGAGGCCTACGGCGCTATGACCGCCATGGACGCCGCCGGCGTGAGCTACGGCGTGGACGGCGACGTGATCATCGTCTCCTTCGACTCCAACAAGCCCGCTGTGCAGCACGTTCTGGAGGGCAACATGAACGCCACCTTCGAGTGCAACCCCATGGCCGCTCCCTTCGTGGAGGAAGTCATCCAGCAGCTGGAGGCCGGCGAGACTCCTGAGAAGGAGATCTACATGGACGAGTCCTGGTTCGCCGCTGAGGACATCGTGTCCAGCATCACGGTGGACGGCACTGAGATGCCCATCATCCATGTGACCCAGGAGGTCCTGGACGCCCGTCCCTACTAATTCCTCCCAGTTGCTGTGAGGAGGCCTTTATAGGACCCCAGAGGGAGGACCCCATACAATTCAACGTGGGGTCCTCCCTATTTCATTCTGAATTTCCGAATTTTAACAGAGGTGACGCGAGATGGAAGACAACATTGTATTGACGATGCGGGGAATCTGCATGACCTTCCCCGGCGTCAAGGCGCTGGACAATGTGGACTTCACCCTGCGCAAGGGGGAGATTCACGCCCTCATGGGGGAGAACGGCGCTGGAAAATCCACCCTGATCAAGTGCCTCACCGGCATCAACGACTTTGAGGCCGGCGAGATCCGGGTGAACGGGATCGAGGGACCGGTGAAAAACCACTCCACCCTGGATGCCCAGAAGGTGGGCATCTCCACCGTGTATCAGGAGGTCAACCTGTGCCCCAACCTGAGCGTGGCGGAAAACCTGTACATCGGCCGGGAGCCCATGACCCCCTTCCACACCATCGACCGCCGGACCATGAACAAGAAGGCGGACGAGCTGTGCAAGCGGCTGGACATCAAGGTGGACGTGACCCAGAACCTGGAGAACTACTCCCTGGCCCTTCAGCAGATGATCGCCATCGCCCGGGCGGTGGACATGGACTGTAAGGCCCTGATTCTGGACGAGCCCACCTCCTCCCTGGACGACAGCGAGGTGGAGAAGCTCTTTAAGATGATGCTCCAGCTGAAGGAGCAGGGGGTGGGCATCGTGTTCGTCACCCACTTCCTGGAGCAGGTGTACGCCGTATGCGACCGGATCACCGTGCTGCGCAACGGCACCCTGGTGGGCGAGTACCCGGTGGCCGAGCTGCCCCGGGTGAAGCTGGTGGCCGCCATGATGGGCAAGGACTTCGACGACCTGGCCTCCATCAAGCCCGAGGGCTTCACCTACGACAAGGAGGCCCCCCTGGAGATCTCCGCCCGGGGCCTGAGCCACAAGGGCACGATAAAACCCTTCGACCTGGATATCCACAAGGGCGAGGTCATCGGCCTCACCGGCCTGCTGGGCTCCGGCCGCAGCGAGCTGGCCCGGTCCATCTACGGCGCCGACAAGGCCCAGACCGGCACCCTGAAGGTGAAGGGCAAGGAGGTCAAGATCAACCAGCCCATCGACGCCATGAATCTGGGCATGGGCCTGCTGCCCGACGACCGGAAGGCGGAGGGCATCATCGGCGACCTGTCCGTGCGGGAGAACATCATCCTGGCCCTCCAGGCCAAGCGGGGCACCTTCAACCAGCTGTCCCGTGCCAAGCAGGAGGAGATCGCCGACCGGTACATCGACCTGCTCCAGATCAAGACCGCCAGCCGGGAGACCCCCATCAAGCAGCTCTCCGGCGGCAACCAGCAGAAGGCCATCCTGGCCCGGTGGCTGGCCACCGACCCCAACTTCCTGATCCTGGACGAGCCCACCCGGGGCATCGACATCGGGACCAAGACCGAAATTCAAAAGCTGATTATCCAGCTGGCCGGCGAGGGAAAGAGCATCATGTTCATCTCCTCCGAGATCGAGGAGATGCTCCGGACCTGCAACCGGATGGCGGTCCTCCGGGACGGCGCCAAGGTGGGCGAGCTGGACGGCGAGCTGACCCAGGAGCGGGTCATGGCCGCCATTGCGGGAGGTGCGAGTGAACATGAGTAAGCTAAAGAAACTCACCCAGCAGCAGCTGTTCCTGCCCATTTTCTGCATGATCCTGGTGCTGTGTGTCAACATGATCTACGACGTGTCCCAGGGCCGGGATTTTTATGAGTTCTTCAAAATCGGAATCCAGAACGAGCTGCTCAGCGGCCGTCTGGTGAACATCCTGAACCGGGGCAGCGAGGTGGCCATCCTGGCCATCGGCATGACCCTGGTGGTCTCCTCCTCCGCCGGTACCGACATCTCCGTGGGCTCCGTCATGGCCCTGAGCGCCGGCGTGTGCTGCACCCTGCTGGCGGGCGCGGCGGCCCCCCAGGCCACCGAGCTGGCCGTCCCCCTGATCGTGGGCGTGCTGGCCGCCCTGGTGGTGGGCTGCGTCTGCGGCGCCTTCAACGGCGCCCTGGTGGCCTATCTGAACATCCAGCCCATGGTGGCCACCCTGATTCTGTGGACGGCCGCCCGGGCCATCGGCCTGCTGGTGTGCAACAACCTGATCGTCTATGTGCGCAACGACGCCTTTGCCATGTTCGGCGGCTACATCGGCCCCGTGCCCACACCCCTGATCATCGCGGCGGTGTGCATCGCGGTGGTCACCGTCGTGCTGAAAAAGAGCGCCCTGGGCCTGTACATCCAGTCCGTGGGCATCAATAAGAAGGCCAGCCGCATCGCCGGCCTGAACTCCCAGAAGATCATCTTCCTGTGCTATGTGCTGTGCGGCCTGTGCGCCGGCATCGCCGGCGTGGTGGCCTCCTCCCGCATCACCAGCGCCGACACCAACAACATCGGCCTGAACTTCGAGCTGGACGCCATCCTGGCGGTGGCCCTGGGCGGCAACAGCCTGGCCGGCGGCAAGTTCAACCTGGCCGGCTCCATCATCGGGGCCTACACCATCCAGGCCATCACCACCACCATGTACAACCTGGGCGTGTCCAGCGCCGTCAACCCGGTGTTCAAGGCGGTCATCGTCATTGTTATCGTGGCGGTCCAGGCGCCTCCGGTGAAGGCGTTCTTTAAAAAGCTGTCCGCCAAGCGGCAGGCGGAGAAAGAAGTAAAGGGGGCGGTGGGCGTATGAAACCGGCAAACGCGCTGAAAGAGCGCAAGCAGATGAACAGCAACACCACGCTGCTGCTGATCACCATCGTACTGTTTTTCGTTCTGTATGCGGCGGGCTGCGTGGCTTACGCCAGCAAGGGCTTTACCACGGTCCAGACCTTTTTGAACGTATTCCGCAGCAACGCGGGCCTGATCTGCGTGGCCTGCGGCATGACCTGCGTCATGCTCACCGGCGGCATCGACATCTCGGTGGGCTCCCTCATCGCCATGGACTGCATGATCATTGCCTACGGCCTGAACAACTGGGGCTGGGCCAGCGCCCCCACCATCATCCTGCTGGTGCTGGCCATCGGCATCGTCTTCGGCCTGGTGCAGGGCTTCTGCGTGGGCTATCTGGAGATCCAGCCCTTCATCGTCAGCATGGCGGGCATGTTCTTTGCCCGGGGCATGACGGCGGTCATCTCCACCGAGCAGCTGTCCATCACCGCCGAGGCGGACCAGACCTTCTATGACATGGCCAACTTCCGCATCTACCTGCCCTTCGGCGGCACCATCAACCGGGCGGGCAAGCTGATCATGCCCTATGTGGGCATCGGCGTGGTCATCGCCCTGGCGGTGCTGGTGGTTATCTTCCTGATGCTCCGCTACACCAAGTTCGGCCGGGCCCTGTACGCCGTGGGCGGCAGCGAGCAGTCGGCGGCCATGATGGGCCTGAACGTGAAGGCCACCAAGATGAAGGCCTATGTGCTCTCCTCCTTCCTGTGCTCCATCGGCGGTATCTGCTACTGCATGAACACCATGTCCGCCAGCGTGAATCAGGCCACCGGCCTGGAGATGGACGCCATCGCCTCCTCGGTCATCGGCGGCACCCTGCTCACCGGCGGCGTGGGCAACGTGATCGGCACCCTGTTCGGCGTGCTCATCAACGGCACCATCGCCTCCATCGTCCAGTTCAACGGCAAGCTGGCCTCGTCCTGGCCCAACGTGCTCACCGCCGCTCTGCTGTGCTTCTTCATCGTCCTCCAGAGCATCTTTGCCAAGATCAAAGAGCGCAATAAGTAAAAGGGGCGTATCGCTATGGAAATGAAAGAAATCATCGCATCCGGACAGGCCGTCCTGGGTATCGAGCTGGGCTCCACCCGGATCAAGGCGGTCCTCATCGGGCCGGACCACGCCCCCATCGCCTCCGGCGACCACGGGTGGGAGAACCGGTATGAGAACGGGGTTTGGACCTACCACATGGACGACGTGTGGGAGGGGCTCCGGGACGCCTATGCCAGCCTGTGTGCCGGCGTAGAGGAGAAGTACGGGGTCAAGCTGACCAAGGTGGCCGCCATGGGCTTCTCCGCCATGATGCACGGCTACCTGCCCCTGGACGGAAACGGGGAGTTGCTCTCCCCCTTCCGCACCTGGCGCAACACCATGACCGCCCAGGCGGCGGAGGAGCTGACCGGCCGCTTCGGCTTCAACATCCCCCAGCGGTGGTCCATCGCCCACCTGTACCAGGCCATCCTCAACGGGGAGGAGCACGTGAAGGACATCGTGTCCCTCACCACCCTGGCGGGGTACGTCCACTACAAGCTCACCGGCGTGAAGGCCCTGGGCGTGGGGGAGGCCAGCGGCATGTTCCCCATCGACAGCGACTCCTGCGACTATGACCAGGCCATGGTGGACTCCTTCGACGCCCTGGTGGCGGACAGGGGCTACCCCTGGAAGCTGCGGGACATCCTGCCCAAGGTGCTCCCCGCCGGGGCGGACGCGGGCTCCCTCACCCCCGAGGGGGCCAAGCTGCTGGACCCCGCCGGGACCCTGGAGCCCGGCTGCCCGGTGGCCCCTCCCGAGGGGGACGCGGGCACCGGCATGGCGGCCACCAACGCGGTGGCCCCCCGCACCGGCAACGTGTCCGCCGGCACCTCTGTGTTCGCCATGATCGTGCTGGAGAAGGCCCTCTCCAAGGTCTACCCGGAGATCGACATGGTGACCACCCCCACCGGCAAGCCGGTGGCCATGGTCCACTGCAACAACTGCACCAACGAGATCAACGCCTGGGCCAAGGTTTTCAAGGGCTTCCTGGAGGCCCTGGGCCAGAAGCCCGATATGAACGCGGTGTTCACCGCCATGTTTGAATCCGCCGCCAAGGGGGCGGCGGACGGCGGCGGACTGCTGCTGTACAACTACCTGTCCGGCGAGCCCATCACCGGCATGGAGGAGGGCCGTCCCCTTCTGTGCCGCGCCCCGGAGGGGGAGCTCAGCTTCCCCAACCTGATGCGCGCCCAGCTCCTGTCCGCCCTGGCCACCCTGAAGATCGGCCTGGACATCCTGGCGGGGGAGCAGGTGGCGGTGGACCGGCTGCTGGGCCACGGCGGCTTCTTCAAGACCCCCAAGGTGGGCCAGAGCATCCTGGCCGCGGCGGCGGGGGCCCCGGTGTCCGTCATGGAGACCGCCGGCGAGGGCGGCCCCTGGGGCATGGCCCTGCTGGCCGCCTACCGGGTGGAGAAGAGGGACGGGCAGTCCCTGGAGGACTACCTGGAGCAGAACGTGTTCGCCGGCGCCCAGGTGTCCACCCTGGCCCCGGAGCAGGCCGACGTGGACGGCTTCGAGGCCTTCATGGCCCGCTACCGCAAGGGGCTGGCCATCGAGCGCTCCGCCGTGGACAACTTGGGATAACACCCCCGGAACGGGGTGTATTTAAAAGCCCTCCTGCAAGGAGTTCCGCCGTCCGCAGACGGCGGAATAAAATGAAATCCCATCATTTCCGAGGACATGCGCCTCGGAAATGATACCTCTCGCGAAATTTTGGCCGACAATTTCGCAAGAAATCGAGGACAAAATTTCGTGCAGCTCCACTCGAAAAAGTGGCTTTGCCACTTTTTCGAATCAACAAAATTTGGAGGTCATTTCCCATGGATATGAAAAATTGCGAATTCTGGTTTGTGGTAGGCAGCCAGTTCCTGTACGGCCCCGAGGTGCTGGAGACCGTGGCCCAGCGGGCCGCCGAGATGGCGGACGCCCTGAACAAGAGCGGAAACCTGCCCTGCAAGGTGGTGTACAAGGCCACCGTCAAGACCGACGCGGAGATCACCCAGGTGATGAAGGACGCCAACTACGACGAGAGCTGCTACGGCGTCATCACCTGGTGCCACACCTTCTCCCCCAGCAAGATGTGGATTCACGGCTTCGGCCTGCTGCAGAAGCCCTACTGCCACCTGGCCACCCAGTACAACCGGAAGATCCCCAACGAGGAGATCGACATGGACTTCATGAACCTGAACCAGGCCGCCCACGGCGACCGGGAGCACGGCTTCATCGGGGCCCGGATGCGTCTGCCCCGGAAGGTGATCGCCGGCTACTGGCAGGACAAGCCGGTGCAGGACGAGCTGGCCGCCTGGATGCGGGCGGCGGTGGGCTACGCCTTCTCCCACAAACTGCGGATCGTCCGCTTCGGCGACAACATGCGGGACGTGGCCGTCACCGAGGGCGACAAGGTGGAGACCCAGATCAAGCTGGGCTGGCAGGTGGACTACTGGCCGGTGGGCCATCTGGTGGAGACCATGGACGCCGTCACCGAGGCGGAGATCGACGCGCAGATGGCGCAGTACAAGGACCGCTACGACTTCGCCACCGACGATCTGGACACCGTGCGCTATCAGGCCAAGGAAGAGGCGGCCATGCGGAAGATCCTGGAGCGGGAGGGGGCTCAGGCCTTCATCAACAACTTCCAGGACCTGTACGGCATGGAACAGCTGCCCGGCCTGGCCAGCCAGAACATGATGGCCGACGGCATCGGCTACGGCGGCGAGGGCGACTGGAAGGTGGCCGGCATGACCGCCATCATGAAGCAGATGGCCCAGGGCCTGGAGGGCGGCACCCTGTTCATGGAGGACTACACCTATGATCTGGAGCCCGGCCAGGAGGTCTCTCTGGGGGCCCACATGCTGGAGGTGTGCCCCTCCATCGCGGCGGAAAAGCCCCGCATCGAGGTCCACCCCCTGGGCATCGGCGACCGCCAGCCCCCCGCCCGTCTGGTGTTTGAGGGCAAGGAGGGCCCCGGCATCGTGGTCTCCCTCATCGACATGGGCGGCCGCCTGCGCATGATCATCCAGGACATCGAGGTCATCAAGCCCATCCTGGAGATGCCCAACCTGCCCGTGGCCCGGGTCATGTGGAAGCCCGCCCCCGACCTGCTCACCGGCGTCAAGTGCTGGATCGAGGCCGGCGGCGCCCACCACACGGTGCTGTCCACCGCCCTCACCGCCGAGGTGATGGAGGACTGGTGCGAGATGATGCAGATCGAGTGCGTCCATATCACCAAGGACACCAAGCTGGCGGACTTTAAGAAAGAATTGTTCTATAATGATATTGCCTGGAAGCTGAAAAACCTGTAAAATGAAGTAGGGTAGGAAACGGCCGCCGGGAAGGGCCATCCTTCCCGGCGGCCGGACGTTTGATCAGCCCTTTGGACGGTCAGGGTTCGGAGGGAAAGATAGTGTGAAAGATAGCCCCGCAGGGCACATCGAAGCGCAACCGCCGCGCAAGCGGCGGCACTTGGCGCGGAGAGAAACCGTCAGGGTTTTCTGAAGGTGAATTGGCCGAAGGCCAAGAGAAGCCGGCCTGGGCCGTTCACGTACAATCAAACCACGTTTCAGAATGTTTTAACATTCTGAAACGTGCGGCTGGCTTGGTGAAAATTCGCCAAGCCAGCCGCCGGGGAGGGCAGCCCCTCCCCGGCGGCTTTGCCTTGGAGCATTGGATAAGGAGTGATTGCGGATCATGTTGGAAGAACTGAAACGAGAGGTCTGCGAAGCGAACCTGCTGCTTCCCAAGTACGGGATGGTGACCTTTACCTGGGGCAACGTGTCCGGCGTGGACCGGGAGAAGGGCCTGATGGTCATTAAGCCCTCCGGCGTGGAGTACGACGATATGAAGCCCGAGGACATGGTGGTGGTCAGCCTGGAGACCGGCGAGCGGGTGGAGGGCAAGTATAAGCCCTCCAGCGACACCGACACCCACCTGATTTTGTACAAGACCTTCCCGGAGCTGGGCGGGGTCGTCCACACCCACAGCCGCTGGGCCACCTCCTTCGCCCAGGCGGGCAAGGGGATTCCCGCCTTCGGCACCACCCAGGGGGACTACTTCTATGGGGAGATCCCCTGCACCCGGAAGATGACCCCGGAGGAGATCGCCGGCAAGTACGAGCTGGAGACCGGCAACGTGATCATCGAGACCTTCCAGTCCCGGAAGATCGACCCGGCCCAGGTGCCCGCGGTGCTGGTGCACAGCCACGGCCCCTTCGCCTGGGGCGCCGACCCCCACAACGCGGTGCACAACGCGGTGGTGCTGGAGGAGGTAGCGTTCATGGCCTTCCACGCCATGGCCCTCACCCCCGGCCTGCCCCCCATGCAGCAGGAGCTGCTGGACAAGCACTACCTGCGCAAGCACGGCCCCGGGGCCTACTACGGCCAGGGCTGATTGGAAGGAGCGCGGAGCGTATGGAACAGCAGGCGCGGGTCCCCTTTGGGACCATGCCCGACGGCAGGCTGGTGGAGGCCGTCACCCTGGAGAAGGGGCAGCTCTCCTGCCGCATCCTCACCTACGGCGGGGCGGTCCAGTCCCTGGTCGTCCCCGGCCGGGACGGAAATCCGGTGGACGTGGTGCTGGGCTTTGACGCCCTGGAGGACTACCGGAAGCAGGACAAGTACATCGGCGCCCTCATCGGCCGGTACGGAAACCGCATCGGCGGGGCCTCCTTCTCCCTGAACGGGACGGAGTACCCGCTGGCGGCCAACGACGGGGAGAACCACCTCCACGGCGGCCCCGGGGGCTTTGACAAACAGGTCTGGACGGTGGAGGAGCAGGCGGAGGACCGCCTCACCCTGTCCCTCCAGAGCCCCGACGGCCAGGAGGGCTACCCCGGCAACCTGTCCGTCCAGGTGACCTACACCCTGACGGAGGCCGGGCTGACCATCGGCTACCGGGCCAAGTGCGACCGGGACACCCTGTGCAACCTGACCAATCACACCTACTTCAATCTGTCGGGCCACCAGAGCGGCCCGGTGACGGGACAGTACATCCAGCTGGCGGCCTCGCGCTACACCCCCACGGTCCCCGGCTCCATCCCCACCGGGGAGCTCTCTCCGGTGGAGGGCACCCCCATGGACCTGCGGGAGGGCCTGCCCATCGGACAGCGGGTGGACGAGGACTTCCCGCAGCTCGCCATGGCCGGGGGCTATGACCACAACTGGTGCATCGACGGTTCGGACGGCTCCCTCCGTCTGGCGGCCCGGGCCTGGAGCCGGGAGACGGGCGTCGTCATGGAGACCTGGACCACCCAGCCTGGGGTGCAGTTCTACTCGGGCAACTACTTAGACGGCTGTCCCGCCGGCAAGGGCGGGGCGCCCTACGCCAAGCGGTGGGGCTTCTGCCTGGAGACCCAGCACTACCCCGATTCGCCCCACCACCCCAATTTCCCAAGCACCGTGCTCCCGGCGGGAGCGGAGTACCGGCAGACCACCGAGTACCGCTTCACCGCGGAGTGATTCGGAGAGGAGGAATACAAACATGACCAAAGAAGAAAAAAAGCAGCTGATGGCCACCGCCTGTAAGGTCCGGATGGGGGTCATCAAGGGGACCCACGCCGCCAAGGCGGGCCACCCCGGCGGCAGCCTGTCCGCCGCCGACCTGTTCACCTACCTGTACTGCAAGGAGCTGAATGTGGACCCCAAGAACCCCAAGTGGGAGGACCGGGACCGCTTTGTCCTGTCCAAGGGCCACACCGCCCCCGGCCTGTACGCCGCGCTGGCCCAGCGGGGCTTCTTCCCGGAGGAGGACCTGCTCACCCTGCGCCAGATCGGCAGCCACCTCCAGGGCCACCCCAACATGAACCTGACCCCCGGCGTGGACATGTCCACCGGCTCTCTGGGCCAGGGCGTCTCCGCCGCCGCCGGCATGGCTCTGGCCGCCAAGTACCAGGGCAAGAGCTGCCGGGTGTACACCCTTCTGGGCGACGGCGAGATCCAGGAGGGCCAGGTGTGGGAGGCCTTCATGTTCGCCCACCACTACAAGCTGGACAACCTGTGCGTCATCATCGACAACAACGGCCTGCAGATCGACGGCGCCGTGGACAAGGTGATGAGCCCCTACCCCATCCCCGACAAGCTGAAGGCCTTCGGCTTTGCGGTGAAGGAGATCGACGGTCACGACTTTGACCAGATGGAGGCCGCCTTTGCCGAGGCCAAGGCCACCAAGGGCGTGCCCTTTGCCATCGTGATGAAGACCACCAAGGGCAAGGGCGTGAGCTACATGGAGAACCAGGCGGGCTGGCACGGCAAGGCCCCCAACGACGAGGAATACAAGATCGCCATGGATGAGCTTACCGCTCAGCTGGCGGAAGTGGAGGCGATGTAAGATGGCGGATGTGAAGAAGATCGCGACCCGGGACAGCTACGGCAACGCCCTGAAGGAGCTGGGCGCGGAGCATGACGATCTGATTGTGTTTGACGCGGACCTGGCGGGGGCCACCAAGACCGGCACCTTCCAGAAGGCCTTCCCGGAGCGCCACTTTGACTGCGGCATCGCCGAGGGCAATATGATGGCGGTGGCCGCCGGCGCGGCGGCCATGGGGCTGGTGCCCTTTGCCTCCAGCTTCGCCATGTTTGCCGCCGGCCGCGCCTTTGAGCAGGTGCGCAACTCCATCGGCTACCCCCACCTGAATGTGAAGATCGGCGCCACCCACGGCGGCATCTCCGTGGGCGAGGACGGGGCCTCTCACCAGTGCTGCGAGGACTTCGCCCTGATGCGCTCCATCCCCGGCATGGTGGTCATGTCCCCCGCCGACGACGTGGAGGCCAAGGCCATGGTGAAGGCCGCCTATGAGCATGTGGGCCCCGTCTACATGCGCTTCGGCCGCGCCGGCGTGCCCGTGTTCCACGACGGGGAGAACTTCCAGTTCCAGATCGGCAAGGGCGAGGTGCTCACCGAAGGAAATGACGTGGCCATCATCGCCAACGGCCTGCTGGTGGCCGAGGCCCTGGAGGCCGCCAAGACCCTGAAGGAGGAGGGCATCTCCGCCCGGGTCATCAACATGGCCACCATCAAGCCCCTGGATGAGGAGCTGGTGCTGAAGGCGGCCCAGGAGTGCGGCAAGGTCATCACCTGCGAGGAGCACAACATCCTGGGCGGCCTGGGCGAGGCCGTGTGCGGCGTTCTGAGCGAGAAGCTGCCCACCCCCGTGCGCCGCATCGGCGTCAACGACGAGTTCGGCCACTCCGGCCCCGCCGGAGCCCTCCTCAAGCAGTTCGGCCTGTCCGCCGAGCACATCGTTGAGGTGGCCAAGAGTTTTTAA
>ERZ1643247.323-NODE-323-length-59728-cov-19.692591_pt1 | contig 59728 bp, 48 predicted proteins | sample MGYA00579264_ERZ1643247 | MGnify/ENA primary metagenome ERZ1643247 (study PRJEB29033, sample SAMEA4952262) | chicken gut metagenome | biome: Broiler Chicken; feature: Gastrointestinal Tract; material: Caecum | place: Ireland | collected 2018 | study: Broiler... | reverse complement strand
TAATGACATATCTTATATCAGTTTTTTGAATTTACACAAAACTTGAAACGGTCTCGACATCTGAGTAATTCACTTTTACATTCACATTCCTTTAATGTCTCCAAATCGAGCAAACTTTTGCAAGATTTTTTTTCTTCTGTCCAAACATCCATTTTGAAGACATTTTCTGTACTCTCAAATCTTTACGGGGAACAATACACCCCAAAATCGAAGACATCTCAACCTTCTTCTCCTCCACGCGGTAATCTCCAGACAAGTGTTTCGGCCAAGGATCATTTCTTTTTCAAATTATTTTTTTTAACGAAAATATCAATGATACATAAAAAAAGTCCTATTAATGCAATAATATAGAAAAATAGTATTACATTTCCATCGTAATTTATTAACGGACTTGTAATAATTTGTAGAAGAGAAGGATTAGAATTAGGTCTTAAACATGCATATGCTATTAACCATCCGGTACCGCCAATTATTCCTGCCATAATTAATATACAACCAAAGACAAATTTTTTCATATTCTTTTCCATTCCGCCGCTCTCCAGTTGGCGACATAAATCGTAACAAAAGTGTCTTGTTTATTCAAATTTTGGTTCTAAGATAGGATTCGCTTTACAACCTAATTTCTTATATGAGTTTTATTTCATAATTTGGGATTAATTCATATCGATTTTTTGAAAAATAGCAATGCCTCATACAGAGGCACTGCTATTTTTTCTCATAGTTATTTGATAGTAATTATCGATAATATGTATTTATAATCCTTTTTTGAATTGCTACATTAAGAAGTTCTTAATTCGTATAGCCCATCTGCAAATGATCCCGCCTTTACCGGCTGTTTAATATTAATTGTCGTTCTATTTACAATTGTTGCATCAAAATAAGTAATACGTTCCGCTGTTATTGACTTGTACTTAGGGGTAAATACAACATATCCTATTCTGCCGCTTGGAACATTAAAAGAGATGCCAAAAGAAGAATTTGATGATGCACTCCATGTTCCTCCTATTGAAACTCTGTCACTAGCAGTCAGTGACACACTGGCACTATAACTAAAGGAGGCAGAAGAACCACTGGATATAGTTGCTGGTCCTTTTACAGAGGGCGTTACAGTTCTGGTTTGAGAATAATCCAAGTAAGGACTTCCTTCTGAAATTTTTCTGGTAGATGTCCAAGTTCCTACATTTCTTTCAGTTAATGAATCATTATCGGTATTAACTGTAATAAGAGAATCAACATTATTTTTTGCGTATTCGCTTGATTTTATTTGTTTTAATTCTTGCTCATTCAAGTAATAAATTTTACCACCAGAACAATATACGCCTACAATTTCTTTATTTTCAAGCAAACGGCCAAAGTTTTCTTTTTGCCCCGCAAATGTAGAAATTGAAGTACAAGTCATTAATATTGTAATTGCTACAAATATAAATATTATTTTGCTAAATTTTTTCATTAAAAACACCTCCTTTTAAGATTTGGAAAATTGGAGTGAGAGGGGATGCACATATGTTATGCATTAAAAGCAAAATAATAAGTACATTGGAAACACCTCCTTTATGGTTTCTAAAATTATTATCATATATGAATCAATAATTATAGCTTACGTCAGCAGTTTATTTTCACTGGTTCCCTCACCATTACTATAAATCCAACCAACATGGATCTACCCAACAATTTTTTGTTTCATTCCATCTTCTATATTGATAAACGCCATTATGTATTCTATATTTATATATAATTTGATCTGCATATAAAATGATTTCATAATCTTGTTTACTCGCCATTACAGGCTGAATGTTTAATAAACTGATTGTTAAGACAACTAACACAAATGTAATTATTTTTTTCATTATCTTACCTCTACCCCCTGTTCGATCATAGCTTGTATCGCATGATTATATTTGTATCTTGATTTTCTTACTTTTCCTTTCCTTTCCTCATCTTTCATGATTATTGTATAAGTTCCATCCTTATTATCTATCAAATATATGTCCGTCTCTGTTACGCTATTTTCAATCGGCGGCGGCGGAAACACTGCCTGAAACTGAACAAGATAAGAGCCGCAAAGAAAAAAACATAAAAAAACAATCATCATGCAACGGCTTATAATCAAGTGCTTTGATTTCTCCACATCTTTCACAATCTGAAAGCGTTCCAGCACTTCATTAATCTTTCCCTGCTGGAAAAGCATAGCTGCCGGAAGCTTTGTTTCTGAATCTTTTTTCCCAATTTCCTTTTGCAAAATTCGAAGGATAGTCTCAAGATAAACACCTTTTTCCCTTTTTTCCATGGATTCTGTAACTGCAAGATCACAACGAATTTCCAATATCTGGTCAATTTCTCTCAGCAGAAGATAAGTACAGGGATTCCACCAAAATATACTACACAATAACCGTAACAGAATTTTCGTCTCAATATCGTGGTTTCGGAAATGAGTATATTCATGGCAAAGAATACAAGACAACTCCTTATTGGAATAATCACCATTTGGAATAAGAATCCTTTTTTTTAAAATTCCGACCCCCATAGGAATATCCACATCCGTGCCTTTCCATAACTCGATGTCCATAGTATGACTGTACTGCTTCTGGATTTGTTCTAGTATTTTGTCTTCTTGCTTTTGGGAATTCTCTAAAAGTCTTTGAAGGCTTCTTTTTCCCTGCAAGTAAACCCAAAACTGCTTCACTAGAAAAACTACAGCCCCAATTATCCAAATTCCGCCACACACCTGCAAAGCAGATACTTCCATTCCCAGAATCTCTGCTTTTTGTAGGCCTAGAATTTTGTATGCAGAGGCCACCGCACCTTCAAACTCTATGATCTTCACACCATTTATTTCTACTGGAAAAAAAAGCCGTAATGCACACAGTAAATACAAAGCCAACAGCATCTGAATTCCAAATTTTCGGATAAACCAACGTCTTTTTAAACAACGGTACAGAAAAAATATTCCGATGCTGCTCCAAAAAACAGACATCAGGACAGAATAAAATGAAACATCCATTGTCATTTATCCTCTCTTTAGTTCCTCTACAATACTCTCTAATTCACGTATTAACATCTCTTTGTCTTTTTGAGTATCATTTCCTATCCTTTTCACCATGGCAACTGCCACCTGAGCCAACGCTTTCTCTCCCTGAATTCCCAAATTACCCATCACTATTGCACCGTATTCTTCTCTGGTCATTGTTGGAAAAAAAAGTCTGGCGTATTGTTTTCCAGATTTTTGCAGGCCTACTACTTTCAACATTTCTTTTTTTTCTAACGATTTAACAAGACGGTGAATATAGCTATCGTTAAATTCATCAGTCATTCGAGATACTTCCATGATGGTCAGAGGGTTGTCTGCATCCCAAAAAATCTCCATCATTGACTCTTCGCCTTTAGTCAAATCAAATTTATTTTTACGCATTGCCTTCCTCCTTCCTGTCTTTATTATACATCTATTATACTTTTTATGCAATGGTTATATAAAAAATATTGAAATGTACTATACCAAAATTTTGCAGATCATCTGCTGTTCTTCGATTTCCTTCCTATATAGAATGCTTTTCCTGGCTTTGATATGTTAGATATCCCATATAGAAAACGTTTTGTTTCTTGCATAGAATCTTAATCTTAGTTCCTGCGATGAATTTCTATGCCATACGGGAGCTTTTTTTGATGAAAACCTTCTTATATGGCATACTCCTTGCTTCTCTTACACTCCTATATGGAATCTTCTCCAAATTCGTGCCTCTCTTGCTCTGTCCCTACCCTTTTTTTCAGACTGCATGATTATAGTCCATACGGGAGATGCTTCTTTCCCATATGGAATGTATTTCTATACGGGAAATTTCTTATTATGCACTCTTCTATCTTAAATCTCTCTCCTATATAAAAACGCATCCTTTCGCATATAGAATTCTTTTCTCCCTTTATTATTTCTTATTTAGAGTGTCTGATCTGGGGCTTCCATCTCGTCAATAAAATATTCCCTTTCTTATATGGAATGGTTTTTACCGTTCTTCCTCTCCTATATAGAAGTGTTTCGTCTGGACTGCCGCCCCGCTCTTCTTACCATTCCTTTCTTATTTTGAATTCTTTTTGCATATATGACTTTCCTATATAGAAGTTTTTCCTCAGACAATCCACCTCCCAGGCCACATGGTTTCTTTCATATATAGAATACTTTTCTTTATTATAGCTTTCCTATATAGAAGGTTTCTCTCAACTACATTTCTTTTCACGATCACACGATTCTTTCATAATAAGAGTGTTTTTCTCTATCATATATTTCCTATATAGAAGTTTCTTTGCGTGTGCTTTCTTCATATTATGAATGTATTCTATACGGGATTCCGTCTATTCTGGACGATTCTTCCTGTAAAATCCCATTTTTATATGAAACACTCCCATTTTTACCATTTTTTCTTTAAACATTTTGATTCCGACGCCAATCCCAAACCACAATATATTGTGTTAAAACAACTTTTTGAACGCATGATGTGCTGATACTATATTCCTCTTCTTCTTTAGCCCATTTTCCATTAAAAAACAACTTTTAGTCCATAAAAAGTTCCCGGAAAAACAACTTTCTCTTGAAAAAAAACAACTTTCTCGGGAAATTAAAGAACTTTTTGATACTTTTACTACTATTCTTTCTAAAGAGGGTTCCGCCAAAAACAACTTTTTGAAACAACTTTTTGGGCATTAACAGTCTACTATATATTGTGATTTGCCACTAGAACGGAACTTATGTGAAAAATCATGTTTTTTTTGCGGCAAAAAGCCCTCCCGTATGGAAAATAGCTAATTTCAAAAAAAAAATGACATAATGTATATATAGCGTAGAAAGGGGGAAAGAAAATTGAAGAACCTGACACCGCTCTATGTGGAGTATGATGACCTGATGATAAAGAAACGGGCATACTATTCCAATAGTTACTTTCGATATGGAAAGGGGGAAAATGAAGAAAATGCTTTAGCAGTGATCAAATACGCTTTTACCAGATACCTGCGATGGCCTCCAGAAGTCATTGCCAAAAGGCTGAACCATGAGATCATGGAAAAACTGCATCTCCTATCTCTTATGCAGTATATCGACTATCCCATCGAATACAAGAAAGATAAAGATTATTATTACCTGGTCACGCTTGTTTATCACCGGCACCGGCTCACCTTCCGTGATAAGACCATCCATACATATGAAAAAATAATCAGTGGGGAAATCCCAAAGTACCCCAAGGAATACTTTGTCGGAAGCGAAGGGCAACGGCGCGCCCATATATGCCTCCAGTATCTCATCAATAATTACCTGGATATAAAAACCATAAATGAGTTTTATCATTTCTTTGCAACAAGAGAAAGTTTTCAGTTGCTGCGGAAATACCGACTGAACAGTGTCTGCAGGGACATATTTGACACGCCGGTTGACTATTTCCATTACACATTGCCCTATGAAAAAAGAAATGAATTCCTATATCATTTTTACAAATTTAAGATACTGACGCAGTTATACAACGAAAATGGAAAGCGGCAGAAATCCAGTCAGAACTATCTTCTAAAAACAGGAGGAAAATATGATTTTCAAGATCCATAAAAGGAAATATAAACTAGACCCGATCATGACGAATACGGCCAAACGTATTATCAGCGAACATCTTTCCCGCATTAAAATACGGTCGGAAGAAAGGGATATCCCAAGGTTTTATCTTACCTATGTTATTATGATGTATGTTGTGTCTTCAACCATCTTAAAAAGCACAACGCCTGAAGAGATCGGAGCGATATGCAACGAAAAAGAAAAAGCCTCGTTATGAGGCTTTTTTTTGCATGGAAACGATATAGGAACGCATTTTCTTGAGATAAACGATCTTTTTGTCTGTTTCCGCAGACATATAACGGATATACTTAAGATCATTCCCAAAATAAGCCTTCCTTTTCCAGAGCAGTTTCTTCTCCTTATACAGGAGATCTATGGTTTCCTGTGTTTTATTATACAGGATCCACAGAGCGGTCTCCGGTTCCTGCTCATACAGGCGGGAAAAAGAAATAGATTCTTTCTTCCCGTAAACCGGGCAATACCCATCAAAATCCCTCTTTGACGGCTCCCTTTCTCTTCCTTCCGGCATAGGTTCAAGGTAATGGATTTCATTCACTATCCCCGTATTGATGCCTGTGGGATGGCAGAGGCCGATCATATGAAGGAATTTGAAGTTCAGGATGGGCGGTTTCCGCTCTCCCTTTTCCGGGAGCTGCTGTCCAAGTATCTGTCCCCACAGGAACTCCATGGCTTCCAGTGGTGTGCCGCCTTCAAAATACTGTGTAATGTCCACAGCGTTGATCGGGCGATTACATACATAGCAATACGCCGACTTTCCATTGCTGCGTATCCTGCAGTTCTGGTGGTGTTCCGATTGATGGAATGGGCAAAGAAATCCATTCCTTTCTATCGTCAGCCCGTAATAGGATAACACGGACCGAAAATCGGATGCCGTCAGCGAATCACGCATCTCATTGAACTGCTCATAATTAATTGCCATGCCTTTTCCTCCTTTCTTCTTAAAAAACTTGTTCAATGAGAATATGTCATACAAACCACTTTTATAAAAAAACATATAAAAGAGAGGCCCCATACGGAGCCTCTTTCTTCAATATGACCTCAAAAACTTTTTTAATTTTCTTGCAAGTTCCCTGTTCATGGCACTCATATCTACCATGGAAAGGGAATCCTGCTGGAAAATATACCGGAAAAGTTCTTTTTCGTCATCGGTTTTAAATAACCCTAAACCGATCACGCCGGCATATTTACGGATCTCATTCACCGCAAAACGGCAGTCGTCCATGCCATCCTCGCTGGATTTATAATGAGAGCTGCATGGAAGGCCGTCCGTGATACAGATGAGAAGTTTATGGGATTCCGGACGTCTTTTTAAGAGTTCGCCGGCATATCGTATGGCATGCCCTAAAAATGTCTGCCCATGTACAGAAATCCCATGGATACTCCTCCTAAGATTTTCCGTGTTTTTCCAGTTTCCGAAACTGGTATACTCGTTATCTGTATCCGATGACCAGAAACCAGTCACTTTCACTGGAACAGGAAACGTTTTCAGGGCTTCTAAAAGCAAAGTGCAGGAATTCACGACATAGCCAATATTGCCGCGCATGGATGAGGACAGATCCAAAAGGATGGAAATTGCCAGGTCTGACTTATCATCCTGCATTGTCCTTTTCTCAAAGATCCTTGCTGTCAGTTTCCTGCCACTGGCTCTTTTGATATTCACCTTACCGGAATTATGATATTCCTTCCGGTTATGGCGGTCCCTGAAAATTTTCCTGAGTTCTGAACGGAGGTTTACGACCTGACGGTTCAGATCTTCGTCCAGTGAATAATCTTCCCCTTTGGGTGCCTCACATACTGAATAAGGGACGTTCCCATAATAAGGGGATTTTACCCTGATATTTTTTTCTGATACAAGATCAGGTCCGTCATCATCTTCTTTTAACTTTCTGTTTTTCTCCACGATCTTGATCGCTTCCCTGATAACATCAACTTTTTCAGGATCCGGCGTATCTCCCATAGAGAGCAGCTTCTGGTTAAAAAAGGATTCCAACGAATCAACTCCTGACGCATTCCCAGCATCATCAGAAGGCGGGGTTACTGAAACCTGCCCTTCTTTTATCTTCCGGAGCAGTTCCTTCCGGTTCTGGTTCGCGGGAGACTGATCCTGAGAGGGGAAGTCTGATGAATCCACAGGTTCGCCCTCCCCGCCGCTGTTGCTGCTCTTTCCAAAGCCATTCAGCAGGTTCTGCAGGGAGCTTAAAGCATCATCCCTTTTTTCATATTCTTCCCATAAGGGACGCAGGACTTCAAAAGCCTCCTGCGCGATCTCGAAGCGTTTTTTTGGATCCGGCTCTTCGATACATTCCTGCATCAAGGGCATGATCTTTATAAAAGCTTCCCTGGCTTCAGGAAAAGTGAAATGCCCTTTGACCACTCCCAGGTCGCCAAAATGGATCATTGCGCAGATGACCTGCTGGAAAGGATCTTCCTTTTCATCCACCGGGGTTCCGTTTTCATACAGATACCGGATAGACTGATCCAGGCAACCATTCAGGAAATCCGAAAGCATGTAAGAACCGAGATATTCGATCGCCGGGTCTTCCATGATATTCCAGACATCCTTCCTTACCTTCCTTTCTGACGCTGGAAAATCATTGATCCTTTTTTCCAGATATGAAAAATCTGTCCGCAGGATATGCAGGATTTCATGGGTAAAGACGCCATACAAGATGATATCCTCCCCTGCTTTGGGTGGTTCCGGGAATGGATACTGAAAAGCGATCATGATCTCCGCTTCTTTTTTATGCCTGTAGCTGCATCCGATTCCCATGACAGGATTCAGTTCCTTTACTTTTACAGGCATAGCTGTGATGGAAGCGCCAAGCTTCTCCATCGTTTTTCGCATCAGTTCCTTCATATTTTCCTCCTATAATAATTTAAACACCGTATCCCTGATATCTTCCGCCACTTCCGGGTCTGTGGAATACAGCTGGGAGATAAAGGTCTGCTCATATGCCTGCTCGGGCGTAAAACCAATAGAAATAAGTTCCAGGGCGTTCAGACAGTGCCTCAGAGTTACAGATAAGGCGAGTTCTTCATGGTATTCACGAAGATAGTTCAGAGTCTTCTGGTACGCAACATATACATGCGCACAATCCTCCGGCCCATATCCGTTCCCTACAAGGATACTGACAAATTCCTCCTGTTTCACATCTTCCAGGATGATTCCCTCTGGAAATCTGGAAGAAAAAGCCTCATTCATGGGTTTGGTGCCATTCGTACCAACATTCATTGTGGCAAAGTAGATCGTCAATGGATGCCGCTTGTACTCCTTATACCCATCCACTTTCAGGATAAAGGGATATTCCAAGGCTTGGCCCAAAGCACCCTGCAGGATATCTGGATCCGGGAGGTTTGCTTCTTCCAGGATGATCGCGCCGCCGACAGAATGTAACTCGCCGGCTTTTGTCGCAACATTGAAAACCTGCCCTTGTATGAACTTGTTCATGCCTTCAATATCATCCTCTTCCATCCTTCCCTTGCAGTTGATCAGTCCTTTCGGATAACCAAGCGCCGCAAGGACAGCCTCGATGGTCACAGTCTTACCTGTGCCGGGTTTTCCCATGATCTTGATATTGATGGGCTTTTTCATTGCGTCTGGAGACTTCTTTTCTATCAGGTCAAGCTTTTTCTTTACCTGGTACCAGACGCTCAACAGGATCCTGCGGAAAGACTCCGTGGGGATAAAAGAATCCAGAAACCCTATCGGGACGATGTACTTTTTCTGGATATCAGACCACGGATAATGGATCACAAACTCCCCTGCTTTGCAGCGCTCATAAAAATCTGCAAGCGGTTCTGTAAAAAGGGAAGGCTGTGGTTTTGCAGCTTTCTTCTCCTTTTTCCCGGATGCTATGAGTTTTTGCGGGTTTGCAGTCTTAGATTCATGTTCCAAGACACACGCAGAAATCAAATCGTTGATTTCTTCATCAGAAAACTCTCCATAAGTGATAAGAGTTCCTTTCTTTGCTAACCCGTAGTAGATGCTGTCACTGAAAAGTAATGCAAAACCATAATTAAGCCGCAGATTATTGGGATCAAAAGTATTATTTATACAATTGATCTCTGTCCGCATTTCTGCATCCTCAAGTAGGTTCGTATTGAACAGAATTGCGCCGCATACAGAAATTATGATCTGATGGGCAGCGTGGATATCATCTGCACTGCACGTCCCAAAAGTTCCAGGATAAGTAGTCTTCCTATTCCCATAGACACTTAAATTATGATCCTTTAACGAAACAACGAACCTGTAAATATCACCGGTACTGCGTGAATGATATTCCACATAGGAAAATGGATGATTCCGATCCGAGCATACACACAGTTCCCCATTCAAGATCTTCGGCCATACAAGGGCTGCAACGGATGCTTTTGCCCTTTGGCTTTTTGTTTTGTTAAACATGGATGTTGATTGTCCTGCCGGTCCTAACTGTCCCACTTTTAAAGTAGGATCCATATGACCGATTTCTCTCTTACTGTCGTAGAGGTGTTTTTTCATTTCGATAAAAGTAAAAGTTTTTGCCATATTGTTCTTTTCTCCTTTCTTCTCTAATATGGTTTCATAGAAAATATGTGTTTTCTTTCATCCGCACAAAAAAACTGCAGCCCAAAGGCTGCAGTCTGTAAAAAAAATCATTTCTTAAATTTTTCACTTGCATGGAATTCCATGTCATCCTGTAGATAATAGGACTTTTCTTTATCCTGTTCCATGTGCCGGATCTGTTTATCGATCTCTTTTGCGTGTCCGTAAAACCTTCCGGTTTTAAAAGAATGGATTCTTTCTACCCTTTTACCATATACAAAACAGACAAAAACAAATCCAAAAGCTGCAGAGATGCCAAATACTTCCAATAAAAATTTGAATGCGGGATCCATTACTTAATCCTCTCTGTTGCATAATAATCGATATTATTCAGGTCAAGGTTGCCGGCTATGACTTTTACCAGGGCATCTGCAGGTTTGACTGTCCTTTTATTCCGGTAATTTGTCCCAGAAGAATCTTCTCTTACCCTGGAAATCTCCTTATCATAAAGGACGATCCCCAGATCATCGGCAACCCATTTCACATGGGCTGTCGTTTTTTCCAGCCTCCAGGTACAGTCATATACATCCACAGACCGTTTAACGGTATACATTCCTACATCAGATGCCAGCCATACACTGGATAATGCTGTATCCCATGGATCAATGTAACATACTCTTTCGCCAGTGCTGTTATTATATACTTCCGCCTTGCCAAGGCCGACTACCGTTTTTTCCTCAGAAGAAATTTTTGTGATGCCATCCCTGTAGTCAACAACCAGTGTGGTGCTGATTTCGTCTGATACAGAAGTATACTGGCTCATGAACTTATGCAGGGCGTCCAGGCGGTCCTGTGCGTCCTCATGGTCAAATATGCCATCCTGACGCATATCTTCGATCAGGTCGGAGAAGTTACCGCTGTTATACTGATTCATGATATCCTCATAGAGTTCTTTCTGCTTCTCTGTCCACTTCTGTTTGTCAGCGTTCCACTCGCCAAAAATTTCTTTTTCAAATCTTTGGTACTCTTCAGATTCACTGATTTTTTCCTCGTCTCCACGGAAGTCCGCAGAAGGAACGCCGTCTTCATAATCTTTACGGAGCGCATCTTCAAAAGCTTTAAGCTGCTCTTCTGTGATATCATCCCAGTTATCGGAGTATTCCTGGTCCATGACATTTTCATAAAGTTCCTTCAGCATATCCCTTAATGCATCCAGTTCCGGATCAGGTTCCGGCGTCACCTGCGGTTTGCTGCCATCATCATAAAGCCCTTTGATGCCGACATGTCTCACTACGTTAAAACCTTCAAAACTGTCCGCCGGTGTTTCGTTTAAGTGTCCTGTATAGCAGTAGTAAGGAAGCACACCACCATAATCTTCTCTCCATTTACCGGTAACTTTATCCCTTGCCAGATCGTCCAGTCCTTTAGGTTCGCCCGTATTATAGAAACAATCCTTGCAGACCCAAAGGTCGTCTCCCATAACGATAAAATCTTCCACATCTTCTCTCGAAATTACTCTTAAGCAATATCGGCAGCAAGCATAATGCCCATTACCTGATAATGCTGCTAAACCATAAGTATAGGGAGAACCTTCAAATCCATGAGGGTCAATTTCTCCTGCAGAGCAATAAAGAACAAATTGCTTACCATCTTTTTCACTTGTATCGACTTTGAGAAAACCATTTTCATCAAAACTTCCGGTAACGTTAAAATGGCCTTTATCTCCCATGTAATCAAGGGTTTTGCCGCAATCGCAATGTGTCATTTCTCCATAAACCTGGCCACATTTTGCACAGATATAAAGGTCAGCAAACCCGTGTGCTTCTGGGTTCACTGTATCATTTTTATAAGCGCTATCATCAATGTCAACATAAAGTTCACGTAGTTTTTCGCGCTCACCAGTGCCTTCCAGCTCTAAGACCTTACCATCCAGTTCTACTTTATCCCCGAACTCTTCGGCATCTATCTGTTCCTGTTTGTTCTCCATCATGGATTCATGGATCTTATCGATCAGCTCATCAATCGTGTCTACGCCAAACTCATCAAGGAGGCTGTCGATCATGCCATACACGGCATCATTACCGGAGTTTCCGTTTCCGTCCTGGCCTCCAGCTGCTTCTGCCGCGTAGATCTGGTATAACTTTTTCAGGAATTCTTCTGCCTCCGCTTTTTCTTTATCATTCTGGGCTTTAAGTTCCTCCAGCGCGGCATGGTACTTATCCTGCTGTTCCTGGGACAGGTTGCCTATGATCTGTTCAAATTCTTCCTGTGTCAGCGTTGGGTTCGTTACCTGATGTGGATTTTGGGTCGCATCCTCAAAATTGCCGGGCATGTTTGGAAGATACCCATTGACAATCTCATCCATATTGGAATCTACTTCGGTGGAATTGCTGCTGTTTTCTTCGATAAATTCCTGGCGTTCTTTTAATGCCTGGTCTTCCGTGATCGCCCCTCCGACTACGATATCTTCCGTTGGGATCTCCACCTGCGTCCCAACCGTAACAGTTGTAACCTTAGCTGCCTCTGCCTGTATAGGGGACAGGAAGGTGCTTGCAGCAACTGTTCCGGCCAGAAGGGCTGTTACAATCTTTTTTCGCATAGTGATAAGCAGGACATCGTGTCCTGCTGTCCTCCTTTCTTTGCCTTATATATACAATATGTCATAAGTTTTCCAGAACAAAAAAGCAGGTACCTTTTGGTACCCGCCTTTCTACCTTTCAGCAAAGAATTAAGATGGATCAAAGAGAATCGATCCAATAAGATTCAAAATTCTTTTTTATGATATCCTTCTTCCAGAGCTGAAAATCTTTTTCGATTTCTTCGTCTGGAACGGAATCTTCGTATTCCCGGATAGTCTCGAATCCGGCAAAATGAAATTTGATGGTTCTCATGATTTTCCCTCCTTTTAGCCCTTCAGGCATTTCTTTTCTGCCTGTTTCCAGGCCTTTTTAAAATTTGGATCCTGCAGATCCTGATATGTTTTTCCTAGTGCATTGAGTGTATCTTCCGAGTCCTGCGTATAAGCATATTCATGATTACACATTTCCGAAAAGATTACTTCAACCAGGTTATTCTGGTTACTGGAAAACTTCTTTCTTTCCTCACCATGATTTTGCATCATAGCGAGGAAATCTTCTTTTTTCTCTTTGTGGATATATCCGCCGCCGCCAATGCCAACAAGTTCATCAACAGATTTTGCTCCGATCTTACTGATCGCTTCAGCGAGTTCGGCGTCACTCTTCTTTCCAAAGAGCCATAAGATCGGGAAGTTGGATATATCTTCCTGATGAGCCTTTTGTAAGGCGTCATAGGAATCAAATATTCTGATCATAGTCTTCACTCTCCTGTATATCCATTTCTTCAATATATTTTTCTGCTTCTTCTACCGAATCAAACCAATCTACGACTTCGGTATTTTCGTCCAAAACTATAACAGCCTCCTGTATCGTATATTTTCTTCCCATCATTCCACCTCTCTCATTTTTGGCTTAAAAATTTGATTCTCTCCTGCGCAATATTGACGCCAGCCCACTTCAGGGCATGTGACATGGACACGGCAAGAGCGTGGTTATCATGTACTGCCCACAAATAAGATTGGTTGATGAGATCTAAGTCTCTTTTTGTAGGCTTTTTCACGTACCTTCCCAGGCAGAGCCAGAAAAGTTCCGCCATATCTCTTCCTTTCCACGATTTAAAATCGCAGGAAGAATGGACAGCTTCTGCTTTTCGATCCAGCTCTTCAAGGTATGATTCTTTCTTGCAGTCATCACAGAGACAAGTGCCATCTTCATAAATAGTGACGCTATCCGCGATCTTTCCGCACTTCTCGCATTTCATGATTTTTCCTCCTTTTAAAGAGGGAGGGGAATCCCCTCCCAAAACCATCAGGAACCCAAAGAAAATCTTCCAAGATTCAACCGGATCTTAGGCAGGACAATCTTCTGGATTCTCTGATCTTTTTTGCGGCCTGCATACTGGAAAAGAATTTCTCTTGCTTCTTTTCCGGAGAAACATTTCTGTCCTGCTATGTACTCGCAGGCATCTATCCATTCTCTCGCAGGATAGTCTCCGGAATTTTCCAGAACAACAAGCAGCTTCCTTCTCTGGTTATTATCCAGAAAATGAAGGTCTGAAATATAGTCCAGCCGCAGGTCGTCAGCGACCTGATCAATTAAATGCTTCTGCATTAAAAATCCCTCCTTCTGCAACTTTTCTAAAGGTTTTCTTCTCCGCATTATAAAAATATACGGAGTTGGTCAGCACTTCGTCCGGGTTGATCGTTTCGTTTACTTCACTGACAATTCCCGCAAGAAAATCAGGATCCATGTCACTGTTAATCAGGATCCATTCGTGGACCGAGGAAGGAAGTGCATAAAAGCTCCCCAGTATCTCACCCACACGTTCCATTACACCATCAGTAAAGAGCATTACTGCTCCATTCATATGGGTAAAGGAATCTCCTTCACAAGCGGTCAGCGTAAACATATCGTCCTTGAAAAAAAGGGGATTGTCTTCTTCCAACAGGTTTGTGGGCTTAAAGCCCAACGCCAAAGCTACCATCGCTTCTGTTGTACTGCAAAGGATGGGATCCTTTTCGCTCCTGTAGCTTTCAAAAGCATCCTTGCGCAGCTGCTCCTCCGTGATTCCCCAGTATTCCAGAGAAGCATTTTTGAGAACAGCAACACCAAATACTTCCCCATCCTTTCTTAAAACTACCCCATAATAAATAATCATATCTTCAACCCTGATATGAGGGGTGTTTTCAAGGTCTGGGAAGTTTTTAGCCGCCTTGATCTTTATTGTCAGGAACGGTTTCGCGGCTTCATATGTTTTGATCCTCGAAACATTAGGAATCGCAATAAACATTTCGTTGAAAATGGACCTGACGATATCAGAAACGGGCATTTTCCCGTAGGCGCTGTACAAGGCTTCAAGATCAATACTCTGCTCCAAAGCCGGGTAACTGACCTTACAAACTGTTGTCATTTTTCCATGAAATTCTCCTTTTTCGATTTTCATGGAAATTTTTTTTCCATGGGTTTTAGCCTCCGCAAGAAACCTTTTCTCAAAGGTCTGGGTGAAAACTTCAAAATTCATCATAATATTTTTCCTCCTAAAATTATTTTCCAAGCAGCCGCATCCTGCATGCAAATTTACAGGAAACGCCGCCCTACATCTTAATTCTTATACTGCTTTCCTCCTCTCCTCACTAAATTAAGATCATAAAGAATATGTATTAAATTTGTTTGTTACAAGTTGGGAAGAATTGAGAAAAAAAAGCACCCATAAAGGGTGCTTAAACAGAGAAACCGAAAAGATTGTGTGATGAACAAAATATAGGTTGAATAGCAATCCATCACAAAAAATGTAGTCGTTAATCAAATTTAGGAGGTCAATACCGTTTCTTTTTTTTACCTTGAAAATTCTTTTCGGTTTCATAAAGAATATGTCATTTATTTCCAAAAATACAAAAAAACTTTTTTCCTTTATATCCGAAACAGTCATTTATGCAGGAGCCGGCAAAAGAAGGAAAAATTTATAAAAGAAGGCGCTTGCCAGCGGTGAACTACTCTGATACAAGTAACCGAGCTTCTTGCTTCAGCCACAGCGGTTATTATCACATCCCGGCACAGGCCGGGCAGTTTTCCCGCTATGTCCACAAGCGTTTAGGTTCGGGCAGTCCCTGCCCTACCATGCAGAGGGGTTACGCGGATCTCAGGATCCGCAGGCCTTCCTGCAGGATATTGACTGCGGCATTATGGTCGCGGTCCATATAATTTCCATACCTTGAAAAAAACTTCTTTTACCGGTTCCAATAATAATATGTCATTTATTTCCCACAATAGTAAAAAACTTTTTTTGCAAAAGAAAAAAGCCGGAAAACCGGCTTCTTCCTCAAAATGGGAAAATCAATCTTCGGAAAACCTTTTTCCATCCTGATGAATTATATTTGAGAAGTTGTAAAGATATTTCTGATTTATTGGTATCTATAAAAAAGTCAGGATTTATAAAAAACTGAATTCCGCTTATACAGTCCAAATAAAACATTTAATTATTTAGACGGCGATTTCATGAATTTCTTTTTCCCAAAATAATATGTAAGAAATTTGATCACCACAAAAACTGTTGTTTCAGAAAAGAGGGATGCCCAAAAGGCACCCCTAATGTCAGACAAAAATTTTTCCCGTAAACATCCTGCCACCAAAAGAAAGGAATGGCAGATATTTTTTCTGACATAAATATTATCGCACCTGCAGGATGAAAAAACAAGAAAAAAAGAACGAGAAAAAACGAGGCTATGCAAATATATAAGTTCGTATCTAAGAAAATTTCTTACATACTATTATAAACAGCCATCCCCTCTTGCCGGAGGGGACGCACTCCCCCTCCGAGATTGTAAGAAGGGAGGAGAGGATATGGCAGATTCGATACTCGACTATCTTAATTTTGCAATAGAATTTACCTCGAAAATAATTTCTCTTGCAGAAAATGCGATAAACCTGATTTATTTAATCCTGATTTTAATATGGATTGTAAAGAAAATTATAAAAAGATAATCCAGCATTGTTTATAATTTCAGGGATGGCCGCTTTTAGGTTGTCCCCTCTCTTTTTTCTTACATATATAGTATGTCAGATATTTTCTAAAACAGTAGGAATTCCATATGGAATATGGAAAAAAGCCGCATAAGCGGCCTTTTTCGAAATAAATATTTGGGGTTTAGGAATTATAAGTTTTTACACTACTCTCAAACTGGAAAATAAATGACATATTCTTTATGGTTTAGGAATCATTAAATTTTACACACTCAAACTTCCATTGCGTTGAACTGTTTAGGAACTATAAATTTTTACACTACTCTCAAACAGGTAGCATATTCAGATGGGATGCAATATCGTTTAGGAACTATAAATTTTTACACTACTCTCAAACCTCAAATAAACAACAAATCAACTCCTTTCTTATCTATATTATGTCAGATTTTTTCTAAAACAAAGATTTTCCATACGGGAGACAATTTATGCGGAAGTATACTTCCAATAAGACAGAAATCCACCAGAGAATACAACCGTTACATTAAGAAAAAGAGGGACAGCTATCTGTCCCTCTCTTTTACTTAGTCCTCAGATTGATTATTCATTTTCTTTGAACGTATCTTTCGGAGAACCGCTTTTCTTTTTCCCTTTGCGGAAAACATAAATCCCTGCCGCTGCCAGGATCACAACGAGTGCCGCGATTCCAACAGCTACTTCTGCATCCAGCCCGTCACCTGTCTGCGGTGTATCAACTCCACCTTGCGGTGCCGGTGTCGGTGAATCATACATCACAACATGCTGAATCTCGCATGTGTCGCCTACTTCGAACTCAACTGCTTCGGAAATATCATAGCCTTCCGGAGCGGTTGTCTCGATGAGGGTATATTTGCCGATGGGGAGCTTTTCGATATAGTGAGGCTCATCAGTGGAAGTCCATTTTTCAACGGTATTTCCATCCTCATCCCTGATCTCAAGCTCTGCACCCGGCAGTTCTTCCTCATTAGAGATATCCTTTTTGGAAATCTCCACTTTGGTGACATCATCAAACATCTCTACCTTCTGGATCTCAACATCTCCCATCTCGCCCCGTTTCATAATCACAAACTCAATGGAATCCGCTGTTACATAACCATCTGCAGGTTTTGTTTCTACGAGCATATATTTTCCAGAAGGAAGGTCAATCATATGGGGTTCTTCCTCAGATACCCACTGGTCGATCAGTTCGTTATTGGAATCGTAGATCTCCAGTGTTGCTCCCGGAAGTTCCTCGCTGTTTGTGATATCCTTTTTGGAGATCTCTACCTGACGGTAAGGAGCATCCTTCATAATGACAGTCTGTACGACTTTGGAATCTTTGATCTCGAACTGAATGGCAGATGCCAGTTCATATTTTTCCGGCGCGATCTTCTCTGTCAGAGTATACTTGCCTGCTGGCAGCCGGTAGATCACATGCGCTTCCTCTGTGGAAACCCATTCATCCACTACATTGCCTTCGGCATCTGTCAGTGTCAGGGTTGCTCCGGGAAGTTCCTCTCCGTTTGTAACGTCCTGTTTGCTGAAATGCACTTCATTCGGAACGTTTGTGAAGGTGATCTCGTGTACTCTCTCACCGTTGATCAGACCATCCTCATCAACAGTAAATTCTACCACTTCTGTCTCAAGATTATAGCCGGGAATGGTCTTTACTTCCTGGACTGTATAGGTGGTATCTTTTGTCAGATGGGTAATGGTAATCTTACCATCCTTATCGGTCACATACAGCTGGTCGTCTGCATCTTCTGCATCCTTTTCTTTCACGCGGAAAGTAATGCCTTCCAGCGCTTTTCCTTCCAGAGAATCCACTTTGTAGATCTCAACGGTTGTCGGTTCGTTGGGAACCGTTACACCGATCTCCATAAGCTGATCCTCAGTTCCGTCATCTGCCAGTTCAACCGGGTATTTCTCCGGATTGATCGCATAGCCTGCATTACTCACGCCTGTCTCCTGGACGTAATATTTTCCAAGATACAGGTCTTTTGATGTTGCTGTGCTGTCTTCGCCTGTGGTAATGGTATCCACTACCGCGCCGGCAACAAGTTCTACGCCGTCCATGGTTCTTACAGCGCCGCTTCCGTCAAGGATATCCTCTGCAACAATGATATCAAAGGTAAAGTCTTTTCCGATAGGCTCTTCTGTATCCTTATCGGCCTTTGTGACTTTGATCTTTTTCATCATCGGAGCGTCTACCATGGAAACGGTCAGCGGGGAATCAATGGTCCCGTCTTCTCCTACAAAGAATTCAACCGGGTCTGCCAGCAGATATCCTTCCGGTGCTTCAACTTCCACAAGGGTGTATCTGCCGCCGCTTAATGGCTCTGTGAAGAGGATCTTACCCTCGGTTGTTTTGAACTCTACTGTCTTAGAGTCATTGATCGTTACTTCTACATCAGAACCAAATTCGTTCACAATCTTGAATGTAGCATCGTCCATGGTAATCGTGTTACCTGTGTCAGCGTCTTTCTTCAAAATCTGTACGAAGTTCTGATAAGGTGCGTTGGTAATCTCTAATTCCACATTGGCATTTTTTCCAGGTGCAACCTCAAATGTTGTGGTTTTCATCTGTTTATACCCTTCCGGAACTGTGTCAAGAACTTCTTTAATTGTCCATTTTCCATAATACAAACCGTCAACTTCTAAATGACCATATTTATCAGTAACAACCTCTCGATATGTAGCATCACTGATTTTAAGTGCATTTATATTTTCATGGGTCAAGGTAAACCCAATACCTTCCAGCTTGCCTTCTTCGATAGCCTTCTGGTAATCTTCTTCACTGATTCCTTCAAGGGACTTGTCCAGAGACATGGAGCCTTTCTTCGGAGCATCGTAAGAGGAAATCTTAACCGGCGTAGAAGAATTCAGCTTAACCGGATAAGTAGTCGGGTCAATGTCATATGCCCCGCAAGTTGGTGCAGAGATTTCTTTCACATAATACTGAACGCCCTGGTCAAGAGCCTTGCTCTTTCCATAGCCGGCAGCATTCGTGGTGATCTTGTCTACCAGGTTTGAATCGGAAACAGAGTTCTTATAAACGCCGTACACAGCCCCTGCATACGTGTAAGCGCTGCTGATGGTGTTCTTATTGGTCTTATTGGAATCCATATATTTCTGGATCTCAATCGTGCCTGTCTGGCGTTTGTTCTGTCTGGTCGGGACAGAGATCTGGATGTTGTCTTCATAAATGAAGTTACCACTGGAATCCTTTTTGCAATAGAAGTTGATTGAGAAGGTGCTGGAATCCAGGATATAACCGCTGGGTGCCTGGACCTCCTGGAACGTTGCGGAACCGATCGGCACGGCATAAGTAGTGCTGTTATATTTAATCAGCGCGTCACTCTTCTGTCCGTTGAATGAAGAAACATAGTGGGCCGCATCATAGGAGATCTGTCCGTTGCTGTCAGTCTTGAAGAACCAAGTATAAGTGTTGCCCTGAAAGGTACCAGTCATCTTATAGATAGCCCCGGCAAGCGGTTTGTTATTATTATCCACTTTTTTCAGGAGCAGCCCTGTATAATAGAACGGAATGTTATAGATGTTCTCCGTATTCACCTGGTTGCCTGCAGTGATCTTGTAGGGTCCGTAGACCGTATTGTTCGGGATGTGTCCCGGACATCTCGCGATCTCCTTCAGGTAATAGGTACCCGGTTCAAGATCCACATTCACGCCTACCCTGTCATCGCCTTTGTCTGCCCTTACCTTGACGGTCTGTATCAGGTCCGCAGACGTACAAGCCTTATTGTCGTAAATACCAAAGTTTGTATTAATGTTTACAGTCGGAAACTCTTTGATGAAATCCGCAGACTGTGTAAATTTACGGATCCTTAAGGTACCTGTCGCATCGCTTGTAGAAAGGTTAAAGGTTCCGCTCATGCTCTGGTAATCCACATCAGGGCCATATGCTGTGATCGTAACGCTGATACGGTTTGCAATACCATCGCCGTCACTGTCGATCAGCCTTGCGGTTGCTGTAGTCCGGCTGCAGTAAGAGGTGTTGAACCAGCCCGCTGCGCCGTGTCCGCTCGCGCAGGCCAGCCATTTGGATGCAGGAAGGGTTTTATTGATCTTAACATCATTGTCCTCGCAGAAATTCTGCAGGGCTTTCTTGAAACTGGTGTTGAGAGTGATCTGGGCCTCATTATAAGCGGTTCCCGGCGGGTTATAGTTATATACCGGGCCGGAAAGCGCCGTACAGGTGCCAACATTGGAAAAACTCTTGCTCGCAATTGTGCTGGAAGCCCTTGATGCCGCAAAAGTGCGGACAGCCGCGCCAGAATCCTCTGCATCCTGCAGGGCAAGCGCTTCCTCATCTCTTTCCAGGCCGCCGGTAGATTTACGGATACCGCCCTCTGTGGGATCGTAATCCGGGTAATCGATGATTACTGTATAAGCATCGTCTCCGATCACAAGATCCTCGTCCATGTCCACGGTATAAATATTGTCTTTAAGGTCTGCATAAATGATCGCATTGTCATCTGCTTCACCGTTTTTCTGGACTTCCACAACGGGATCGATCTCATTACCCATGGGAGAGGTAACAATGATCTGTTTGATCGCCTGGTCTACAACAAGGTCAGATCCGTAAGAAACCTTCTCTTCGGTTCCATCTGCCAGGATCACGGACGCCTGAAGGACGCCGGACTTGATATGTACGGTCATAGCGCCTTCTTCTGCTTCCGGCTCCCCGACAACAACCTTGACCATAACAGTCCACTGGAATTCCGGATTCAGGTAACTGTTGACCTCATAAGCAACCTCATAAGAGCCTGCTTTATCCGGGTCAAAGCCGCCGTCATCGCTGACACCTACGTTATATTTTGTAAGGTCATATCCCAGGTTAAGGGACCACAGGTCAAAATCTTCGCCGGCATATACATGGAATGTGCCGCCGTCAACCGTATCACCGATCTCTTCCGGCACGATGCCAGTATAGCTCTCATCCTGTTCAGAAAACATCAGGTCATCATAACCGTCAGAATATACTGTTGCCATTTCCTTTTCGGAAACCACTACGAACGGCAGGATCAGATCCCATGCACGGTCATTATCTGATTTCAGGGTTGCTTCGTAGATTACTGGATATGTTCCCTCAGCAGAAAAATCAACGCTTCCTTTTTCATATGAAACATCAACAAAATCGCTGTTGTACTCAGGAACGTAGGATTCCGGATCAAATCCGGTATCATGCATCCATACATACTGCGCATCCAGTTCAACCTCAGACCCATTTTCCGGGAAGACATCCTCGATCAGTTCGGGTTCGTCTTCAATACCGGATTCTTTCTCGGATTCCTCTTCGCTCACGACCGTCTCTTCTGTATCGGTTCCTTCGGATTCCACATTGGATTCCTCCTCAGATTCCTCTTCGGACTCCATGTTGGATTCTTCCTCAGATTCAATGTTAGATTCCTGCTCAGATTCTTCTTCGGTCTCTACATTGGATTCTTCTTCAGATTCAATGTTAGATTCCTGCTCAGATTCTTCTTCGGTCTCTACATTGGATTCTTCTTCAGATTCAATGTTGGATTCCTTCTCAGACTCTTCTTCGGTCTCTACATTGGATTCTTCCTCAGATTCCACGTTACTGTCTCCAACAACAGCTTCGCTTTCCTCAGACTCCGGTACTTCCGTTTCGCGCTCGGGCGTTTCGGATTCCGGTGCATCACCATTATCCATGGAGAAAACTACAGCAAGGTCAGCCGCAGGCATTGCAAAGTTACAGATCCCATCTTCAACAGTAGTCCCGTCAATGACCATGGAATTATCTGCCGCATTTACGATGTAAAACTCTTCCGCGTCAACGGTAAGGCTTACGTCCTCACCTTCTTCATAAAGAAGGATACCGTATTCGTCCGTGGAAAGTTCTGCGGAAAGATGGTCTTCCTCATATGCATAAGAAACATCTTCATTCGTAGGAAGCAGGATGATATAAGGATAAGATTCCTCCGGATCCGATTCCTCAGAAGATTCCGAAGCCTCTTCTGATTCCACAGGTTCCGATTCTTCCGTCTCTCCTGCAGGGTTGTCTGTTTCTGCCTCTGATTCCACTGTGATCTCAGGCTGATCCTCTACATCTGTCGCATAGACAGGTGAAACAGAGGAAATCGCCATAGCTGCCACAAGTGCGATAGAAGCGAATTTTCTGAAAACTCTTGGTTTCATAAAATCCTCCTTTTCTGGGTATTAAATTTTCAAGGTACATCCTCTTTCTGTGCCGGGCAGGTGAAACGGGTTGCGAAGCCTGCCCAGCTTTAATAAAGAAAGGGAGAGCGAATGGCATAATGCCATTCCATATGGGTATGAAGCGAACAGCAAGAAAAGTCCCGCTATCCACAACCACGGCCCCTTGGAGCCGCGAGGAGATGATTGACGGCCGATCCTTTGGAAAAACTATCAATCAATCTCCTACACTTTCAATATGTCATTTATTTTCAAAAATAAAACGCGATATTTTTTTCATAGTTTTTTCTTGGGAATTTAATAAGAAAAGCAAAAAAAGGCAGCAGATGCCGCCTTTGGGTATAAGAAATGTATATTTCCATCCTCCTCCGAAAGCGCAAAAGAAGGACTTATTATGTCTCCATGCATAAGCCCTTCTCTACAAGTAGGCGATATTCTACGCTTTTACAAGCACCCCGTCGCCTACGGAAGCTAAACATATGTCGTTTCGTATCGAAAGAAATTTCTGACATTATCTTTATAAGGCTATCCCCTCTTTCCAGAGGGACCCAACCCTCTCTGAAATTGTAAGAAGGTGGGAGGGAATTAATATGTACAATGTAGCTATAAGTATGTTAGACTCCGCAATTAGTTTAACAGACAAAATAATTTCACTTACTGATAACATCGTACAGTTATTCTACATAATCTTAATGATTATATGGATTATAAAAAAATGTCATAAAAAATAGACCAACAACTTTATAGTTTGATCCGGGGATAGCCACCCTTGATTAATCCCCTCCATTTCTTCTTACATATACAATATGTCATATATTTTCTAAAATAGTAATTTTCCATACAGAACAAATTTTAAGTTGAAAATCCTAGCACCTTAACATATAATATATTTAACAAGAGAACCGTTGGCTAGTGTACACCTAGCCGTCGGCAAGATATTTATTAAGAGTAGCGCCTTATCTTACCAGGACTGAGAGCGCTACTTTTGCGTATAAAAAGTACAACAAGAGTTATGACAGGACAATGCATAACTGCAAAAAACAGGGCAGAAACCTCTGCCCTGTCTCTCACTTCTGTCAGCGTTTCACATTCACAGAAATGCCTTTCGTCCTGTACCCTCCCGCAACCTTCTTTACGGAATTGTACATCCTTACGGTATAAGTGTTCTTTTTACCTTTGACCGGATTTCTGTCCACATACGCCAGAGAAGAAGATTTCACTGTGGCGATCAGTTTCCATCCGGAGCCAGGAGTCTTCCGGTAGATCCGGTAATAGTTTCCACCATAAGACCTGTTCCATGATACTGTTACTGAGTTATCAGAATTCCGTCTTGCAGATTTCAGGGATACAGTCCTCGGCACCGTCCTTGTTGTCAGTCCTCTGCTGTTATATCTGCCTGCTTTAAGGGACTTGCTGTTGTATCCGCGGACAGTGTAAGTGTACTTCTGTCCGCAAACGATCGGGTACTTACTGGAAGAAACGTGTGTATAGCTGGTCGTATTGGCTCCTACCGTCTTGATCAGCTTCCACTTACCACCAGGTTCCTTATAATAGATCCTGTAGTGCGTTGCGCCAGTCGTCTTTTTCCAGTTGATCCGGATCCTGTTATTTGTTACCGCTTTGATGCTCCTCAGCTGTACCTTGCCGGGAGTTACGTTGCTGCTGGGCACTTTTACCCTTGCACCGGCGGTATTGTAACCGCCAGCCACCTTAGTTGTGCTGTTATACATCCTGACTGTGTAAGCATTGGTCTTTCCCTTTACAGGCTTCTTGTCCGTATATCTGAGGACAGAGGATCTTACGGTAGCAATCAGCTTCCATCTTGTGCCCGCCGTCCTGCGGTAGATCCTGTAATAGTTACCCCCAACTGCCTTATTCCAGGACAATGTTACGGTATTATTGGAATTCCTCTTGGCTGTCTTTAACGCAACCGTTGTTGGCGTTGTCCTTGTAGTCAGTCCTTTGGTATTATAGCTTCCTGCCTTACCGGAAGAGCTATTATACGCCCTGACTGTATAGGTGTATTTCTGACCGCATTTGATCGGGAACTTACTGGAGGAAGTATGCGTGTAAGATGTCACGTTAGACCCAACAGTCGCAACAAGCTTCCAGCTGCTGCCGGGAATTTTATAGTATACTCTGTAATGCGTTGCCCCGGAAGTCTTATTCCAGTTGATCTGGATCTTATTATTGCTCACACCTTTAGCGCTCCGTAACGTTACCTTGCCGGGAGTTACCGCCGCCGGCTTAGATGTGTTATTGTTGGGCTTTGAAGATCCAGTATTGTTATTCGGCTTGGAAGACCCGGAATTTCCACCAGTATTATCATTCGGTTTGGAAGGCTTCTGGGTCGGTTTCGGCGTTGCCGTCGGCTTCGGAGTCGGAGTTGCAGTCGGTTTTGGCGGCTCGTTAATGGTAAAATAAACGCCAGAAGATGATCCTTCTAAACCATCCGGACAATAATTGCCCTTCCATTTAATTAATATTGTAGCAAGACCCGGCTCTTTGTTGTTTTCATAGCCTAATTCATAATCCTTTCCTTCCACAAGGGTATTGCCATACTTGTCTACTATATTAAGTTTAGGGGTTATATTTTTTCCAGTATACTCTCTTTCAAAATTTGAGCCCCAGGAATTGATGTCTGCCGACTCTCCTTTATCAGTGGTAATGGCATAAGAACCAAAATCTCCATACGCATTAACTGTTAGCGCTAGTGTACTTGAAAATGTAGAACCTTTTAAAGATACCGTTACATTTGTAGTACCCTTATTAACAGGAATTAGTTTACCAGTTGAAGGATTTATCTGCAAAATGTTTGTGTTTTCCACAGAAAAATCAAGCATACTTACCGGTGGTGCATATCCGGTTTCAGCTGAGGATCCAGCATTTTTTGAAAGCAAAACAAAATCATAATCATCGCCAGCAGTATTTCCAAAATCCACACTTCTGATTCTACGCCATATTTTCATTTTCGCGGAAAGCACACTCGAACTTGCTTCCATCGAGCGGTTTACCTGACGCACACCAGAAGAAGGGACAGGAACGCCCGTTTTTACTGTCTGATCAGAAACAACCAAAGTCCAATAGATACTCTGATTATAGGTGATACACCCAATACCACAATAAAGGCCGCTGCCTTTCATCATCATGTTTCCGTTATGTCCGGAACTTCCAGCCCATGTATCAAACACAGACTGTGCGGATCCTTGTCCAGCAGCGATATTCTCAGCAAACAGACCATTTACGATCGCGCCTACAGACTCGCCATTAGGACGTTCATGTGCAAACATCATTGTGCATTCACACGCTCTGAGCATCGCATAATCATTAAGGCCCGGATCCAATGTAAACGGATCCAACCCTTTTGCTTTTCTTGCATTGTTGATCAGGTTCAGAAGAGAATGGACTTCATTAAAATCCTCTGTAACCGTGATCGGGAGTTTCACCGTAGCCGCCGCTTCCACAGGCTCGGGTACAACAAATGTGGTGAGTGCCATACAGACTGCAAGGATGCAGCATATGAACACTTTGATCTTTTTAACCATATCCATACCTCACTTTCCATGTTTTTGCTGGTTAATTATCTATTACATTAAGAGTATGTCATATTTTTTAGAAAATGTAGGTTTTCCATACGGGAGTGTTTTTCATAAAAAAACTTCTGCGATATGGGATAAAATTATCAGTCCGCACAAACCTTTTTAGGGGAATAATTTTTCTGAAACGGGTAAAGATTCCATACACTCCCTCCATGATTTGAATATAGCACTATAAGACGAAACATTCAATATGATTTTTTGCTTGTAGTCTGGATAAGGAAACCGTATAATTAACACATAATAAAAATTATCAAGGAGGAAATTTTGAGATGAAAAAGGGAATCACCAAATGGTTGATTGGTACTTTCGCTCTTACCATGGCTGTCGTCCAGCCGGCATCTCCTGTACCGGAAAAATTGAATACCGTTGTTACTGCAGAAGCGGCAACGACTGCGCCAGGTAAGATCAAGTTGAAGAGCATCAAGGCAGTCACAAATAACAGGATCCAGATCAACTGGGAAAAAACATCCGGCGCTACACACTACCGTATCTTCTACAAACAGTACGGCGCGAAAAGATGGACCGTACTGAAAACAACAAATGCGGATACCACATCCTATACTCATATCTCTTCTGCAAAGTATCCTATCAAATGCGGCCAGAGATATACATACACAGTCCGCGCATACAATAGCACAACCAGGAAATGGGGAAGCTATGACGCGAAGGGCTTAACAACCAGGACCGTGCCAACCACGGTAAAACTGAAAAGTATCCAGACGGATTCCGCAAAGACAGCGGTTCAGGTTTCCTGGAACCGGGCGTATGGCGGCAATTATTACAGGATTTACCGCCGGACAGCAAATACCGGGTGGAACCTGATCGCCAATGTGCGCTCTACCGCCCTCTCCTATACAGACTCGAACCCGGTGAAGGGCCAGAAGAACACCTACACCGTGCGTATGTACAACAGCGCCATGAAAGTCGCCGGCGGGTACAGCACGGCAGGCCTTTCTGTTACGATCCCCAAAACAGGAACAGCTGTCGGAACTCCCAAGCTGACTGCCATCAGATCCACGGCTTACAATAAGGTCTCTCTCAGCTGGGAAAAGGCCGCAAACGCCACGCATTACAGGGTTTACTATAAAGTGCCAGGGACTGCGTGGAAACTGATCACTACCGTGGGATCCAATGCGACAAGCTATACCCATACTTCTACCGCACAGTACCCGATCCGCTGCGGCCAGAAATATACTTATACAGTCAGGGCGTATAACAATAATACGAAAAAACTGGGCGGTTATGACGCGGTTGGTCTGTCAGCTTACACCGTACCATCGACTGTAACCCTGAAAACCGCTGTGCAGAATACTGACGGTACGGTAACTGTTTCATGGGAGAAGGCTGATGGAGGAAACTCCTACAGGGTATACCGTAAGACCACTTCCGCTCCCGCCTGGAAACTGATCGATACCGTAAACTCTTCTGTATTATCCTATACAGATAAGGCCCCTGCAAACGGAGAAAAGAACACCTATACCGTGAGGATGTATAACAGCGCAACGAATGTTGCCGGGGGATATGATGCAAACGGCGTATCTGTAACCATCCCGGAAAAAGAACCAGAAGTAACACCTACTCCGGATCCGGAAGACACAGAAATCAGCTTAGATGAAATGGCCAGGGAGGTCGTAAGGCTGACAAATAAAGCCAGGTTAGAAAAAGGTATCGCTCCGCTGCAATATAGTCAGAAATTGTCTGACTTGGCATTACTCCGCGCAAAACGACGTTCTGAGCCTGGAGATGGAGAACAATTCCCTGGATTAGTTGAAAATTGGTGTGAAAGCGTGGACGGTACTACACTCAAAGCTGTTGAATTAACAGTTAAAAGTTGGTTATATACTTCTGGAAATCGCGATCAGATAGTGGATCCGAGTAACATTTATACTGGTGTAGGTTTATATAAGTCCAGCGATGGACGTATATATTGGATACAGCTATTTTCTGATTTTAATCCTGAACAAACGTATACCGTTACACTTGATCTTGCTGGGGGTATTTGTGATATGAATGGAATTGACTATTTTATAGTGCCATATAACGGGACTATTTATCAGGAAGAACTTCCCGTTCCAACACGAGATGGCTTTACGTTTAATAAATGGACTTATAAAAACAATACTTTTTCAAGTCTTATCGTAAATGGAAACATTACTTTAACGGCTACTTGGAAGTAAAGCGGTATATTCTACCAAAGAGAACGCCTCTATACCTTTTCCGGTATAGAGGCGTTCTTAAATTTTGGGAAATGCAAATTAATTTGCTGATAATGTCACTTCAAGGGTATCTGAACTTTTACTTCCCGTCTGCTCCAGACAATACTCATAAATTCTTAATGATGAGGTTGGCGACTGATGGATTCCGTCATACATCCATTTATCAGAATTTATAGAACTTGGTTTTTTTGCCCAAAACAGGCCGTACTGTTTTAAATAATCATACAGATTTATTTTGGTATAAGAACCATTTTTACAGATACCGTCAATAATTGTATTCATGTTCTTAATATTTACTAAGTTCACTTTATGTCTGCCATCATGGGCATCAAGTGTAGCGGCACTTACCGGAAATACATTTGCAAAATAGAGCTTACAATTTCTGTCTATACTCTTCAGCTGACTTGCTGTACTTTGGAAAAAGCTTGAGTATTTTGCACTATTTGCAGCAGATGCCGCATCATTAACTCCCCAGTTGAAGATAATGACGTTATTTTTTCCTTTGTGTGCTTTTAATTTTGTCTTTAATTCGGCAAGACCTGTATTTTGGAACCACACGATTCCCTCACCGCTCTTTTTAACAAATTCAATTTTGCCGTCCAATGGTTTTCCATCATTATGACCCTCAAGACTTAAAACGCCGTCTCTGGCCAAAAAATCATAAACATGCTCTATTCTGGAATCCCCAACGAAGTATACCACTGTATTATCTTTGGGCACACTAACTTCTGTCGTGTAAGAATCCGTCCTTTCCTTGAAGGCAACCATATAATATGCGCCGCCCGTCTTAATAGTGTCCTCTTCTACATTGTAATCACCAACTGCCTGAACAATGTTTTTTCCACTGGATTTTATAGTGTCGGGGGTAAATACATCATGTTTCGTCTTTGACCATCCCAAAACGTTATAATCTACGCTGGCAACGGAAGGAAACGTATCTCCAACTTTCGCATGAGTGTAATATGTCCCATCCGGCTTAAGAAGCACAGCCGTTGAAGCATTTAAGGGCTCATTTGAAGTTACCGTTGCTGTCTGTCCATTCTTAACAGTTACAGTATGGACAGTTGGATCCAGATCATATCCGTCTGGTGCAGAAAATTCCTTCACATAATATGTCCCGGCTGGCAGATCACAGGATACATCAGCGTCATCGCCCTCAAGGCCGATCCATAAAGCATCCATGGACTGTGTGCAGGCCTTGTCTTTGTATACTGCGTATCCTGCACCAGTTACAGGGAGTGAATAAGTCGATTTCTTAACAACCTTAACATGTCCATGCGCCTTGTTCGTAGGCGCAATGGTTGTTACTGTCGGAACATCCCCATTCTTAGAAAGAGTAATGGTATATACGTTTTCATCCGTACAATTACCAGGTACGGTGTAAAACTCTTTCACATAATAGGTTCCCAGCGGAAGATCTACAGATAAATCAGAGTCTGCTTCCCAGAGGCCGATCCATAGATCGTCTACCGCATCGGTGCAGGCTGCGTCACGGTAAATTCCAATTCCGGTACCTGTTATATTTTCCCCGAAATAATTATTCCTAACCACTTTGATGTTTCCATGAACTTCTGTTGTAGGTTCAAAAGAAGTTACGGTAGCGGATGGATTGCTCTGGTTAAGAGTGACCGTATAAGTTTTATCATCCAGTTTATAACCCTTGGGTGCATAAAACTCTTTTACATAATATGTACCGTAAGCCAGATTATGTGAAATATCATAATTCGAACCTTCCAGTCCAATCCACAGATCGTCCACAGCCCGTGTGCAGGCTTTGTCTGTGTAAACCCCATATCCAGCACCTATTATCGACGGCTTAAAATAACTTCTTTTGACTACTTTGATACTGCCTTTACCTGCCGCTGCAGGCTCTGCAGAATTGACAGCTGGTGCATCCTTTTCAGCCTCGGCATCCTTACCGGCTTCTGTCTCATCAGCAGCTTCTGTCTGGGAAGGAACTTCTGTCGTCTCTACCATTTCGGTCTCTTTTGTTTCTTCAGTTGCTTCTTCTGTTTCTGGTGCTTCTGTTTCCGGAGCTTCTGTTTCCGGGGTTTCCGTTTCCGGCGCTTCTGTTTCCGGCGCTTCTGTTTCTTCATTTGTTGTGGTCTCTGTCTCTACCATTGTTTGCACGCTTGTTTCGCTCTGCGGCGTCTCAGCAGCGAATACCGTCATTGGTGTCAGAGCCAGTGCTGCCGCTAATATCAGCGACATGATCTTTTTCTTCCTGCTACTTTTCTTCCATTTCATAAATCCTCCTATTCCGGGACTTGGAAGCAGTCCCTTAATGCAATTTTTAGATGCAAAAACAATATGTAATTTATTTCATCTTTACAAAACGCGATTTTGAGGACTGAATGGAAGGATTGCTGAAGAAGATATTTTTATGAAAAATACAGATTCTTCCGAAAAAAAAAGCTGCCATACAGGCAGCTGAAATAGCAAAAATATACTTGATCGTATTTGAGAAAATTTCATACATACTTTTATTAGGCTATCCCCTCTTTCCAGAGGGGATTCAACCCTCTCTGAGATCGCAAGAAGAAGGGAGGGAATGAAGTGCGTAAAAAGTTATTAGTATTGTTAAATAATTCTACTGAATTTGCAGCAAAAATTGCTCTACTTATGAAAAATATCGCATGCCTAGTGTATTGGACATTAATATTGGTCATGCTTCTTAAATATTTTTCTTGAAAATAGATAGTTGCATTATCGGGGATAGCCAACTTTGGTTATCCTCTCCCTTTTCTTCTTGCATAGATAGTATGTCAGATATTTTCTAAAACAGTAAAAATTCCATACGGAACATGAAAAAAGCCGCATAAGCGGCCTTTTTCGAAATAAATATTTTGGGGTTTAGGAATCAATAATTTTTACACTACTCTCAAATCAAACTATATGTTTTACTGTTCTTGTTTAGGAATTATTGATTTCTACACTACTTTCAAACACTCTCAAAGGCCTGTTCATTTAACGGAGTTTAGGAATTATAAATTTTTACACTACTCTCAAACAATCTTTACCTCCTTCACACAAAAAACTTGTTTAGGAATCATAACTTTTTACACTACTCTCAAACACGATTTTTCTTCTCTTTCCAATAAATTTTGTTTAGGAATCATAACTTTTTACACTACTCTCAAACCTCAAACAACCCACCCCTTTCTTCTATATAAAATATGTCAGATTTTTCCCAAAATAAAAAACTTAATATAGAAAAAAAGCAGCAATACTACAATCATTTTTTTGATTCCAGATGCCCGTTTTCATTTACCTGATAAAACCGGTTTCCTTCTGCCACACTGATCCTGGTTCCATACAGATCAAAAAGACCATTCATAATTTCTATCTGCTCTTCTTCAATATACCGTAAAGATTCTGGTATCTGGATCTCTGAGATTCTGTTTATGGAAATTCCGACAAAATGCAGATAATTCGTGTATAGCGCACATTTATTCCACCGTAACGTACCTTCCGGTACGGAAAGGACTCCCTCATACAGGGGAGGTACAGCGATTACGGTGCTGAGATTTTTGCTGTATAATACTCCGTCTACAGAAGAATACCTGGGATTGAAATTCTTTGCCTGATATGCCTCCACACCGGAATATCCATAAAAAGCCATGTTCAGGTCATTCTCTCTTTGGTTGAACTGGCCCTGAGCAGAAGATCTGTTGGCATCTACGATCAAGTTGTCGGAAATAACTACCGTTTTCAGATTCAGGTTCCGACTCGAAGATAACTCCCCCAGATATTTGACAGTATCCGGCATTTCATAAACACCATCATCGAAAACTTTTCCTCGCGGGATCGATACTAGAGTCTCGCCGTCTTTTGTATACAAAATCCCGTCAACACTTTTGTATGCAGGGTTGCCTTCATCTACGACAAAACGGGTAAAAACATCATCTTTTCCGCAGTTATAAAGCATATGCGTTGGATACCGCGGTATTTTTCCCAGCTGTATAAGATTTTTTGAAATGACTATCTCGCTGTTTTCTACCCCGCTGCAGTGAGCGAAAGCAAAATCACTGATATATCTTAAAGACTCGGGGAGTTTGATATCTCGTAAACTGGTACATAACTCAAATGCCCCGTACTCGATCGTTTCCAGTCCTTCCGGCAGATCTGCTCTAACCAGATTTGAGCATTCCTTAAAACAGGCTACTCCTATATATTTCACCGTGTCCGGCATTTCTACAGATGTAATATTATCGTTATACTGAAAAAGATAATTACCCAACCCGACAACCGTATATTGTTCCCCATTCCTTTCTACAGTATCGGGAATAAACACAGAGCCATCCTCCCATATTTCGAAAGAACTTAGGTCTTTTTCCGAGACAATTACAGTTTTATCATCGGTATCCGTATACTCTACATCTCCGCATTCACAAAAACAGTGGTCGTATTCATGTACATGTTCTGCTTTTGGGAAAAAAAGAGGGAAATCCCCTGAATAATCCTGATGGATCATGACTGCCGATACAACTGCTGCAACAGACAATCCTATAATTATATTTTTTCTCAATTTCTCTCATCTCCTTTTGATGATATCGGATATTTTGCATCCAAAAAGAGTATGTGAGAAATTTATAAAAACAGCATCAGGAATGTACATGACGGGATTTTCCAAAAGAAAAAAGCCGCCAGACGGCGGCCAATATAGAAAACTTTTCGATTAATACAAATGACTGATCCAATGCGCAGTCCCGTTCTCCAGAAGCAGTGTCTGCACAGAACCACCCGTGGCTGGGATGCCATTGATTTTCTTGTCTACAAACATATTTGTCCTTACAAGAAAGTTAGGATAACAAGCGGGAATCCTCGGTAATTCATTACCGAGATGAAAGCGCATTTGTCGAACAATAAAAAAGAACATATGTTTACAATTTCCATACATTATGATATACTATATGTATGAAACAAAACCTTATACATTCAAGGACCTGTGTATATAATATCAACTACCATGTGGTGTGGTCGGTCAAATACCGCGCCAAAGTGCTGACACCAGACGTGGAAAGCAGGATGCGTGAGATCACAAGTTCTGTTGCAGCCGAAAAAGGGTTTACCGTCCATCTCTTTGAAACAGGGGATCAGGACCATGTACATTGTTTCCTGTCGGCAAAACCAGACGTTTCCGTTTCTTATATGGTAAAGATGCTGAAAGGGATCACCGCAAGGAAACTGTTTCTGGAATTTCCGGAACTGAAAGCAAAGCTGAGGAAGGGGGTATTGTGGAACCACAGCTATTATGTGGAAACAGTTGGCTCGGTATCAGAGGAAAATATCCGCAGGTATATTGAAAAGCAGACGAATTCTTATTAAAGGGGAAACATCATGTTACTTGTAAGGAAATGCGTGGTCTACGACCCGGATAGCGAGGCTATCCTGAAACATATGTCTTATTCGGCGGCGAAACTTTGGAACGTGGGCAACTACGAGAAGCGGAATTACCGCCTCCTTGGCATGGAGAGGTTTCCTGACTGGTACGACCAGAAAAGACGGCTGAAGGCGAACTTTTTTTATAAGAACCTCCCGTCACAGACCGCCCAGGATGTCCTGCAGGAACTCCAGGAAGCATGGAAAAGTTTCTTCAAGCTCCGTGAGACCAGGGGGGTCAAAAACCCCAGGCCTCCCAGGTTTAAACGGAAAGACATGGATATCACCTTTTTGCAGGCCGGGATCTGCCAGAGGAACGGCCTGATACGCCTTACGATCCCAAAGCAGTTAAAAGAATATCTGGATAAGCTTGGAAATGGTGCTGATTTTATTTATTTGAAAGCGAAATCGCTTTCAAACACCATCATCCGCCAGCTACGCGTGAAACTGCTCGGAAACGGCAAGATCCAGCTGTCCGCTGTATACCAGAAGGAGGCTCCTGCTGTCCTAGAGGATAATGGCCGGTATCTGTCCATCGACCTGGGGATCCGGAACACTTTTACCTGTTACAACAGTGTTACCGGGACAGCTTTCATCATTAAAGGGTTCCTTGAGATCCAGCAGGGGTACAATAAGCAGATCGCCCACTACCAGTCCATCCATGCAAAGCAGCAGGCTGCTCTGGGTATCAGGTATCCCAAACCCTCGAAAAGGGTGCAGTTCCTGTATAAAAAGAGAAACCGTACAATAAACGATTTCCTTCACAAGGCTACGGCATGGATACGGGATTACTGTGTCCGGAATCGGATCCACACAGTCGTGATCGGGGACATCTCCGGGATCCGGGAAGATAACACCCTTGGCAGGAAGAATAACCAGCCTTTCCATGCGTTCCCATACCGCACCATCTACCAGATGCTTGGCTATAAACTGGCACTCTGTGGGATATCATTAGCCATGCAGGATGAGGCTTACTCCAGCCAGTGCGCGCCTACATCAAAAAGAGTAGACAAACGGTATGCGTCCAAATACAAACGACGCAAAAGAGGCCTGTTTAATGAAAATGGGATCATTTATAATGCTGATGCTGTGGGTGCGTATAACATCCTGCGCCTGTACATACGGAAGATAAAAAAAGAGGCCACAGTATTCCATGACCTCATTACGGTAAGTAAAGTAACTGTGTAGGTCCATTTACCAGCAGTAGTACCCCAGTGGACGGGGTTTGTGGTAGTTGCCCATTTGCGATGACACATGTTTAAAATCTGAACTTGATTTCAGATGCTCGGTACTTTAGTACCGAGTAGTTCACAAAACTCGATCATATCTTTTGCGGAACAAAAATCAATACACAGATCTCCGGAAATCGTACATTCCCCATTCTCCTGAGAGAAATTTTCACGAAACATCTGTACCGCTCTGCAGACAGCTCCTGCTTCCCATAATAACTCCGATTGATGGATAACAAAATCCTGACCTTTTCGGATATCGGTAAAATACAGGGCAGCCGCACCATTTTCGAAACCGCCGCATGCGATATTGATATGGTAAAACAAACCAAACGGGCTTTCATCTCGGAGACAAGTGACCGAGAATTCCCGCCCGTAATCCTTAAATCACTCATTCTGTTCACCTGTTCTTTCTCGACTATGCATACTTTCTTTGCTTTCTCTCTCTCCTTTCCTGAAAAAACATTTCTACCTTGTTGCCTTTTACAATCAGCCCTGCCGAAAATGGCTTATTTTTCTTGCTGATGAAGCCCTGTATAATATTGGTGGATTTCATGGCAAAGAGCGCTTCCGCCAGTTCCGGTTCCATTTTTCGGCCGCAAAGGATATAAGGAAGGGAGATGCCGCACTTATTTTCACATTCCCATGCAAATTTCGTCCTGATAATCTTACCACCGCAATGCGGACATTTTACTGTAAGATCACTGACTTCATCCTGCAGCGACTCCGGTGTTTTGAACTGGATATTATAATTCACGATCTTTCCATTTTCTTCTACGGGCTTTAAAATAAGTGTTGCGCTGAATGAAGATCCGTCTTTCCTTTTAAACCCAGACAATGGCCCCAGTTCTTCTTTACAGAGAAGCGTTTTCAGCTGCCCTTCTGTAAGCAACTTTCCGGCAATCTGCCCAACAGCGAACTTACATCCATTCTGATATTCTGAACAGCCATATCCCCACTTAAACCGGTGAAGGGAGGAACCACATACCGGACACATCAGGTTTGTGTTTGGAGCCACAGACATCTGCCGTGCCGTGTCCTGTTTAATTGCAGCGATCTGGCCGCACCAGCTGTAAACATCCTTATAGATATCGGACAGAAACGTGTTTGCAGAATCCTTCCCGTCTACGATCAGGTTCAGGCGCTTTTCGTATTTAGCAGTTAATTCTGCAGATTTCAAAACTTCAATCGGCAGTGCATGGATCAGGGCTCTTCCTCTTTGGGTAGAAAGGATGTTTGCTTTATCCCTGACTACAAGGCCTCTTCCTAAAAGCGTTTCCAGGATAGATGCCCTGGTTGCTACCGTTCCAATCCCATCGATCTTATTTTCCGCCATAAACTTCTTCAATTCTTCGTCCTCCAGGTCTTTCCCTGCAGAAACCATAGCCGTAAGAAGTGTCTTATCCGTATAATGTTTTGGCGGCTGCGTCTGTTTATTCTCTATCCCGCATTTTGTTACATCCACACTTTCCTTTTCTTTTAAGGATGGAAGAAGATCTTCTTTTACATACCCATGGACCAGCATCCATCCAGGATCAACCACAGAAGTACCTGTAGTATAAAAAATTTCGCCATTCACTTCTGTCTCTATTTTTGTCCTTGCAAGAATAGCTGCAGGATACAATATCCGCACAAGAGAATCCGCAACGAGATTATATATCTTTTGTTCCTCAGCTGTCAGTCCTGTTGCCGGCTGTTCAGTCGGTATGATTGCATAGTGGCTACCGATCTTGTTGTCATCAAAATACCTCTTTTTGTTGGAAAGCATATTTGACGGATCAGCCTCCCTGGTAAAGAAATTGCCCCATCCATTATTACAGAGCATCTGCTGTATATTCTGTACCGAGGCAATCATATCTTCCGGCAGGAACTGGCTGTCAGTTCGGGGATATGTAAGGAGCCCTTTTTCATATAAGCGCTGTGCAATGTCCAACGTCCGTTTAATACTGATTCCATAACGTCCACTGGCATCCATCTGTAAAGTATCCAGATTATATAAAAGAGGAGGTTCTTTCAAAGATTCCTTTTTCTCAACGGCAGAAATATTCCCTTTTAATGCTCCTATCGGCAGTTTGTCAGCCGGCAATTTATTCTGCAATATTCTTCCCAGCACAGTTTCCGCTTCCGCTCTGTCATGGAATCGTTTGGATTTATGTACCCCTTTATAAACCTCGCCATTCTGTGTTACAAATTCCGCATTCAGGACGAAATAATCTTCGGGTTTAAAATTGGCGATTGCTTCATCTCTTGCTACTACCATAGACAGCGTTGGCGTCTGTACACGGCCTATGCTGTACACGGTACCTAGCCCGCCGCATTTCAATGTCATTGCCGCGGTAAGATTGCAGCCCACAACCCAGTCAGCAATGGACCGGCATCGGGCAGATGTCAAAAGTCCTGCAAACTTCTGTGGCGGAAGCAGGTTTGTAAATGCCTCCATGATCCCGTTATGGGTCGTACTTGCCAGCTTTGCGCGCATGATCGGCTTCCTGCATCCAAGATAAGCATACAGATAATAAAAGATCAATTCGCCTTCACGGTCAAAGTCAGTTGCATTTATGATATACTCCGCCTGCGAAAAGAGCGTATGAACCAATTTGACTGTACTTATCGTATTGGGCTTCGCAATGATCTTATAAGACTGCGGTATAAACGGGATCGGCATCTTATTCCAATTCCGGTATGCTGTGTTATATCCTGACGCATCGGAAAGGCCACATAAATGCCCATATCCGAAAGTAACGGCATATTCCCTGTTCTGGAAACGGATGTTAAAATAACCCTGCTTCCGTTCATTTTTTTTAAATGTATTTCCCCCAAGTACAGCCGCGATCTTCTCGGCCATATCGGGTTTCTCAGCATATATCACGATCATTTAACATTTCGGGCTGTACGCTTCCTATGAAACAAGAAGAATCGCCCTTTCTCCTTTCTACGGAACTATTATTTACAAACTAGTTATTCAAATTTCATCTTCTCCAGCTTTTCCAACTTCTTTTTCAAACTGGATATTTTTTTCTGACGCATTTCTTCGGCTCTATTAACCGCAGATTCTTTGCTTCGGTGCCAGTCTTTCCCCTCATCATGATAATATGAGGGGTACTGCTCTTTTGTTCGGATCATGCCTTGTCCAATGCCGCACTCTTCCGCTTCTTTTTCGAAAATTCCTTGTGTTAGCGCATATTTCGTTATCCAGACTTTCATAAAATCCTCCGATATTTATTTCAAAATAAGGCACTGTTTTCATTCACTACGCCTATCAACTGTGTTACTACTTTTTCATCTTCCATTGTACTGACACGGCAGGTTTCCAAGATCCACAGCACAAAATCAAAGCAGATGGCTATATTCGGTATAATGATATTCTGGATCTGCTCTTCTGTTGGCAGCCAGTTTTTGCACTGGAACGCCATCGAATGAAAAGAATAGGTGATAGAAGAAAACTTTTTATAGTTCTTATCTTTTTCTTCCATGTCCGCCCGGAGCCTGTCCACTGTCTCGTTTCCTTTTTTTGACCGGATCAGCCATAGTTTAAATCCCATGCAGAAAGGATTTTCAAGGATGTCCATGTCCTTCTGGGTTGGTGCCCATTTCCCGATCGTCGGAAGACTGATCGTCCCTGCAGCCGTATCCACCTTCAGGTATTCGACAATGCTTATTTCTTTTTGCGGCATTGGCTCCCCATCATAGAAATGTACATTAGAAAGGATCATCTGGTTGATGCAGTTCATGATCTCCTTCTCACGGTCAGACACTTTTCTGGGTTCTGTTTCCAAAATCCACACCAGAAAACCAAGAAAATGTTCCAGCCCTGCGCTCTGCATTGCTTCAAGCTCCGTCATCTGTGGAAACCAGTCGCCTCTTTCCAGTTTAAGTTTTGGAAGCTCTTCACAAAGCTTATCGTATTCATCATAAGTAACATAGATCATAAAAAAACCCCCTGACTATTGGATTTTGTATGGGAAACACCCCTCTATATTCAATATGTCAGATGAAATTTTTTTTTGCGATTTCCCATATAGGAACCTTTTTTGCAAAGAAAAACGCTGCTCTGTGGCAGCGTCTTCTTCGCAGGATCAATCCACGACCACATATCTCTTATCAAGATAGTGCCGTGCGTAATGAGCCGCAATCTTTCAGATCGCCAGAAACATCAGCCGGTATAAAAAAAACGGCCAGCTGACAAGGAGCTGAAACTCCTTTATCGTATCCTGGTACTCCTGCTCGGTCATTAAAAAAGTTTTTTCCATATTGCCCTCCTTCTGGGAGCTGGAAAAATGCTCCCTTCTTCAAAATTTTTTATTACAAAAAGAATATGTAGGAAATTTCTTTGGCACAAAAACAGAAAAAAAGACGGCCTCAACCGTCTTTTCTCCATTCATCCAACCTCACGATCTTATCCTCAAAATCCTGGGGCTTGCAGGCAAGTGTGATTGTTAAAAACACCGCCGTCATGACGCTTATACACACGTCATGGCTCCAGATACTATGTATGAGGCATATCACGAGAGCGGCCCGTGCAATCATAAGGACCACTCTCAGATCGTGTTTGAATTTATTGTTTTCCATGGCTCCTCCTTTGGGAACTGGAAACAGCTCCCTTCTTCAAAAATTTTTTCTACAAAAACAATATGTAGGAAATTTTCCGCAGATAAATGCGAAAAAAGGAGGCTGCGGGGCCATGCAGTACCCCGCAGTAAAATCATGCGTCTGTCTTGATGATATTGGAAATGATATCTTCAGAAATCGGCAGCACGTCATCCGGGATCAGATTGCTGATGATAGATTCCGGAATCGGGTTGAACTGGGATTCTTCATCTTCCGTTTCATCAGAAGATTCCAGCAGGGAGCCGAAGCTGCTTCCTCCGCCAGCAAGGGCTGTATCTCTGATTTCTGCGATCCTGTCTGCAAGAAGGGATTTCTGTGTTTCCTTGCTCTTCTGCTCTCTTAAGATAGCGTCATTCTTTGCCTGTTCCTTACGTTTTTCCTCTTCCTCCCTGCGGTCGTCAAATGCGGAATCTGTTTCTGTCTCAGGTTCCGTTTCTTCATTACCTGACGGGGTTGAGGGGTTGGAAGGTGTGGACGGTTCAGTAGAGGGTTCTGTTTCCGGTACCGGAGGTTTGGTAGGTTCCGGAGTAGGTTCCGGTTTCTTGTAATTCTCAAAGGTGATTCCAGCGATATTGGATTCTAAGGAAACTCCATCGTAAGATGCCTTTGCACGGAAAGCAAAGTATGTTTCCTTATTACTTTTATCACTATTCTCCATTGTCACTACTGCCGGTATATCAGCTTTAAAACCATCTTTGGAAGTAACATTAATCTGTAAACCTGAGATCTTTCTCCCAATCTTTACAACCGAACCTGGCTCGAAGGACCCCAGGTCTGACTGCTGCCCGTCAGCTGTAACGATCACCTGTATGCTTACATCCCTGTCAAAAGAAGGAAGGGAAAGAGTCTGGGTAGTCACAAAAGCAGGCATTTCCATGGTATACTGGCACACTTTAGCGCCACTGTAGTCTTCCATTTCCATTCCGTAAATCCCAATAACGAAAGCGTTTCCAAAAGCCACAGGGGCGTTTTCATATGCAAGGCTTGGTCTTTCCAGGAATGTATAGGAAACCTTTGATGTCAGCGAACTGGAGATATGGTTTTCAGCGCCTTCTGCCCCAGTAACCGCTTCTGCAGTACAGGTGTATTCTTTTACGTCCCCTACATTCAGAATAACATCAAAGGCTGCTTCCGTTCCCGCTTTCGCGTCAGAAGCTGGCTTGATCCTGATTTCCGTAATCCCCTTATATCCGGAAAGATCCAGATCCTCGGAGAGTTCTGCAGATGCAGTGCCGTCTGCGTGGATAATTTCTACTCCAGCGCCCTTTAAAAATCCATCTGCATGGAGAGTTTTCACTGTAACTGCCTGATCCGGACGGTAAACGAAATACGAGGAAGCACCGCGGACGAAGGAGGCAGTGATATGCTGGGTTACATCTGCCCCGCGGTTCGGCGTCTCCGGCGTCTGGCTCATTGAAACCGTTACGGCATCTGCCTTGATGTTCAGTTTTGCAGAGTTTTCATACTGTTCGCTGCTTCCATCGGAATAGGTCACATTTGTAATGACTGTGGAATCCGCCTGAGAGCTGTCCTCCGCTTTCATCACGACTACAAAAGGCGAAGTCTGGGTCACTGCCCCGGCTCCATTTGGGGTGACTACCGCGCGTACAGCTTTTACCGTGTCTGCTCCAGCGCCCCATTCCCCAGCACTGTTCTGATACTGGATCTCAACGGATGCATTTTCAAAAACCGGATTATAGGTAGAACTATAGGAAGTTCCTGCGGGGATATTGTATACGATCTCAGCAGAAGACGCATCCTGAACAGATAATCCATCCATAGAGGCATAAATCTGATCACCGTATCCATAGCTGTCACTGTCGAAAGAAAGAGAAGCCCCCGTACCACGCGCCTCTTCCTGGAAAGATACATTAAACGCCTTGGTGTCGTTAAACACTTCTTTTCCTTCCATATCGGAAGCTGTTACAGTAAAGGATACCGGTCCTTCTTCCGCACCTACCGTAGCATCAATCTGGATCTCCCCGTCCTGGGAAAACGCACCTGTTTCAGATGCAAGGCTGAGTGTCCCTGTATTTCCGGAAGCTGTTCCTGTAACTGTATACCCTTCTCCGGATACCTGCTCAGGAATTTTCAATGTATATCCTTCCGGTGCTGTTATCTGTACCTGTGCATTTTTCACTCCGGTACCTTTTAACCCTGAAACATAAAAATGTACGGTTGCGCCTTCCTTCAGGGCACCTTCGGATTCCATACGGATCCCGCCGTAAGAAAATGAAAATCCCGCTTTGGCAGTGCCAGCATCTGCCACGTTATCACCATTTTCTGTTGATACATTGAGTTCCTGCGTCGCAGCTGTTCCAGACTGAGCCTGTTCAGCCGGAACTGGAGTCTGATCAGGATTATCTTTTGTTTCTTCACTCTCCTGTTCCTCTTCCGACTCATTTTCTGAATCATTTTCTGATTCGCTTTCCGATTCACTTTCCGATTCGTCTTCGGATTCACTTTCCTGTTCACTCTCCTGGCTGTCATCCGGCACATCCGGTTCTTTTTCGGACTGCTCCTGTACCGGTTCTGATGCCAAAACCATCATTGGTGCCTGAGCCCCCATAGAGACCGAAAGCGCCGCCGCCAGGATAAATGGCCTGAAATATTTTTTAACCATAGTTACTCCTTTCTTGCCGGGCGTATTCCGGCCCCGGCGATACAACATTGATTCTGACAGGGATCCCCTGTCCAGAAACGGCTCCGCATTGATACACGGAAAAAGCTGGCTATTTGCAGTGAACTACCACAACCAATTTACAGCAAGCGGTAAACCAGAAGTGGCTTCCTGTCGGAACAGGCGCGTAACGTTTGAAGCTCACCTTTGTTCGTCTTTGGCCCTTATTGCAAGGATTAGTGACAATCACTGCAATACCGGGGTATTCAATAAGAATATGTCAGAAATTGTGCAGAATAAATTGCAAGAAAAAAAGCGCCGTTTTTTTGGCGCTTTTCCCTCAAGACACTCATATCATGACTGCTGTTTCTGGTTGCAGGCACAATGACAAAGGTTTTTCGCCTTGTCATTTGCGCGGTACAGCTGCCTGGCCAGATCGTCATTCCGGATTACAAGGCTTTTGATCACTGCCCTGCTTACTTCGATGTCATCCAGCTGCTTTAAAACATAATCCATCTGTCCATTATTTCGCGATAAATTGTCCAGGATCGTTTCAACTTGTAAAGCCATCCATTCAGGTTTCTTAAGATTATTTGTGTTTAATAACATTTTTGCGTCTCCTTTCTTCTAAAGATCACTCAAAAACAATATGTTATTTAAGAACGATCTCCAATCCGTTATCCGTCCTCTGGACGGCCACATGATCTGCCTGGTAAGGCAGGGTTTGTTCTGTATTAAATGATCCATTATAAAAAGCCTGATAAATATGTTCTGCTACGGATAGCAGGGAAATATCTTCTGTAAGGTCCGGCCTGGAAATCAAGATCTTAAAATGATCGTCCTCCTGTCCGAGCATGGAAACATCTACTGTATAAGAACCGCCGTTATCTGATGTATACGAAGCAGAATACTGGATCTGTTTCTTCATGTTTCCCTCTGCATCCTGTGTGTAGCCCTGTTTTTTCAGAGATACATTACCTTGCGCCACATTCCCAAAATCTACACCTGCAAAAACATCTGTAAACGCAGCTCCGTTAGTATCAAGTGTTTTCGTACACTTACCACCGATCAATTCGTTTACGTTGGTTTTCAGGTCTTCCCAATAAGGAACCTGGTCTCCTTTCCGGGATACCCTGGTAAGGACAGCGCGGAACTTACCAACATCTTCGGAATAAGTTGCATCTGCAAGTCCGATCAGGGGAGCCTTATCCGTCCCGTTATACTTGGATTCAAAAAATCCGCTGATATTTTTTTCATTCAGGCCGTTTTCAAAAGCAAGCAGGATTTTCTGCAGATTATCCTTCGAGGCAGTTTCTACCGTAACCTTTCCGTATGAAGTCCCGCTGTTTAGGTCAGATTCAAGGATTACAGTTACGCCTTCTGCAGTTAATGTCTCTGTGCGGATATGATTTTCATAGTCCTGCATTACAGATTTCGCGTATTTCTGACCGGAAAACGCAGCCTGCAAAAGTGAATTTTCATCAAAAGTATAATTCCCTTCAAATGGCTTTTCCGGTTCTTTTGTTGGTTCTGGTGCCTGTGTGGGAGTTGGGGTCGGAAGCTCCGTTTCCTCAAAAGCACTGAAATTTTTTATCTCCTGTACTTCCGATGCATCGGCCAGCTTCCTGTCGTCATCCACTTCGGTACTGCCGCATCCGGAAAGCCCGATCAAAGCAGCAAGCATCAGAACAGGGATTCTTTTATCCATAAATTTTCCTCCTTCTAAAAACCAAAGGTGATCACTGTATCACCGGAATCTCCCTGGCCTTCCGGCGCGGCGGTTTCGGCCTCCACGGCCTGAGTTTCGGTTTGCGCTTCAGTCTGGGGATCCGATTGAGGTTCTGTCTGGGCTTCTGTCTGAGTCTCTGCCTGAGCCTCTGCTTGGGTTTCAGTCTGCGTTTCTGGCTGCTCAGTTTCACCCGTCTGTTCCTCATGTCCATCTGTCAGTTCTTCCTGCTCTGTCTCTGCAGAAGCTGTATCATCAGCCGGATCTGACGTATCCTGACTGTAACCGAAAAAGCTGATCCGGTCCCCTTTACCAGAATCAAAGCCTAATCCCTCGAATTCATACCAGGAACGCTGTCCGATCGTGCCTTCCTTATCCATATACTTCTGGGAACACTCCAAAATTGTCAGCCTGCCGACCGGATTCAGGTCCTTATCTGCTACCAGAAGGCTTCCATCTGCCGTATATCCATACAGGACCGCAACAGCTTCCCCGTTATTATCCGAATAAAGGGATGCCGCAACACATTTCCCGGATTCTATCATTTTACGCAGCCAGGACAGATCCTTAAGTGTATTGTTATTTTTCCCAAAACGGGCGTCATCTGACAGGTTGATCAGAGGTGTCTCCAGTTGTGCGGTAACATCCTCTTCTTTCTCCATAAGGTCTGCAGAAGTAACTTTCCTGCAGTTAAAGAAGCCGCCTTTTTCCGGGAATACAACATCCATCATTTTGGTCCAGAAACTTTCCTCAAGCTGCACTTTTCCTGCAAAGGGAAATTCTGCCTGATAGACGATATCCAGCGGGTTTTCGTAGATCCTGACTTCATCCGTAGACTCTATCTTATAAGCATCTTCTGCTTTCCGGTATTTTAACTCATAGTGAACACCGTCCCGGTACCCGTAAGCCGATATGTTGCCGGGAAACCTTACCCAGCCTTTATAATTGAAAAACCGGTACCCGTGCAAGGTCCGTACCATGGCCCCGTAAGCCTTTGATTGGTAGTCATCCGGCCAGAAGATCACATCATCGATCTTATATGGTGTATCCAGTGTCCTTCCTTCCTTTTCATCCGAATCCCTGACTTCATCCAAAAGGATTGTACTGCTGTCAACCGGTGATGTTTCCGTGACATAGAGTTCTGCGTAATCAGAAATGCCATCAGCGTCTGTGTCCACGTTCCAGACTTCTGTTTTATGTTCGTCTTCTAACGCATTACTGAGCCCATCCCCGTCAAAATCAGCATCCGGATTGTTTTTTAAATAAGTTTTATACTCCTTGATAGCAGCTCTGTTCATAGAAAGCACAGCCTGGTCTGCATCCGTCCCATCCGAATGAAAAAGGGGCGGAAGATACAAGACGGAAAAAACAACGCATATGACGATCAGAAAGGATAAACCTACTTTTTTCCCGGTAGTCAGTTTTCCTCTGATCTTTTTTCCGTTGACATTATAAGATATTTTTTCAACATCTTTTATCCGTAGTTTTCTGTTTACAATAGGTGTTTTCTGCGGGTTCTTTAAATCCTTTTTCTGAGGGGATATGCGAGCCCTTTTCTTTAATAAATCATCCAACAGGATCACTCCCTTCTATATGTTTGCACCAAAAGGAATTCCCGGAAGAAAATACCTGACAAATGCATGTTCATAATTTTTTAATTCCTCTTCCTCTATAAAAAAGTCTGTTGGTATAAGCTGTCCCGTTCTTCTGTCCAGGATGATCACCCGGTATCCGGAGTTGGCCCCCTTGAAAAGAGGATACTCACCATCTGCCGGGATCAGCACCTGTTTACGTCTTGATGACGCATAAACAACAGATCTGGCAAAAATCATATAACGGTCTTTATTTTCGCTGTCCAGACGGGCTCTTCCCTTTATCTTGACAACAGCATCGTTTTTTAGAAGATCAGAAGAAACTTTGTAAACTTCCGGCAGGCATATGACCTTAATATCTCCCGTGCGGTCCTCCAATGAGAAAACAGCCATTTCCTGGCCATCGGCTTTTCTGTTGAAAATCCTCAGTTTTTTTACCAGTCCTACAAGAATAACATCCGCGGCACAATCGACAGATTCTACATTGCTTCCGCCATCCGTAAAAACATCATATTCATCCAGCGGATGCACGGTAACAAATGCAGATAACGCCTCTTTTTCCATTTCCAGCCTGTCCTGTACAGAGTCCATGGACGCTGGAAACTGCATATGATACAGCTGCTTCTGAATTTTAGCAAGTTCTTCCGAATTATGCTGGATGTAATCCACACAAGTCTGCGTTTCTTTTTTGGACACTGCCTTTCTCAGCTTTTCTTTTTTAGCGTCTATCCTTTTTTCCAGTGTACGGTAGCGCTCCAGCTTCTTAGAAATAGAATCATAAGCGGATAAAAACCCACTTCTGGAACATCCAAAAGCATCAAAAGCTCCGGATTTTATCAGCATTTTCGTCATTCCTGCATTGGACCCGCTTCTCAATAGGAAATCGCCAATGCAACAGTAAGGTTTGTCCCGGTTGCGGACGATCATTGCCGCGCCTTTTTTTACTCCCTTCACATTTCCCAGACCGAAAAGGATATTTCCACGATCATCTTCCGTAAACCCTTCCATGGAAAGATTAATGTCCGGACATCTGACCTCAAAACCCATTTTCCTGCATTCATCCAGATAAACAGGGATTTTTTTTGAATCCACTATATTCATGGTTTCGATCAAAAATTCTTTTGGATAATGAAATTTTAGCCATGCAGACTGGTAAGAAAGGATCGCGTATGCCGCAGCATGGGATTTATTGAAAGCGTACTTTGCAAAATCCGTCATCTCATCAAAAATCTTCTGTGCTACGTTTTCTGGGATACCGTTTGCGATACATCCTTTGATTCCTTCTTCCTGATTGCCATAAATAAAATTCTTCCGCTCTGTCGCCATGACGTCCTCTTTTTTCTTGCTCATAGCGCGGCGTACAAGGTCTGAACGGCCCATGCTGTACCCTGCCAGGTCACGGACGATCCGCATTACCTGTTCCTGATAGACAATACACCCGTATGTTTCTTCCAGGATAGGTCTTAGCGCCGGAGTATCATAGTGGATGGATGCAGGATTTCTTTTCCCGTTTATAAAATCCGGGATAAAATCCATAGGTCCTGGGCGGAAAAGCGATATCCCTGCAATGATATCTTCAATACAGTCAGGCTTTAAGTCAGTCCACATTTTTTTCATTCCTGCAGATTCACACTGGAATACGCCATTGGTATTTCCTTTGCCATATATCTCCCTGAAAACCTGTTTTTCAAATGGTATCTTATCCAGATCGATCTTTTCGCCTGTTGTCCGGTAAATCCTTTTTACAATATTACTGTTGGTATCCAGCGTGGTAAGACCCAGCGCATCCAGCTTTAACAGACCAATGCTTTCTGATTCCACCATGTCATATTGGATGTTCCAGACCGGTTCCGTTTCTGTCCCCATATTTATCAGCGGCGCATAATCTGTTACATCTCCAGAATCACTGATGATGATGCCTGCGGCGTGTGTACCGTAAGCTACAATACATCCTTCGATCAGCTGCGCGATTGCGATGATCTCCTGTTCGTCTCCGTCAACAAAATCAGCGGATAATTCATCTATGCAATCAGCCAGCTTTATATGCGGATTCGAAGGCACAGCCTTGGAAATCTTATCCGCAACGGAATAGAGCCCAGCCGTTTTCCCATACATGCGCAGGGATAACAGCCGCCCAGCGGCGCGTATCGCTGCACGGGCTGTCAGGCGGGATTTAGTCAGTATACTGCAGACGCCGACTTTTCCGGGGATATTGGAATACTTCTGGCAGATGCCATGGACAACCTGTTCCCGTATACTGGTCGCAATATCAGAATCTATGTCTGGCGGGCTGATCCTCTCAATGTTAAGATAACGTTCGAAGATCAGGCCGTACTTGACCGGATCGATATTTGTGATCCCGGCAAGGTAATTGACAATGGATCCAGCTCCGGAACCACGCCCTGGCCCGATATATGACCCGATATCCGATAAAGACCGCCCATCTTCAATGATCTCGGAAAGGATCATGGTATAATCCGCATAACCTGTTTTCTCTATGACATTCAGTTCATAATCGAGCCTTTTTTCGAGTTCCGGGGTCCAGCTTTCATATTTTCGGGGAATAGCTTCCCGTACCTTTTCATTTAGGACTTCTATAGGTGTTCTGCCGTCAGCGGAATGGTACTGTGGATAGTGTTTTTCATCCGGCCATGCAAAAAAGCATTCTTCAAAAAAACTGTCCATATTCCGGATAGAATCTTCCAGGATACTTTCGTCCAAAAATCCACACAAACTGGTTTTTATTTCTTCTCCGGTCTTCATGCCATACTGTTTATAGGAATAATCGTCTTCCATCCATTTGTCATTTTTCAGGGAAAGCATCATACGCCAGCGGTTTATCTCCTCTTTTTCGGGAGATAAGATATGTACATCATTGGAAAGGAACGTCCGGACGCCCATTTCGCGGGATACTTTCTCTAATATTCCCATAAGATCTACTTCTTTTTTCAAACCATGGAACATCAGGTCAATGAAGAAATCCCCACCAAATATATCCTGCATCTGTTTTATCCTGGCACGGACTATTTCTGCAGGATCTGAAAAATCCTTTTTTGTTAAAACCAGAAGTTCTGATTCCAGTTGGGAGATCTGGCCGGCAAGGTCTTCTGCACGTTTTTTTCCCTTGGAAATCTCTTTAATCTTTGCTTTTAGCCTGGTTATTTTTCCGGAAAGCCTTTTTGCCTCCGCTTTTGCTTCTTCACTCTCCTTTTTCTCGGATTCTATCTTAAGATACATCTGCTGATATTCTCCACCGGAAAGTTTTGCCAGGTTTTCTTCCTTCTTTACATAACTCCTCGATGCAATCTTCTTCGCCTCTTTCACCCGTGCCTGAAGTTCACTGATTTCTTTATTTATAGATGGCTCATTTTCTAACAGACTTGTGGCATCTTCCTGTTCTTTCTTAAGCTCAGAAATTTTGTCCAGAATTATATGCTTTCTTTCTTCCAAAGACAGCTGATAAAACATGGAATATCCCAGTATGCCATTCACATTACCGCTGGATGCCGCTATATGCCCTGTATATTCTTCCATGATCCCTTTCAGGATATTTACATCAAGGACAGGCTGTTCATTGAGCGGATGTTCCCATCCACGGCTGATCATTTTACAAAGCCCTACATATCCCTTATAACTTTTCGCCATCAGGATAAGGCTGCCGATCTTCTGTCCGTCCTCACATAATTCCAGCTCTACACCCGGAACTGGTTTCAATTTTTCTTTGTTACATTCTGAAATAAACTCAGCAATACCCGTCATGCTTCCGTGGTCGGTCAGACATACTGCTTCCGCCCCCAGGGTCTTTGCTCTTTTGCAGATATCACTGATGGATAACGCACATTCTTTTAAAGAATTTTCAGAATGTACATTAAGGATACCTTTCACGCCAAATACCTCCCGATATAAACTATCCTCATCATATCGATCAATCGCTGATAATGGATCTGTCGCCGGCGCGCTTTTCAACTGCCGCTTTGATCTCCTCGGAAGTAATCCTGATCACATCGAGGGCTTCGGAAAGCTCCATGTCTTTTCTTGACAGACGTTCATCTACCACTTTCCTTTTGAGAAGAAATATCACTTCTTCAAAATTCCCGCAGTACCCGATTGTATCATAAACTTTTTTCCCTTCCTTGTCAGTGCGGCCTTTGTCAGCAACAAGTGTGAAACCCATATTATTGGGAATAGCATAGTAATTTTTGATCAAATGTACCATATTGACTCCTCCTGTATTTTTGGTCTTTCTTGAAGAGATTAATAATCTGATACAGAAAATTAATCTTTCGAATCATGTTTCTACATACATTATGTCAGATAAATATAATTTTTGCTGTTATTCCATACGGGAGTATTTTTTCTGGAATAAAAGAAAAAGGCCTCCGGATTTTTCATCCATCAGCCATTTCCCCGGGTCTGTACATGTACGAAGATAATCCCTGTAAGATCAGGAAGTGAAGCATCTGCATACATGCAGGTTCGCAGGCCCTCCCATCCTCCACCTTAGCTCCAGCCACCCTTCCGGAAGGGGATCTGGAACTTTGGTCATTGTTTCCTGTCAAAAAGGCAGGAGCAATTATTCAGGAAATACTTATCCTGAACCGTAAATCAGAAATCACAAATGAATTGAACAGCCAGCGGATCCGAAAAAAAACATCCCGCTCTGACACAAATCATGCCAGAAAACTGGTACGAAAGACTGCCTGCCACCAAATATGTAACAAGTCTGTCAACCGTCATCATTTCTTCCGATTTACTCATGCTCTAGACCTCCTTTCTTAGAAACAATGCAGACCCTGCCCCTGTCATCAATAATTTGCTTCACTAATATTATGTCAGATATTTTCCCACACAAAAAAGCATCTGCTAAAACAGATGCTTTCAAAATGTCAGTTTTTCATTATTTAAAAAAAATCGCTCCCCTCCCTATAAAGGGAGGGAGAGCAATCAACTACGCTTAAAATGGAACTGGTCCCAAATCTGCGTGATATGTATCGATTCGGATATCAAGATATCTCCACGTATTTTCGCCTGCAATCCCGTCTACCGATAATCCATTATTTCTTTGGAATGATCTTATTGCACTTTCGGTATTCGGGCCATATATTCCATCAGCCGATCCTGCATTGTAACCAAGATAATTCAAACATGATTGTAATAACCGTACATAATATGAACCAGCTCCCGGAACAGTTGCAGTGCTGTCCACAATTATAGTTCCACTAGTTGTCGGAATTATAGCCCATACATCAGCATATAGTGATATTTCGGATGCGGTTGCCACTCCATTAAGATAATTTCTATTAAAAGCGTGGAGACCTTCAGGTGTAATCGATAAATTTTCTATAGATGGTTCTATTGTACCTTCGCTTTGTACCATTTCAGTGTTGGTTTGATTTATACCGCTTTCTGAATCACTAAATATTTCAAGGGCTGTTCCATCTGTAAACGAATTTTCAGCAGCAGAAACTTACGTTGAATACATAAATATAGATACAAGCATTGTACAAAACATATATAAAAATTGCTTATTTCTTTTCATCTTCTTCCTCCTTCATCAATTTTCAGGCGGTTCAACAATCTCGCCAGTGGTTTCTTTTATAAAATTTCTGTTATACTCATGAAGTTTTTCGATTTCTAGTGCTTCTTCATCTGTCATCTCCGGATACCATTCCCGATACTTCCTATGCAAGTTATAATGTGAATTTTCTTCAGCAACAGGATTATTCTGACTTAAAGTATCTAAGGCTTCTTTATCCTGTCCAGTCTCTTTGCTTTGCGCATCACCTTCCTTATCTCTCAATTTAACATTTTCCGTTCCATCGCTAAACTCAGCGGCCACGGAATTTACGTCCTCAGAATCTGTTTCTGTACCATCATAAAAATCATTATCAGGCACTACTAAATTATTTTTTGCTGTACTATCAACAAATGAACTTTTTTCAGATGCAAAGACTCCAAAAGCAGATATAATAATGATCGAAACAGATATAAAAAATATTAATTTCCTTTTTTTGTATTTCATGACCTTATCAATCCTTTCTACAATTGGATTTTTTCCAAACCCGCTAAATAAGAGAAAATTTTCTGAATAGTATTCAGCCATTTGATAAAGTGACACTGCATACGCTCTTTTTTCATTTACCCCAATATAAGTCAGCACATTCTGATCACATGCGATCTCTATATCTTTTGATAAATAATAACACAGCATCCACATAAATGGGTTAAACCAATAAACCCCTAGTACTAGAAGAGAAACCAATTTTAATAAATTATCCATCCAGATAATATGTACTGCTTCATGAACAATGATATGCTGTATCAATGCCGAGTTATTATAATTCATATTTTTAGGTAGTACAATCTGTGGGTTAATAATCCCACAAGTTACGGGAGTAATAATCCTATCAGATATACGAATCTGAACATTTCGTTTTATAACTTTTTTTAATACTGTATTAATTTTTTCTGCACAAGGCAATGCCTGCGCCAAAACAATATATTCTCTATAATATCTAATAAAAAGTATACTCCAAAAAATAACTGTTCCTACAATCCATATTATAATTCCCAGTGTCATTAACTGAATATTTTTATGGTTATTTTCGACAAATTCAATATTTTGCCGGGAAATATTAAGTGAAAAATCCACTTTAGAAAAAACAGCCAGTCTAACTGGAATCATTAGCCGTAGTAATGCTATAATCCATAATGTAACAAACAGCCTTCCTGGCAAGTACTTTCCAAAAACTTTTCTTAACACAGCAGTTATTGAAATTAAAATACTAGAACTAAAAAGCATGTGGAATAACAATGTTTACCACCTCATTCTTTTTCATCTATCATCCTTTTTATTTGTTCCCTTTCTTCATCCGATAAGCACCCCCTATTTAAAAATGAAGCAAACAATTTTATTTTGGAGCCTTCAAAAACTTTATCAATTAGTTCTCTGGTTTCATATGCTTCTACTTCTTCCTTACTGATGAGAGGTTTACACATATAATTATTTCCATAACGCTTAATAGCTCCCTTTTCAATACATTTTTTTATTATCGTATATGTTGTATTTTTATTCCAGCCAATTTTATTTGCTAATTTCTGTGAAATCTCTTTGGCTGACAAATCTCCCTCCTTCCATAAAACTTCCATTACTTTCAATTCAGAATCAAACAATTTAATATCCATTTTAATCCACTCCCCTAGACTACTTTAGTAGTCTATTTCTAATTACATACTATCACAATAGTCTGTATATGTCAATGTCCGTATCTGTTTTTCACAATAAATCTATGAATGAAACGAAGGTATCGCTCCATCAGCTATTTCACTGATTTTGTGATACCTTCTGTAATTACCGCCGCACAAGCTTGGAAATTTCGTCACCCTCAAACTTCACAAGTACCGTCTTGGCAAGAAACTTAACCAGGACAATTTCATTCGTTGTCTGGATCACGGTCCCTTCACCATAGCCTTTATGATAAACTTTATCCCCCTTCCGAAAACGTACAGGGATTTTTCTTGGCTCATTTTTATCAGAAAACAATTCCCCGATAAAACGGGACGGTTCCTTAGAAAAGGTATTTTTGAGATAAGCGATGCACAGATATTCCTTCGCCCTTGTAACAGCCACATAAAATAATCGGCGCTCTTCTTCAAGATCGTCAGAATCTTCCATGCGCGGAGAAGGTATGATATCCTCGTTGCATCCATATAATATGACCGCATTCCATTCAAGGCCTTTTGCCCGGTGCATGGTAGAAATCTCTACGCCTTTTTTCGTGCGGTTCCGGTTTATAGACCTGATCTTTTCATTGATCATGTCGGCATGAACTTTGAGATCAGCCATTGTTGTGATCTTATAATTCTGGATGTCTGTCTTATACATTTCCAGAAGATCTGTCAGCTCCTTTGGATCCTGATTGCGGTATTGCGCGTAATTTCGCAAATACGCTTCATATCCCAGAAATTTATCAAGAATATCAATAAAATCCAACGGCGCTACTCCCTTCAGGAGTTTCAGATCACGAAAGAACTTCTTTACCTGCGCAACAGTTTTAGACTGTTTCCAGGGATCTTTTACCGCACTATAAACAGCCTGTGTAACCTCATCAGAATCCACACACCCCAGTTTACGCAGTGCCGTGACCGGGACAAAACGCATGGGTTTATTAATGACATTTACAAGATCATTGACCGTTCCGATTCCTTCCGCCAGACGGTAAAAGGATAAGACATCCTGAAAGATCCAATGCTCATATGGGCTGATCACAGGGTCATTGCTGTGGAAAGGAATCTTATTTGCCATCAGCATAATAGACAGGTATGCCGCCTGACGGTTATTCCGGTACAGGATTGCCATGTCTTCAAGCTTATATTTCCCAGATAGGTCTTTGATCTTACCAATGATCCTGATCGTTTCATCTGTGGAGTCTTTAGCCTCGATCTTTTCAATCGTTCCTTTTCCACTCCGATTTGGGGTGATATCTTTCGGGAACCGCTTCCTGTTATGGGCGATCAATTTCTTTGCCGCCTCAATGATCTCCGGCTCAGAGCGGTAATTGATGCTCATATGAATCTGCTTACAATCAGGATACTGTTTGGGAAAGTCAAGCATGATCTCTGGTCTGGCACCGCGGAACTTATAGATTGATTGATCATCGTCCCCTACCACGCAGATATTGGCTTCATCCTTACCTCCAGCAAGAAGATAGAGGATGTCCCTCTGGAGGTAACTGGTATCCTGGTATTCATCAACGATGATATACCGGAACAAGTTCTTATACTGATCCAGGATGTCCTTCCTCTCATTAAAAAGAGAAAAACAAAGTTTGAGCATGTCATCAAAATCGATCTTACCCATACTGAACTTCGTGTTTTCGTAAAGATCATAGATCTTTTTGAAATCCCTGGTCGGACATGTTTTTGCACGATAAGATTCCCAATCCACTCCGTTGTTGTTGATCACGGAGATCTCCAACATACAGGAGCTGGTAAAATCCGCATAATCACGGATGTCCATAGAGAGTTCCTTATTCCTGCGAAGTTCATCCAACCCACGGCGGACGATCATCCAGCTTTCATTTTCCGTAAGGATATTTTCTCTGGACAAATGATATGCCGCGCATAAAACCCTGTAACAAAACGCATGGATCGTACAGAACTCTATATGGGGAGCTTCTTTAGATAACCCTTTAAAACGGGATCTCATTTCATCTGCCGCCGCCTTGGAAAATGTCAGGACTAGTAATTGTTCTGGAGGGATACCCTGCTCGATCATATAAGCCACACGTCTTACAACTGTAGACGTTTTGCCGCTTCCCGGACAGCTGATCAGGATTACCTGCCCGTAAATTGTTTCCATAGCTTCTCTTTGTGCTTTCGATAACTCCATATATTTCTCCTTTCTTCTCAAAAATTTGTTTCATAAACTAAATGTCAGATTATATGTCCGCATAAATACTTCCCTATAGAGTATGTCAGCTGAAAAGGTTCCTGGCTGTTTTTCCATACGGGAGTAAAAAGCCCTGCAGGTATCCCGCAGGGCCAAAAATCATAGAAAGACTTCACAGATATAATAATTTCCGTTGCTTTCCACTATAGCAATGCCATACTGTGAAACAGATGAACTCATCCTCGTAGTTCTGGAGGAATCCAGTGTCTGGAAACGGGTATGGATTTCATCTGCTTCCCTTGGAATTGATTTCCAGATGTTCTCGCCGGGTGAGGAACTGGAAACACGGTATTCCGATACCATGGACCCCAGCGAACCATATGTGGGAAGATCTTCTGATGCCATATCATATGCGGCCATATCTGCGGCCCTTAATTTTGCGATCTGCTGCGCCGTCTCAGAAACACTCAATGCGGAAAGTCCGTTTGTTGTCCTTTGTGCATTTAAAAGGGCAAGAACCTCATCAGCCAGTTCCGTATTATAGGAATAATTACCACAAACACGGGCGACTTCGCCATTCAGAGTAGATTCCTTCTCTCCTCCAGCCTGTACAGGTTCTGTCTCTTTGGTAATATTCTGCTGAGAATCTACAGCATATGGCCCTTCGGACTTTGTAGAAAGGAGGTTGCCGTCTGCGTCATACGTTTTGGATACTTTGGTTTCATAGGTTGTAGTATATCCGCCTTCGTTTTTCGTTTCGCGGATCACTTCTATTTCCGTATGAGTTCCATCCGAGTTATTTACAATAGTTGGTGTGTCCGGGGTAATATCTGCAGTTCCGGAACCCATCTGCCCGCCCTGCGGAAGCAGCCCCAGTCCGCCATTCTGTCCATCCTGGTTTACCGTTATATCGAAATTATAGGTGTCCCCTTCAGCATTTGCCGCGGCATTGTTTGCTGCCTGCATCTGTTCCTGCATGCTGCTAAGGAAGGAACTATCCAGGCTGGAAGATCCGGATGGAAGCGAAAACTGCTCTTCCAGTTCAGATATATCTGCCATATCCATGGGCATCCAGGTAAACATTCCATCTGAGCCCTCGATACGTTCGTCATACCCGATCACTACTCCATGTTCATTCAGCAATGAGTAGATATTTCCAGTGATATGTACATGACGGTCATCAATCTCTGTAGCGTCATCATTATGATCGATCATATTTCCTTTCTCATCCACTTCTACAAAAGCAAATGTGTCATCCTCATTCCTTATGTATTTCAGATATTTAATGGATCCATCTTCCCCTACGACGCGATACACATCCTCCAGGCCGTCAACCGGTTCATAATTTTCCGGAATGTCGGGGTTTACGTCCTCCCATTCCCAGCTGCCATCAATCTGCTTTGTCCTTTTCCGGTAATTAATGATTTTTCCGTTATTGTCCACGACCATATATAATTCATCTTCACCAGGCACAGGAATATAGTTCAGCGGGATTTCCGGATCCAGTTTCCAGTCTTCATCCACTTCTACAGTCCCGCTGTTCCACCATGCGCCTGCTTGGCTTTGGACTCCTTCTGCATATTCGTCCGGACGGTTTACTGGTGTTTCTATCTTATAGATCCATGTTCCTAAAAAGCCTCCAAATAAAAGGAGGAACAAAAATATAAGCTGTTTCAAAATACAACCTCCCCAACAAATTTCTTACACTATTAATATGTAAGAAATTTTCTCAAAAAAGAACATGCTTTTATAATAAAAAAAGAGCCAGTCTTTCGACCAGCTCTAAAAAAACATTGTCAACTTAAAGCGTCTGCCAGATCATTCAGCATCTCCTGAATGTTTTCCGCATCCTCCATTAATTCCTCAATGGAAGATGGGATACCGGACGTGCCGTTATTTCTGGCTGAAACCCACATCTCGACGTGTTCATCCACATCAAACTGCTGGGCGTATTTCTTGATTTCCTCGGAGAAGTCATCTTCCTTTACGGTAATCGTAAGATCTTCTCCTCTCGGGGAACAATTCCCGATGGTAACATATCCATCTGGTTCCTCTTTAATCGTCCAGCCTTCTTTCTCAAGGAGGCTTATTGTTTCCTTTGAAAGTTTCATTTTTTCTCCTTCACATCTGTTTTTTATTACAAAAGAGATTCTAAGAATTCCTTTGCGTCTTTTGCTTCTTCTTCTGAACAACCACATGCATTTGCAATTTCATGATTTTTTGCATTAGGTTCTTTTTTTAAGAAGCTTCTTACATTTTTTAAAATATCTCGCTCTCTTTCTTTACCTTTTTTCTCTCCTATCTCTTCCGCTTCAGCTCTCTGGGCTCGCATATCTTTTTCGTAGTCATATTCCATCATTAACATATTGACCACCTCACTACCCTTTCTTTTCAGGTATTCTTCCAAGATACCTTTTTTGATACAGCTTTTTACCGCCTTCTCAAGAGAGGCTTCATCTCCTTTGAATCTCCTCGTTTCCTCTACAAAAGCACTGTATTCGTTCAGAATACCACATCTTTTCAAAATCGCATGACCTTTCGGATGATTAATATTGATTATCCTGACGCATAATTCCAAAGACGATTTCTCTTCCTTATCAATGAAAGCATCGGAAAGCCTGAGTACCGATTCTTCCGGAAGATCTTCTTCTCCGTTGTAGAAAGTAACAAATTCCGGTGTTGGAATCTTGATCAGCTTCCTCGCATACCGTTTGTCCGGATCAACGATCTTCTCGTATTCCCGTCCAATATACATCAGGCTCCTGAGTGGCATATTCTGATTGACCGTACTCTGGTGTTCTCCCAGGACGATCTTCCTGTCTTTTACCAGAAAGGAAATGTCATTCTGCATGTTCTGGAAAAGTACATTTTCCAGACGCACCTGTTCAATCAGATTTTCATCCTGAAGATCATCCTCGAACAAAGCATTATACAGACTGAGCAGATTCCGCTTTGCGTATTTGTCAGAGTAAAAAAGATCCGTGAATACAGTGTCTTTGTTCTTCCTATTCTCGTTTGCCATAATCTCTCCTTTTTTATATTATAGCATGTTGCGCTTCGCCTGTGAAGATGAAATAATTAACGCTCGTAAAGGATATCATAATCCTTTTCCAGAGCAAACCGGCGTTCCATCTGCGCCCCGCGGCTGTTTCTCCATTCATGAAGCATGAAGATGGTATCCGTCATTTCCAACATAGCAAAGCAGATTGCCATGTATTCATCGTATGTAGTGCCTTCCGGCATCTGTGCATTCACTTTTGCCGGATTTAAGAATTGCGGGCGGGAATTCTCGGTCACTTGTCTCCGAGATGAAAGCCCGCTTCTTTTCTTTTACCATATGTATTCACTACACATGCAGATATCCCTTCACATTTTTTGCATTTTGTGTTATACTATCTGTATGAAGAAAAATTATATACACGCAAGGACCTGCGTATACAACATCCACTACCATATTGTCTGGTGCGTCAAATACCGGAGGAAGGTCCTTTCCCCGCAGATCAGCACCCGGCTTTACGGGCTACTCCGGGATATCGGCATCGCAAAGGGCTTCTCCGTTGACTTGTGCAAAGTCGGGGAGGATGACCATGTACACTGCTTCGTAACCGCGCCTCCCAAGCTTTCCCCTACATTGATCGTGAAGTACCTGAAAGGGATCAGCGGCAATACGCTGCTCAAGGAGTTCCCGGAACTCCGGCATTCCTTATGGCGGGGACAGTTATGGAACGGCTCGTATTTCTGCGAGACCATTGGTTCCGTCTCTGCCGGGAACGTACGCAAATACATAGAAAGGCAAAAAAACTGTCAGTTATGAACCGTGCCATCAAGTACAGGCTGTACCCCACAAAAGAACAGGAGGCCATGTTCGCGAGGACTTTCGGCTGCTGCCGGAAAGTCTGGAACCTGATGCTGTCCGATAAGAATGCTTTTTACCGGGAAACCGGGAAGCTGCTCCACAACACCCCCGCGGCATATAAGGAGGAATACCCCTATCTCCGGGAAGTGGACAGCCTTGCCCTGGCGAATGTGCAGCTCAACCTGCAGGCTGCCTACCGGAACTTCTTCCGGGATAAGAAAGTCGGGTTCCCGAAATTCAAATCCGCAAAACGCAGCCGTAAGGCTTATACCACCAATAACCAGGGCGGTACGGTTGCTCTGCGCCCAAACGGGATCCGCCTGCCAAAGGTGGGTACGGTACGGGCTATGGTCCACCGCCTCCCGGAAGAGGGCTGGGCATTAAAGTCTGCCACGGTCTCCATGGAAAGCGATGGAAAATATTATGCCTCCGTGCTTTTCGAATACGAACAGCATACGGAACCGGTATCCATCCACTCTGATTCTGCCATTGGCCTGGATTATAAATCAGACGGGCTTTACATGGACAGCCGCGGCCATGCGGGAAGTTCCCATAAATACTACCGGGAATCCCAGCAAAAACTGGCAAAAGCCCAGCGCCGCCTGTCCCGGAAGCAGGGTTCCCGGAAAGGGG
>ERZ1643247.321-NODE-321-length-59849-cov-46.127705_pt1 | contig 59849 bp, 51 predicted proteins | sample MGYA00579264_ERZ1643247 | MGnify/ENA primary metagenome ERZ1643247 (study PRJEB29033, sample SAMEA4952262) | chicken gut metagenome | biome: Broiler Chicken; feature: Gastrointestinal Tract; material: Caecum | place: Ireland | collected 2018 | study: Broiler... | reverse complement strand
TTCTTTTTCACCGCCACTCATTTTTTAGGGGTTGACTTTTAATAGTTAATCTTTCCTGTTCGGCACGGCGCTTTTCTTCTTCCTGGCGCTGTGCCATTTTCAGCGAATGTTCTTCGATTTTTTTGCACAATTTGATGGTCTTGCGCAGTTCCCGCAGACGTTGGGTAATCAGCGGGATTTGGTCACTTTTCGGATCGGTCTTGTACAGACGATTGCGCTTTGCGTTCAGCTGCCGCACCTCCGCTTCCGTTTTGGCCCGGAGATCTCGCAGCTGCGGCAGGGTGCGAATATCCAGGCGCATCAGAAATTCGTACTGTTCAATTCGCTTGTCGAGTTGACGAATCTCCTCCCGCACGGCCGGGGATGGATGCCAAGGTTTACGGGGGAAGACCCCGAGCATATACAGTTCCCGATAATAAAAAACGCGCAAGCCTTTGAGCTTGCGCGCTTTCTGGTAGGTCCCGTGCAGCCGGGTATGATGGACGTGTGGTTCAGCCGGGTAGATTTTCTGCGAGTAGAGGATGCGCTGTTTGATGGCCTCCGGGGTATACTGCTTTCCCAGGGTTTTGAAACGAATCGGGCGAGGTTTTCCGGGCGGCTGCAGCGTAGGATATTTCCGATTGAAACGGAAGGTGTATCCTTTCTGACTTAAACACTGCAGAAATTGCCGCCAGGTCAGAGCCTGTGAGATTGCTTCATTCACGTCCTGTCGCACCATAGATGTCCAGTTTGGACGATTTTCCTGTTCGTCCAGCCAAACGTGGTACGGCATGGAGGACTGTTCACTTTCTTTGGTCTCAATGATGGATAGTCCATATTTTCTGCAGAGCGCATCGGAACGGGCCCGCACCTCGGTATAGTAGGACTTGGCATTGCTGTGGTATTTCCGGCCATTGTCCAGAGCCACCGAACACCACACAATGTGATTGTGATAGTGCTTGGTATTGAGGTGGGTGGTAACCACCGCTTGAAAGCGGCCTTGCAGCAGCTGCTCGGCCAGCTCCACCCCGATCTGGTGAGCCAGTTCCGGCGTGACTTCTCCTTCGGCGAAACTCTGGACAAGGTGGTATCCCTGCACACCGTCTGTTTGCTGCCAGCGCTGTACCGTATCCCGCATATCTTCGAAGGCGGTTTCGCATACACAGCTGAGTCCGGTTTCAAAACAATCCGACTCCGTCTTTTCGCGGTTGAGGGCGTAGTCCACTGCGTCCTGCAAAGACTTGGGACCGCGTGTTGTCTTGGTTTTATCCCGCACATAGTCCACCGCTCGGTCCAGGCGGCGGACGGGGATAATGGATGTATAGGCCATAGCTCATCTTCCTTCCTCCCTGGATTTTCTGGGAGTTTTCCGTTTGGGTTGCGGCGCTTCTTCCGGCAGACACGGATGGCTGATGTTGCGGTAGTCCATGTTGAAGAAGATACCACGCAGCTTGCCCGAGAAGTGGTTTTCCTTGGCGATCTTCTCAGGCGTTCCACGGCTCTCGATGTAATCGTGGGGGCCGCCATACAGGCGAGTCACCATCTCGTCCTTTTCGGGGTCATAGGACATAAAGCGCAGATCAAAGCACACCGTCGACAACTGCATTCCTACAAAGGACGCGAAGTGCTGTCGGCGGTTTTCCTGCTCCGTCAGCGGGGGATGGACCTCTGCCGAAGACTGCAGCTGCAGCGTGGTGGTACAGACGTTGGTCCAGAACTCCACCGGCAGATCGTGCGGCAGGTTCAGGTTGGTGTGGTCGGGGACATAGGCCATATAGTAGTGCTCGGCGTCCGGCTCTTTCCCCACCAGAATGCCGTCTTTGCTGATTTCGCTCACCACCAGCAGGCAGTTCCATGCTTTCTTCTTCACGTCAAATCCCATATAGCGTTGTTTGGCGCGGATGACAACGGGCGGTCTGCGAAAGTCATCATTCACAAAAAACTGGTAGTCGGCGTCACTCAGCACCAGAGCCCGCTGTATGGAGAACTTCTGCGGCTTACTCATGAACGGCGAAATATTCTGAAGTTCAGTAACATCCAGTACACCGGATACAAAATTGGCGGTTTCCTGATATTTCTTTACCATTGGCTTTTCACCTCCTTCCAGATTTCCTGGGAGATTCGAATCATCTTATCTACACTCTCCTGACCGGCCACACCGGTACTGTTTGCCCGATGGGCTACTTGGTTGGCGTTGTTGCAGAGTCCGGATACTTTTCGCAGCAGGTCCTCATGATGGGTACAGGGACGCGGACGAATAGTTTTCCCCATAATCAGCGCCCGCAGCAACTTTTCACGAGATAACCCGCTTTGCGCTGCCAGTCGGTTCAGATGCTTCAGTTCCTGCTCGGTCAGCCGAAGTGGAATAACGTGGCGGCGCTTTCGTCCTGTCACCGGACGGCATCTGGATGCCCGATGCGGATTTCCGAGTTGTGGCACGCCTCAAGGGTCACCTGCTTCTTCGGCACCCTCGTAAGATCCAGAAGTGTCTTGTCCGGCAGATAGGCACCGAACATCTGCGCGGCCACCCTGGTCAGGAGAATTGCTTCTTTTTCGGATACCGCAGTAACCAGAGAACAATGGAAGGCCCCGTACACCGTATCGTACCCTTCCTTGGGAATGTCGGTTTCAAAGGCATACCGCTGCCCCAGGGCGCTGCAGAATTGCCGGTAGTCTTTGGGCGAGAGCTCCAGCAATTCTTCGGTAAGGAAGGGGTACGGTACGCCCTCCGCTGCTTCTTCTTTCAGCCGTTTCAAGTCGGTCACCAGCGGGTAAAATTGTGCCCGCATCTCAAATCCACTCATGGTTTTCACCTGTTCCTTTCCCAAGATAATCAAAGCGTTGCCGATCCCATTCATGCAAAACACTGTTAATGGCCCACCTTACGGAGCACCCTTTCCGCGGGGGACTCTTCGACTACGTCGCCGGTTTCAAGATACAGTATGCTGGATTTGGGAATATACTTGTAGCCATCAAACGCGTTGCCAACCGTAAACACATCCGTAGGCGCAGCCTTTCGAACTCGGGTGACAACACTTTGGTCGTTGGGCGTCTCATAATCCTCACTACAACGGATGATGGTTCCGTCCAGCAAGTGAATGAGATACTCCTGCAGCATGATGACGTCTTGTTCCATTTGTATACCTCCGGTATTCTTTCTTCTTGTATTTTGGCGGCACTGCGCTCGCAGGCCGTTGGGGGGTTGGGGCACGCCCCAAGGATCTGCGTTTGGATATCCAAACGCTATGCTTGCAAAACCGTCTGCCAGCAGGTGAGAGGCCGTCCCCTCCCCTGTCAGTCGGTAAGGATCTCTCCTTTTTCGGCAGCCTGCAAAACGCCATCCAACGTGGTGAGGACCTTGCTGTATTTCTTGGCAAGGCCCACTTCCGCGTTGGTAGTCGCATCCGAATGCTTGCCGCAAACCACCAAAACTGTGCAGCGGAGCAATTTGTCCCGCACGATTTCGTTGAAAGCGTGGCGTTCATCAGGGTTTTCCAGCACAATGAACTGCCCATCCTGCAGACGAGGACAGATCGGCACATACCCGCACTGGAAAATCGTGCGGCAATAGCCGCGTAAAGTCTTGGAGTTGGTGTCATTGGTGGCGCACACGTAGGCCCAGGGACGTTTCATATCGGTTCTCCTTCCAAAAATGAGGCGGAGTGAATCTTAATAAGATTCACTCCGCACGGTTCTTTCTGTCAGTGAATCTTGTTAAGATTCACTTTGTGTCTCCAACGCCTGTTTCACACGCTGGGTACCAAGCTGGAAGTAGGCATCGGTAAGTTCGATGCCCACCGCTTCGTACCCTTCCTGCACCGCAGCCAAAATGGTGGTGCCGGAACCGGCAAACGGGTCGAGGATTCGGCCACCCGGTTCACAGATCTGCACCACATCCCGCATAAGCTGCAGGGGCTTTTCGGTCACATGGATGCGGTTGGCAGGGTTGGCCTGACGGAATACCCCCGGCAAACAGCCCACATTTCGCTCCAGCGGCATCTTGCCGTTGGAACCCCAAACGATAAACTCGGCTTGCTGACGGAAGCGCCCCCGCTGCGGTCGACCGGACGGCTTATCCCATACCGCGATTCCGCGCCAGGTCCACCCGGCCCACTGCAGAGCATCGGTCATGGAGGGCAGCTGCCGCCAGTCGATGAACAGACAGATGGGCGCACCGGGCTTGCAGGCAGCACGCACCATCTGAAGCCATTCACACATCCACCGGGTCCAGCTGCGCTGGTCCATCTGGTCACTGTCAAAATCCGGCAGTGCCTTGTCGCCGCGCAGGCTGCTGTACTTCTCGGTGGTCGAGCGGTTCTTGGCCGTCTGGCTGGCACCACCGCTGGCATAGGGCGGGTCGGTAATAACGGCATCAAAGACGGCTCTGGTCATGTGCGGAACGATGTGCATGACATCGCCATGCAGAATCGTCCAGCGGTCATCTCCGAAATGCTCGGGCATAGTAAAATCGTTGGAAGAAAACAAAGTGGTTTGCTGGAGGGTATTCGTCAAAGGCATCATCCTTTCTGTAACTCAGCGTTCAGGTGCTTTCGGCGGCTTGACCTGCTCAATGCTGTACAGCCGCACATGGGTCCCGTTGATGGCCAGGACACTGTTGGTAGGGTTATCCACCGTATTTCCCGGCAGAATAAAGGCATCCGCGCCCAGATAAACCGCACCGGCTACAACGCCCATCACGGTGGCATGGCCTTCCACGAGGGGGACTGCTCCGGTGATCTGGTTTTTCCGAATAACGGCATCTCCGCAGACGACGGCACCTTCCTGCACCGTACCGCCGGACACTACCGCGCGGTCACGGACGCGGGCCTGGCCACCGATTTCAGCTTCATTGGAAACGAGGGCCGAACCGCTTACCCGGGCCTGACCGGTCAGGAAAGCACCGGTCGTCACGATGGCACTTTCACAGCAGATGGCATCCCCGTAGATCCAGGCGCCATCGTTTTCCTGGGTCAGATTTTCCTCGCTCTGGACATAGCCGCCCAGGGTACCGGGGCCAACGGTTTCGCTTACCCGCTGCAGGGCCCGGATGCGGTGCAGGCTGGGATCTTTGGGATGTTTGATGTCTGTGATCTCATACTTCTTCGAAGGGGTGACTTCCTCCACCGTGAAGTCGAAGTCGTGGTCCTGCCAGAAATGCACATACAGCAGGCCATCTTCGGTTTCGATTTCTCGCTGCTCGAAGCCCTCGCCCCAGCCGTCTGAATACTGTCCGGCCAGGTAGTCCATGAGCTTGTCCCAGCCGGGTTCCGAAAGATCATCATCTGCCCGCACCGTGGTACAACCATAAAGCCGCCCGTTCCAGACCTCCACCGAGGGGACCAGACTCCGAACGTGCTGCTTAACGTAATCGCTCTCATAGAAGTATTTCATGAGATCTTCGGTGCCGTTGTCGGTGTAGGCCTTGACTGCTTTTTCAATTTCCTCCGCATAAAGCAGCAGTTCTTCGCCGTTGTATTCGTCGGCGGAATCCTCATATTCATACTCTCCGGCCTGGTACAGTTCACCAGTCAGCGGAGAGTACATTTTGAAAATACGTTCACTCAATCGCATCACCTCCGTTATGGTCATCGCGCCAATTCGGTGCGATGTTGGGTACAGGCACATCTTGCCTGTTTGATTTGTTTGGCGAGGTCGGCATAGTCGCCGCTCTCGATCTGCGGCAGGCACAGGGACACTTTGTACTTACCGCCGAGATTGCGGGCAATGGCCAGCGCAGCATTGCGGCCCGGCTCATCATTGTCCATGCACAGTTGGATGGTGTCCACATCCGGATGCTGCCGCAGGAATTCCACCAATGCCACTGGCGTCTTGATTTCAACATTTCCCTGTTCCGGGGCATAAATGCCGCCCAACGAGAGGCGGTATTTATCTGCGGTATTATCGGAGAGAGTCATCTCAGCCATGGCATCAATGGCCGCCTCAAACACTGCCACTGTGGTGGAAGGATGCAGCGGCGGAATACAGAAGCCATACCGCTTGTCGCTGCCCGGTGTTTCGGCCTTGAACGGACGCCCTTGGCTGTAGGTGCCGCGCAAAGCTGCGTACCGTGCTGTGCCGTTTTCATCCTTGCCGATAAACACACAATTGTGATACGGCAGGCTCTCATAGACCAATCCACGGTCCACACAGTAACTGAGCACCACGGGGGAAATGCCTCGCCCGCAAAGGTACGCCACAACCCGGGCATTGTTGTGGGCAGCAGGCGGAAGAGAGAACTCCGGGCGCTTCTGCTCCACCGCCTCATGAGCGACAGGGATGTACCCAGGTACCTCATCGCACAGCATCCGCACGGCTTCCACAAAACCACACTGCTCCACATGGACGAGATAGTCCAGGGCAGACTTGCCTCCGATCCCACGGCTTTTCCAGTGCCAGACACTGGACTCACCGTTAATTTTGAAGCTATCGTGACTTCGCAGCTCGAACTCGCCGCGGGCGCTGCTCTTGACCAGATCTGCGGAACGATACCGCCGCAAGAATTCAATGGCCGTCATCTTTTTGGCGGCGGCGATCTGTTCCTTGCTGACACCAGGCATCAGGAAAGGGCCCTCATCAGCAGGCTGCTCTTATCCACCTGCTCCCAGGGGAAATCCTCACGTCCGAAATGCCCGCCGACGGCAGTACGGGCATAGATCGGCTGTCGCAGATTGAGGGTTTCGATCATGCCTGCCGGGGTCAGATCGAACACATGGCGCACTGCCGCTGCCAGATATTCGTCATCCCAACGAAAACACGTTTGGAAGGTGTCCACTGTCACCGCCATGGGCTTGGCCATGCCGATGGAATAGGTCAGGGCCACGCGGCAACGGTCCGCAATATTGGCAGCCACAAGGTTCTTCGCAATGTAGCGGGCCATGTACGCAGCGGTCCGATCAATCTTGGTGGGGTCCTTGCCGGACAGTGCCCCGCCGCCCTGGCTCACAAAAGGCCCGTAAGCATCCACCATGAGTTTGCGGCCCGTCAGGCCGGTGTCGGCTTCCGGGCCGCCCACCACGAAACTGCCGCTGGGATTGAGGATGACTTCCATCCGATCATCGGTGGGCATTCCTTTGAGGGCGGGCAAAATGACCTGAGCAAAGATGTCGGCCTGGATATCCTCGATATGTACCCCCGCCTCATGCTGGACCGACAGCAGGATCTGATCTACCCGCAGCGGTTTGTCATCCTCATACTCCACAACCACCATGGCTTTGCCGTCGGGGCCGATCCCGTGAACCGCATCGGTCATGCGGGCCAGGGTCAGCAGGCTGGTGAGGCGGTGAGCGATCACCACGGGCATGGGCATCAGTTCGGGCGTTTCGTTGCAGGCGTACCCGATGACGACACCCTGGTCACCGGCACCGATGGCCTCATCATCTTCAGGGCTGTCTGCGGGCACCTCCACAGCTCCGGCAATATCCGGACTCTGCGGATGCAGATAGCAGTCGATCTGAAAGCTCTTGGGGTCGTACCCAACGCTGTGCAGCACGTCCCGGGCAATGTTGAACACGTCAGGGTTTGCTTCGGTGGTAATCTCACCGGCCACAATGATGTGACCACGGGTGGCCATGACCTCACAGGCGACGCGGCTGGCGGGATCTCCGGTCAGACACGCGTCCAGGACGTTGTCTGCGATGAGATCGCAGAGCTTGTCGGGGTGGCCTTCGGTGACAGATTCAGCAGAATAAAAAGTGCGCATTGATTTCTCCTTTGTATGTTGATTGGTGTTTATGGCAAAACAAAAAGGCGCACAGCCGGGAGGGCTGCGCGCCTGGTACACAATGTATTTTCTCATAGGTTATCGTTCAGGGGTAGACGTATGTTTGGGCGGAGGATTTTTCTCTTGGTGCTCTTCGGGGTTCATGACCTGCCGATAGCGTTCCGGCGAACAGTTTTCCACAATAACCGTGTCCCCCAGTGGAAAAAACAGCTGCGGGGCATGGTACATCGCTTCATACCGTTTGACTTGTTCGGGGGTCAGGCTGCAAAAGTCATCTTCAGTGAGCCCAACCACAAAGAAGGTCCCGGCGATCACGTCATAGTCCCCCAAGATCCGATTGAGAGGCAGTCCCTCCAGCTTGCCTTCATCATTGCAGACTATGCAAGCGTTATCCTGCCAGGGATACACACATTCGATGAGTCCCCCGACCACAGCCTGTTCTGCTTTCAGGCTCTTTTCGATTTCTGCTTCCCGGGGATACTGCCCCGGTTCAACTATCAGTACCTTCATGTTCTATCCTCATATTGAGGGTCATCCTCAGGAGAAGGCTCCTCGGTATGACGGCGTTTGTAAAGCAGAATGCCAAAAGCAATGCCGGCAGCGCCTGCCAAGGCAACCAACAGCCCCAGCGGAGTGTTATCCCCTGTCTGCGGAAGGCTGGCAACAGGCTTCGGTGTGGGAGTGGGCGTACTAACCGGTTGTTCCTGCGTCGGAGTAGGTGTCGGGGAAGGGTTGCCCGGGGTGGGAGGTGTTTCGGGACTAGGTGCATCGCGCATGATCACCATGCCATCCTCCAGCTTTTCCCAGTGGTCAAAGATCAGCCAGTCTTTGCCGGTGCAGATATAGACATCCGCCGCATTGAGCAGGTCGCCATTTTCATCCTTGCGCTGTTGCAATTTGAATTTGATGGACTCCGCGATTTCATACCCGCTGGGAGCTGCCGTTTCCACCAGAGTGTATACCGTATCAAATTTCAGGCCACGGATTTCGGTGGGCTTGTCGCCGCTGACCCACTGGCGCACTACATTGCCGTCCTTGTCCTGGATGGTAAGCGTTGCGCCGGAAAGTTCATCGTCCCCGGTAAGCGCCCGCTTGGATACATAGAAAGAGGTGGCGTCGTTTTTGAAGGTCTGCTCAAGTTCCACCACAGGCGTGCTGCTGCCAGCATAGATGAAGGCCAGCTCCTGGTCGGGTGCATCGAGGTAGTATCCTTCCGGTGCGCGCAGCTCTCGAAGCAGATAGCGGCCACTGTTTGCGGTGGTGTTTTCAGGGATCTGTACGTTGCTCATGCCATAGTAGAGCCCCCGCAGCGGCAGATCACAGGTGAACGTGGTGCGCCCTTCGGAGTCGGTAGGGGCCGAGGTGGCGATCAGATCCCCTGCATGGAACAGCAGCTTGCCAGAGCCGTTGTAGATATCATCCACCGTATACAGGTTGTAGACAGCACCGGCAACCAACGCATCCGTTTTGACGTCGCGCTTGCAGACGGTGAGCTCCGTTTTGACCCTCTCGTTGTAGAACTTGAGGACCTGCGCCTCTACCTGTTCGGCGGTGGCATCATCTGCGTTGATAACCTCAAAGGTATCCGTGGATGCATTGCCTTCCTCATCGGTAGAGGTAATGCTTTGAGCCATAACTACACTGTTGGTTTGGACATCCCACGAAAATACCACATCGTAGCTCTGCTTGGTGCCAACATAACCATACGGCGCATTGGTTTCCTCAATGTGGTAACTGCCAAGAGGCAGCATCACTGTCACTTCGCCTACGGTTCCATCGTGGACAATCGAAAGGAAATCATAGGTGGAATTGGTGCGGCCGGGTGCAAATGTAACGATATCGCTGGTACCGTCACCCGTCTGTACAACAGCAACGACATCGCCTTTGGCATACCAAAGGGTCCGGTTGCCATCGGCGTCGACCTGATGATCCTGGGTGTAAATGTCCTCATTGGCTGTGATGGTGTACTCGGCATACGGAATGGGCCGATCCTCGTAAACGAAGTGGCCGGGCCACGCCTCTCCGCTATACTGCGGGTCAACCTGGTCGCTGCTTTCTTCTTCCCAGCCGGTCAGAACAGGGCCCGTCTTGCGGATGGTCAATTTACCAATCGTTTCATGATCGTGATAATCTTCATCGATCACCAAAATGTCCTGGCTGTCCTCACTGTCGTCGCCTGTGGCCTGATAGGCTCGTTCTGTCGATACTTCGAAATCGACGTAGAACGTACCATCTTCGTAGTGGCCGGTGTCGTCAACGTGCAGATTGCCGCCATCATAAACAGCGGAATCGATCCATTCGTTATAAAAACCTTCCGGTCCGTTGACTTCCACGATACGGTAATGTCCCAACGGCAGTTTTTCCGGAAGCGCCAGAACACCATCTTCGTTGGTATAGAAGGTATCGATAACCTTCGGCAGCGAGGGATCGCTGGTGTCCGTCATCGTGACCCGTTTCGGATTTCCATTCTTGTCCAGAATGTGATTTCCCTGATCGTCCATCCAATAGATCTGGAATGCTGTGTTCGGCAACGCTACAGGCTTGCCGGTTTCGTCATCGATCTTGGTGATTCTCAGGTAAACTTCGATTTCTTCGTCCAGAATGGTATATTCCCTATAGCTTCCGGACGGGATCTGGACGGCATCCTTCGGGGTTGCCATATTGGACTGCGGGTTGGTCGGGTTAGTCGGATCAATATCAACGATAAAAGGCTGCGCCTGGAAAACGTCCCGCGGCGTGGTAGTTTCCACCACGAGGTATTGCCCATACGGCAGACCTTCTACACGCAGTGTACCTATATCGTTGGAGAAAATCTCGGACAGTTGATACTCATACGGACGGCCTGTCGCAACCCAGCCGTCGCCGCTTCCGTTCTTGAAATCACCGGCGGCGGTTAACGTCGCATTATATGCGGCAATCTCGTCCCCGTCGATCTCGTAGGTCTTAGCAACCGCCTGGCGCTCTTCCGAAAAATCATATTTCAGCGACGATTCGTTGTACTCCGGATTGATATAGGCATCCAGGATAGACTGAATCATATACTTGCCGCTTCTTGTCTTGGCAAACTGCGATTCTTTGGACAAATCCGAAATCAAATAGAAGGTGAACCCTGCGCCCTGCAGCTTGATGCCATCGCTGGAACCGGTGCTGGAAACACGTTTCGTGAGTTCAATGTTTCCTTTCATCACCTGGTCATCGCTTTCGGCCAGCTCGTTATCCCGGTGCAGATGGTAATTGGCACTGTAGGTCGTTTTGTCGAGATCCTCACCTTCAGCCTGCCGGTCATCCTCAAAGGCAATCTTTTCGATGTACCAGCCTTCATCGGCGTATGCCGGGGTAATGTAGTAGTTGTGCTCGTCACACAGGTAACCCGTGGCATAGCTTTCGTAGTAGCCGTCATAGGTATGCGTACCATCCAGAGCGTATCCCTCGCCAATGTACGACCACTGGTTCTTGTAGACGTAATCTGTGTACTGACCCTGGTCATTGGTTGCCAGCTGCGAGGTAGTCCCAACCGGCTCCTTGGTTTTGGAATCTACGTCAGGGTAGGTACCAGACAGCTTGTACGCCCCATCTTCAACGGGGATCACAACGCCGGTGCCACGCTCCACGATGTAATACTTGCCGAGATAGAGGTTCGAGAAGGTCAGCCAACCGTCCTTGATCACCGCACTGGCCACGAGATGGTCTTTGGCCAGCACCGGCAGGTAGTCATCCACCCACTGGCCGGAGTTGTCCCGGATGGTGGTATGCCAGATGGGGGTGCCATCCGCATAGGTGATCTTGCCGTAATTCACAGTACCAGTTACGCCATCCGGGTGCTGGATATCCTCGGCAGCGTACAGGTCATACACTGCGCCATCCAACCGGGCATCAGCATGAGCCTGACCGCTGGCCATGGCATCGCCATCGGTATCCCGTCCATTCACATAGCGGGCGGCATCCAGATCGACCTTGCTGATAGAAATTTCACCCACCGCCCGATCATTCTGCATGACACCATCCTTCGGAGTCATGGTGTAAGAATCCTCGTTTGCTGCGGTTCGGGAATTGTCAGTGTCATAGACACGTCCAGCGTCCTGATACTGGATCTCCGCTGCGGGTTCATCACTGGCCTTGTAGATCGTTACAGTGGTTTCCACGCCGCCGGAAGTCAGCAACTTAGTGCCGCCGGTGTAGCTGGTGGCAATATCAGCACTGTAATGAGCATTGTCCAGCGTGATCACGCTGCCGTCGTTGGCTTTGGTGATTTCGATGTAGTAGCCCCGCTTGCCCAGGGGGGTACCTGCAGTGCCGGGGTGTTCCACGTCGACCCAATCGCCGTAGTAACCGGAAGGCGCACGACTTTCGACGACGATAAACTTGCCCTCATTGCGTTGGGTATAATACATCTTCCGGCTGGTATCAAACTCTGTGCCATATTCCGTGTCGTTCACAACGGAATAGGTACCATCAGGATTTCGTTCCACTCGATACTTGTTGTAGCCGCCATAGGGGATATACTGTTGGGTAACAGTATCCCACTCATATATTTCGTACACTGCATCGCCAGCAATCTGCTGGCCGGTCTCGCTGTCCACCTTTTTCAGGTTGATCTGAAGTGACCACTCATCGTTCTTCATAATGTAGTCGTTGGAACTGTCAGCAGGCACGGTGATGGTCTGGTGGCTGCCAAGACTGCCATTGAATTCCTCGAAACCATACGGGATCTCCACTTCATCGTAGGAGAAACGAATCGACGCCAGCTCAGCACGGGCGGCTGCAATAGCTGCATCCACCATGCCTTGCGCTTCGTTCTGCAACTGCGAAATAGCGGCGTTTTTGGCTGCATCCGCAGCGGCATCCGCCTCAGCTTGGCTGCTGTAGGGGCCTTCCTGGCCGCTAAGCGTGGTTGTGCTGGTCTTGCTGACCTCATAATGCACCGACCAGGTTACTGTACCGTCGCCACCGTGGTTCTGATAGCTGTCATCGTTTGTGTGGCCGGAAGTGGTAATGGTCTGCGCACCGGCGGGACTCATCTGCCAGCTGCCTCCGTCGATACTGCCGCTGGTTTTGGATGGCGTAATGGTAATTTTGGCACCATCCACCTTTTCGCCGGTCTCCAGCTGCTGTTTGTCTGCATTGACTGTGAATGTCAAGTCAAAGCTGCCGCTGGCGGACTGCGCAGGGGCCGTCCAGTTTGCGGAATAGTATTCGGAGTCGGGTACGTCCGGGATATCCGTACCGCCACCCTCCTCCGAAATTTCTTCGCCTACAATGGCAATGACCTGCCAGGCATACCCGGCAGGCGGGTTATAGATATAGGTATAATATCCGTTTTCGCCAGAGTAAGTAGCGGCCTTGCTATCAGTTCCCTGCTCGGACAGCTCCTGGGCAGAAGCACGATAGGTTTGGGCGGCCAAGCTATTCGGATAGTTGGCCATGATCCACAGCTGAACGTCATCGTAGTAGCGATATGCTGTGTCTGCAGCGTTTTCACTCTCCAAACCGTAAGTAGCTGCCGTCGTTCCGCTATGCTTTTCTTCCAGCAGGTTCAGCGAAAGCTGTCCCAGCCCGCCCCATATATTGATCTGGTTCGCATAGTGGTTACCGGGCGTATATTGACCGGGTTCCAGCCGCGACACATACGAAAAACTATAGGTTGGGCAACCCGTGGGCTGCCCATTCAAACCATGGCTGCAGCAGTAAGCCTCCATGCCGTTAAACCAAACCAGCCACGTTCCACCCTCGAAGCTGATCGAGGTGATCTTACCGGTGGTAAACGGGGGTGTGGGTCCGGCAGCATAGGTGCCGGCTACGGCATTCGCCGCGGTTTTCGCGGTTGCTTTGCTCTCGCCCAATTTCACCTGCAGGGTCTTGCTCAGTTCAGTGCCATCCGGCGCACTGTAGCGAAACTCCACTGAAAAGTCATGGTCGGCTTTCACATAGAAACCGGACGCAAAAGCAGAAGTTTCTTTGTAGCCGGTCTTGGTAATGGATTCGATTTCATCTGCATCCGCCGGTTGGCCCTCAAAGTCCATGAGAACCACGTCCTCCGGCAGGAGAATCTCCGATGTGCTCCCATTGGCAGGGTATTCGACCTGTACCATCAAGGGAACGATGGCATCTTCTTCTCCAGGTTCCCGGCCCACTGTAATGATCAGGTCATCTCCGTGCAAGGCTTCAGCATCGATATGAGCATCCACACCGTCGTACAGGTCTGTTACCCATTCCGAAACGGAAATGCGAGTCTGACCGGTGGCAATGGGCAGCCCCATGCTACCGATATAGCTGCCGGTTGGTGCATCCGGCAGATCGTCGTAAAGCATCTCAGTGATCTCGCCCAGATCCGGTTCCCCACCCGCTCCGGTAGCAACCGGGTTTTCCATCGCGGCGTAGGTGGCTGCAAGAATAGCTGCCCACACGGCATAGGCGTCTTGCACACGGTCATCACTGCGTTCCGCTTCCGGGATCTGGTTATACAGATCCTCTGCTTCATACAGCGGTGCACAGGCTTCTTCCTGCGCAGCAATGGCATCATTGAGCTTGGACTCCAACACGGCGTTGTCCAGGTCAGCCATCCACGCCTGATGCGCCAGCCCCCAGGCGTTGCTGGCTGCCACCATGCTGTCACGATCCATCGCCGCAACAGCGTCCACAAACGCCTGAGCTTGTTCGCTCAGCGCTCCTTCCGCTGCTGTTTCTGCGGTTTCAGAAGTTGCCGTTGTGGTTTCTTGCGAGGGGGTAGATTCTGCAAAGGCAAGCGAACCGCTCAGATTGCTGAACAGCAAAACTCCTGCCAACAGCAGTGCCATCCCCCGTTTCCAGAGTTTAATAAAATGATTCGGCATAACTGTCTCCTTTATTACAAATGCATCTTGGGTTACCGCTCCTGTTGCCTTTTCGGTTTAGGTCGTGCGGGGACTTCCGGCGCATCCGCTGGTCGCCCTATTTCCGGGATAAAACCACCCAAACGGTTCGGAACAAAATCCGAGAGCCACGTGCCGCCGAAAGTTGCATGGGTTTGTATCCGCCACATGGCAAGTTTTCCGACGTCCAGCTTCACGCCCTCAAAGGGATAGAGCAGACAGGTCAGGCCGTCATACTCGAAGGAGGAGATATCCTGAAACTTGGTGCCATCCTTAAGAATGCCGTTTTCGGTAAACATCTCATTGATACCGTCCAGCCATTCCTGCAGATCGCCACCACAGCCTTGTAGGATCAATCCTTCGTCGTCGTTCATGCGGCGCAGACTATCAGTTGAAATCGCGTGAATTCCCAAAATCAAACGCCTCCTTTCCTGTAAGAGAAACAGGCCCTCGCTTTGTGGCAAGGGTCTGTCCCATGGCGATTTATGTTTTTCCGTAGAGCTGAGCATCCAGCGCAGCCAGCCGCCTTCCGATGGCCTCCACCACATTGACCGTCACGCCATTTCCGGCCTGTTTGTAGACCTGATTGTCGCTTTGAATGGCCAGCACCTTGTCGATGCGCTCATCGGTCCAGCCCTGCAGACGCAGGCACTCCCGTGGAGTCAAGCGGCGGATTCGGCCATTGTGCAGCACCCCGGAAGCCTCTCTCTTATGCTTGCGAATCCCGCCGTTCTGCTTTGCGGTCAGGCAACGGGCTATCTCGGTGGTTTTCGGATCACGGTTCATGTCGATGAAGCATGGTGTCCCTTGTGTTGATCCGGTGGTGAGGGTGTGGGCAATTTTGTGTCCCACCCTACCGCGACGGGTATTGGTGCTATAGTAACTGATGTCGATGCTGTCCCCTTCATAGGCCATCTTGTAGCCTTTTCGGGTCGCTTCTTTGATGGGCAATCCGACAGCATACAAACCGGTGCGTCCTCCAAATCCTCCCGCCTGAGCAGCCAGTGTACAGCTTATTCCGTCTGGGGAATAGATTCGTTCTCCCTGGGCGCCTGGTCGAACTTGTGCAAGAGCATTTCCTGCTGCTGTGGTGAAAGGAAGTATTTTTCCTCTACATCGCTCATCAAGATATCCGACAAGATACACCCTGCGGCGGGACTGGGGGACGCCGAAATCTTTGCTGTTGAGCACCTGCCATTCCACGCCATACCCCAGTCGGTCCAGCGTATGGAGGATCGTCGCAAACGTCCGTCCGCCGTCATGAGAAAGCAGGCCGGGTACGTTTTCAAACAGCAGATAGCGAGGCTTCCGGGCTTCAGCCAATCGGGCCAGCTCGAAGAAGAGAGTGCCGCGGGAATCTCCGAACCCTCGTCGGTTGCCGGCAAGGCTGAAAGCCTGGCAAGGAAATCCTCCGCAGAGCAGTTCGAAGTCGGGCATTGTATCGGGATCGGCTTTTCGGGCATCGTCAATGAACCACTCTCCCTCCGTGTCAAACAGAGCGCGATAGCTGCGGTCGGCGTATTTGTCGATTTCACAGTGTCCCATGCAAACAAAATCGCCGGCTCTGGTCAGTCCCTCCCGAAAGCCGCCCATGCCGGCGAACATATCAATATAGTGAATGGTCTTTCGCATCCGCTCCTTTCTGATCGATGGTGTTGTTATTTAGAGCACAAGCAAAGGCATTCCCCCTTTCATCGAGATATGAAAAATGCCCCGCAGGCTGTTAACCTGCGGGGCTGGCTATTATGGTTATTCTTCTGTGTAGGCATCACCGCTTTCGCCGTACTCCGATTCGCCATCCGTGGCTTCATCGGGGGCTTCCTCGGTGTTGGTCTCCTCGTCCGTATCACTGTCCTCATCGAGGTCGTTGTTCTCCTGATCGACGTCAGGTTCATCTTCATCGCTCGACTCTTCCGGATCTTCCGCGGGATCTTCTCCCACGGTATCGTTCATCTCCGCGCTGGGGTCCTGCTTCTGCGCGGCTGCGGCCTCGGCTTCCTCGTCGACGGCGTCAAGCTCGGCCTCGATGAGCTGGACCATGAAGTCTTTCTGGCTCAGCTTCCGTCCGTAGGTTTCCTCATAGTGCTTGAGGTAGTCTTTGATACGCTGGTAGAGTTCCTCGGATACCTGGAATGCGATGGTTCTGGTTGCCATGTTGTTTTCTCCTTCCTTGCTTTTCGTGAAGTATTTTGTGACCACCATCTCGATGAATTGGCCGGTGGTGATGCCCTGTGCTTCCAGTTCCTGTCGGATCTGTGCGTGCAGATCATCCGGAAGTGTTACCGTTAATTTGCTCATGCTATGGCTCCTTTCTTGTGCTTTTCCTCTTGGGCTAAGCAAAGCATACTGCAAACACAAGCAGAAAGCTATTCACAGAAACCAACGATAACACATCGAATATAGTGCCAGAAATACATCATAAGCAACAATGGGGATTGATCTGTCAGTCGCAGAGCGATGCCAAAAAATCCAGCGTTTGTTTGGGTACCTCTTTCTCCGCAGTCGGTATGTAATTGCCTGTTTTGCCTTCTCTGGAAGTCAATTCTTCTCGCAGCACCTGACGAATTTCTTTTTTGAGCTGCTCTGTTTCCATCTCGGCTAGAATTGCTCTCACCAAGAAGTCCTTACGCTGGCCTTTTGGTATTTCTTGTAGTCTTTCCCACGCTTTCCGGTGGTCTGGATTGCTCAGTGTGGGTCTAAATACAAATTGTGGCCGTTTCACCCCTCGCTCACCGTGCCCTGAACGCGGCCCAAGGCGCGCTCGAAACCGATGGCGTTCACCCGGTCATCCAGCAGCGGAATCACGCGGCACAGGCCGTCTTTGGGGCTTACGTGGCGGTTTACGATACAGGCCCCACCACCCAGCATGACCAGAGGCATCGCATGAAGGTCGAAGCCCGCCTCCATAACCGCGGAGAACAAACGCTCGGTATACAGCCGGCCCTGTTTGTTCACGATGCTGCGCACCTCGTCCGACAGGCTGCAGGGCTGCCCTGCCAGTATCTGCTCGATCTGAGCATCGGTAAGCGAAAGACCGGTTTCCTGCCGGACCCTCTCCCGGATCTCATCGATGCAGCGGATCATTCCCAGTTCCAGGCTGTGCGCCGTTTCCGCTACCGGCAGGGCGTTGTCGATCCGCATCAGATCCACCGTCCAGCCGCCGATGTCCATGAGCAGCAGCGACGGTTCGTCGGTCAACAGATCCGGCTCAGCCATCAGGGCCGCAAAGCCCTGGGGAAACAACTGCACATCCGCGATGGTGATGCTGTATTCCACGCCCTCGTAACGGAACTGAACCGGCTGGGAAGGACGAAGCAGATAGCTGCGAAACTTCGGCTTATCCCGGCCATAGCTGGTCAGCGGAAGACCCGCCGCGATCCGTACTGTACACTCGGTGGGCGCGCCTCGGCTGCGGATTTCCTGCGCCAATGCAGCCAACGTCAGCAGGTAGTAGTTGTCGTTGATGGTTTTATCGCGCTGGATCGGCTGCCGTCCGGTTCCGCAAACAAAAAAACACCCGCCGAACTCAAGGAGTCCTTGCCGGGTGTAAGGTTCGTGGCTGCCGTAGGCTGTAAGACCGGCTGGGAAAGAACAATGCCGCGTTTTGATGGCGTAATAGCCGTGATCAATGCCAATGTTCATGGGTTTTGCCTCACTTTCGTTTTTCGTTGAAATTTGCGGATCTATGTAAACGGCTGGTAGATAACTTTTCTTCCCAGCCGGTAAATTTATACTAGGGGGAGAGGTGTGGAGAGGGGGAAAAACAAAAAGCCGCTCAGTTTCGGCATTGCCAAAAACCGAACGGCTAAAAATGGGCGCACTTATCCCATGTAGTTTCTCCACTATGTATTTTACAATTTATGTAACCAGATCGCCGCAACGGCCCTTGATGGGCATATATAAATGGTCACAAAGAAGTTTGGATTTTCCAATTGAAATAATCGTCTTGTGTAATTGCACCGTCCTCAAGGAGAGATTTTTCAGTGTTCCAGTTTGTAAGATGCTCTTGGAATTCTGTGTCGTGTATAACGATGGAAACATGACCGTTTTCTGACAGATTGCAATGATTACTTGCCGGAATCAATTCAATGAGCGTGGCATCCTCTTGATCCAACCAAAACAGCATCTGCAGCAACTTCCGTAGCGTTTCATCCCCTTCCAAGAAGAGCGTTTTCTCCGACACATTCAAAGCGCTGGCAATTTTATTGAGTTGGTCCCGTTTGGGGGTTCGATATCCCATCTCATACTGGGCGATGCGATTCGCTCCGTTCCTTCCCAAGCCAATCTTCTCTCCTAGTTCCCGTTGCGTCAGATGCCGGTGTTGACGAATTTGGCGGATCTTTGCCCCGATCCTCATGACGTGATGTTCCCCCTCTCGTCGGTAAATGCAACTTGCAATATTCGTTCCGTCTGCTATTATAATATTAGTCTCAGTTCGTTGGCTGGTTCGCTTTTTCGAACCTTCCATTTGACTGATTTTTCAGCCGTTTTATCTGCCTGATTTCTTCGATTTTTACCAAAACCGTTTATTTTCAGTCGCTCTAGCGATATTTTTTCGCACAGTGTTGGATCTTCACCACGTTACACATGGTAGAGCACCTGACTGTTAATCAGGGTGTCCTCGGTTCAAGTCCGAGAGGGGCAGCCACCAAGCGATGGAACACTGCGTTCCATCGCTTTTTTATTTTGTGCCGCGCTTCTTTTTGAAATAAGGCTCCGACCAAAAATCGACGCCGCCGGCGCGGTTCCCGGCCCTGCGGCGTCAAGGAACATCGGCACACAGCGCAAACGCCCCGGCACAGCCGGGACGTTTGCGCTTTCGTTGTCCGCCCTTCCGGCGGTCACAGTTCCTTGGCGAAGCAGATGATCCGGTTGGCTTCGGCAAAGCCCGCCGCCCGGTGGAAGCGGAAGCTGTCCAGGTTGTCCAGTTCGCAGTCGCTGGCAAACTCCCGGCAGCCCGCGGCCCGGGCCCAGCCTTCGCAGGCGGCCAGCAGTTCCCGGGCATAGCCCCGGCGGCGGTATTCGGCGCAGACAAAGATCCCTTCCAGATACCCCACCGGCGTGGTTTGGGTGCCTTCCACATAGTCCCGCCGCAGCTGGCACTGGGCAAAGCCCGCCGGCGTCTCTCCCTCCAGCTTGAGGAAAAAGCAGGCGTCGGCGCCGGACATCGTCCCGGCAAGCTCGTCGGCCAGCTGCTGCGGCGTGTGCCCGGGCCAGAGCCGGGCCCCCAGGCCGGCCAGCGCCGGCAGGTCCTGCTGATTCGCCTTGCGGACCATCCTCTTCTCCCCTTCCTTATTTCTGCCGCCGGCCGCCCATGCGGTCCCGCAGCTGGCGGGTCAGGCGGGCGGTTGCGGTGCGCAGCCGGGCCACGGCCTCGGCATGGTCCGGCACCTGCATGTGCGGGAAGGCCCGCAGCAGGCGGCCTGCGCCGAAGTACCGCTGGCGGGCCAGCTTTTCCAGCGCCTGGCGCTGGGCGCCGGCCCGGGCGGCCAGTTCCAGCAGCTGTTCCCGCAGGGCGGCGGCGTTGTCCCGCCCTTCCATGGCGGCCAGCATCAGCTGGAGCTTCTGCTCGTCCAGCAGGGTGTCGGCGGTCATGGCGCGGGTGCCGATATGCTCGGTCATCCGGTCGCTGAGGCGGCGGATGCCGCTGCCCAGCTCGTCCAGGCTGCGCAGCTGGCGGGTCAGGCCGGCGGCCTGGGCGAAGGAGACCGCCGTGTCCGCCAGGAAGGCCGCCAGCAGCACCAGGTCCGCCGCCAGCAGCGCACCCCGGGGGATGTGCTGCACCGGGCGGGCCAGCAGCGGGTGGACCACCGTGAGCATGACCGTTCCGCCCAGCCCCCAGAGCAGCGAGAACTTGGGGCAGATGTACCCGCCCAGGTTCCAGCGCTGGTCGGTGTAGTCCCACCAGCGGGTATGGAACAGGCGGTAGAGCAGCCAGCCGCCCACCAGCTCCACCAGGGTGGCCAGCACCATGCTGCCGAAAAACACCGCCGGCAGATTCTGCCGCCAGGGCCCCAGCGTGACCAGCAGGGCGACCATGCCGAACCCGTAGATCGGGCACTGGGGGCCGTTGAGGAACCCCCGGTTGACCAGCTGCCGGGTGGTGACGGCGGCGAAGGCCACCTCGGCGCACCAGCCCAGGAAGGCGTACAGGAAAAAGTACAGCAGCAGCTGCAGAGGGGCGGTCATGCTTCGGCCCCCGTCTCGTCCTCGGTCAGGCGGCGGGCCAGGGTCTTGGGCTCCACCCAGGTCACGTCGGTGTCGGGGCCCTTCCGGGCGATCAGCGCCTTGATGGGGATGCCCTGCTCGGTGAACATGCCCTCGTGCTCGGTGCGGATGTTCCAGGCCGGCTCGTCGGCGTGCAGGTCGAAGGTCTGCCAGGTGATGGCAAAGCCGGCTGCCGGGAAATACTGCAGGCTGTCCCGGAACAGGTCGTCATCGTCGGTCTTGAACCAGATCTCGGCGCCCTCGTCCATCAGGGCGCGGTACTGCAGCAGCTGGCGGGGGTGGGTCAGCCGGTGTTTGTTGCTGCCGGCGTTCTTGCTCCAGGGGTTGCAGAAATTGATGTAGATGCGCGCCACCCGGTCGTCGGCGCTGAAGGCGCCCAGCAGCCGCTCAATGTCCAGCGAGGCGATGCGGACATTGTCGGTGGGCAGGCCCTTTTCCAGGTAGGCTTTTTCGATCTTGCGCTTGGCCAGGATCAGCACCTTGTCGGTGATGTCGATGCCCAGGTAGTTGTTTTCGGGGTGCTCGCTGGCCAGCCGGGCCAGGAAGCCGCCCTTGCCGCAGCCCAGTTCCAGGCAGAAGGGCTTTTCGGGCGCCGGGTAAAGCGCCCGCCAGCGGCCGGCCTGGGCCAGCGGCTCATGGACATGGAAGGAACAGGCCAGCAGTTCCGGCCGGGCATAGGGTTTGAAACGCATTCGCATGGGGGTTCTCCTTTGATTCAGCTTGTCGGTTCGGCATGGTCGGCGGCCCAGCGCCGGAAAAACGCCGCGGCGGCGTCCTTGTCGATGGGGGCGGCCAGGCTGCCCTGGCACAGTTCGGGCTTGCCGCCGCCGCGGCCGTCGAAGGCGGCGTTCAGCTCCCGGGCCAGCGGACGGGCGTCCCGCCCGGGCAGGGTCAGGGCGTAGGCGGCACCCCGCCCGCCGGGGCCCAGCAGGGCGCACAGCGCACCGGTGCGGCCGGCCACCGCCAGGCAGAGCCGGCGCAGGCCGTCGGCATCCGCCCCGTCGCACCAGGCCACAAAGGGCTGCCCCGGCTGCGCCGAAGCCGCCAGCGCCCCGGCCAGGGTGTTCTGCAGCGCGGCCAGCCGCTGCCGGGCGGCGGCGGTGGCGTCCAGCGCGTGGCGGGCGGCTTCGGCCAGGCGGCCCGGCCCGGCCGACAGCAGTGCGCCGGCGGCCTCGACGTCGGCCCAGGCCCCGGCCACCGCGGCCTGGGCCCGGCCGCCGCAGACCACGGCCAGCCGGGTGCCCCCCTTGTAGTGCTGGGCGGACAGGATCTTGATGAGCCCCACCTGACCGGTGCGGGCCAGATGGGTGCCGCAGCAGGCGCACAGGTCGGCGCCGCCGGCGTCCACCAGCCGCACCGGGCCGTCCAGTTCCTTCTTGCTGCGGTAGGTCAGGCCGGCCAGCTCGTCCGGGTCCGGGTACCAGGCCCGCACCGGGGCGTCGGCCCGCACCGCCTCGTTGGCCAGGCGCTCGGCTTCGGCCAGCTGGTCGGCAGTCAGCGGCAGGCTCATGTCCATCCGCACGGCGGGGCTGCCGATGTGAAAGCCCACATTCTCGGCCCCGAACAGCCGGTGCAGCGTGCCGGACAGGATGTGTTCGCCGGTGTGCTGCTCCATGTGGTCCAGCCGGCGGGCCCAGTCGATCTCACCCTCCACCCGGGCGCCCTCGGCCAGCGGGGCGGTCACCGTATGCCAGATCACGCCGTCCCGCAGCTGCACGTCGGTGACGGCGGCGCCGCCCAGCATGCCGGTGTCGCAGGGCTGGCCGCCGCCTTCGGGGTAGAAGGCCGTCTCGTCCAGGGCTGCCTGCCAGGCGTTCCCGTCCGGGCGGCAGGCTGCCACCCGGGCGGAAAAGCGGCGGCAGTCCGGGTGGGTCTCGTATCGTTTGAGGGTGGGCTGCATGGGTGTGTTTCCTCCTGTGGGGTGTGTGTCAGTTCATTATATCACAAAACCAGGGTGGACAAAACCGGGAAAAACGATTTATAATGAGTCTATCCTGAGGAAATGTCCCCTTTTGACAAGATCTGCGCGGCCGCCCGGCGGCCGCCGAGGGAGGAAAACCGACCCATGAAACGCATTCTTTGCCCGGTGCTGGCGCTCTGCCTGCTGGCCGGGTGTTCGCTGCCCGGCTCGGCGCCGGCGGCCGCCACCGCCGAGACCGCCGCGCCGGCCCCCACCGCCGCCCCCCAGGCGCTGACCGTCTACTACGCCGGCGGCGCCGAGAGCCCCGCCGGCACCGCGCTGCGGGCCTACGCCGATGCCCAGGGCGTGACCCTGACCGAGCTGGGCCCCGACGCCGACCCGGCCGAGGCCGACCTGGCCGTGCTGGACGCCCGGCCGGCGGGCGAAGGGTGGAAGAACCTTTCTGACGATGCGCTGCTGGCCACCGCCGCTTTGCGGGCCGGCCTGAGCGGTGAGGACGGCCTGGCCGCCGACCCGGTCTACGCGCTGCCCTTCGGCAAGACGCTGTACGCCTACTGGGCCGACAGCTCGCTGCTGGCTGCGCTGCTGGGCGCCGACGCCGACACCCTGACCGGCGACCTGCAGGCCGCCGCCTGGGGCGAGTGGAGCGACCTGGCCGAGGCGCTGACCGACTGGCTGGAAGAACCGGCCGAGACCGACCTGACGCTGAACGGCAACACCTACACCCTGCCCGCCGAACGACCGGAGGCAGCCGCCGGGCTGGAGGGGGTGTTCAGCCTGTGTGCCGATGACGCCGTGTCCGGCGGCGACGGGCTGCCGCTGTACACCGCCGCCCTGCTGGCCGCCGGCGACACCCGCAGCGAAGACACCCTGACCGGGCCGCTGAACGGGGTGTACAGTGCGCTGACGCTGGAACTTTCCAACGCGCTGCCGGCCGAAAGCCCCGCCGCCGCGGTGCAGGCAGTGGCCGAACACCGGGCGGTGTTCTACCGGGGTTCGCTGACCGACTGGCTGCTGTACAGCGGCGGCGCGCTGGCCGACAGCCTGGTCTGGGTGCCGGCCAAGTGCGACCTGGTGGAGAGCGACCTGACCAGCACCGAGTACAACCTGACCGGGCTGCTGAACTATCCGGTGCTGGCCAACGAGGGCTGGCTGGCCATCCCGGCCGGCGCCGATGAGCCGGGCGCCCGGGCTGCGTCGGCGGCCATCCTGTGGCTGTACACCAGCCAGGCCGGCGAGGAGACCCTGACCCAGACGCTGGGGCTGGTGACCGCCTGGGGCACCGCCAGCAACGACGCCGCCCTGACCGCCATGCAGGTGGAACAGGTGGGCGCCGGCATCCTGCCCGAGCCGGAGCTGGAGACGGCGGCGGCCGACGCCCTGGCCGAAGCCGGCCGCGCCCTGGCCTATGACGAGGACGGCGCCCTGCGGCAGAGTTTCACCACCACCCTGCGCACCGCCTGGCGGGAGGGGGCCATCGCCGCGCTGCAGACCCCCGAGGCCGCCGGGGACGCCGCCGACAACGGACAGGAATGAGCGGTTTTGTCCAAACCACCAACTTTTCACTGCACAGCCGGCGATTCTTTGTACAAGGCGGAGGGCTGAAAAAACGGACGGTTTGTGGTAGAATATAAGCTGAGATTTGTGTGGCCGTCGTACCCGGCCGCTTTTGGGCGGCGCCGGGTGGGACGGCGCGACGAAAACCGATACTACAGAAGAAGTGAGGCGTACCGCATGGAATGTACACGCGCACAGCTGACGGCTCAGATCGCCGCCCTGCGACAGATCTTCGATGATGTGAAGCTGGTGGACCCGAGCGCCAACCAGACCCTGGACCCGGAAACGATGCAGCCGGTCGGCGCCGCCCTGGAAGTACCGATGCTGGACGAGCGGGGCCGTGCCTGGCAGCCCCAGTTCCTGGAGGATCGCACCCGCTTTGTTTTGTACTGGAGCGTCCGGCCGGACGGACACCCCTGTGTGCTGGCCGTGGGCTATGACCTGCCCCGGATCGACCCCGGCAGCAGCCGCGAGGCCAACGCCTTCCACCGGCTGCTGACTCAGTGCCGGGAGGAACTTTGCCACGACTATGTGACCGGCGTGTACAGCCGCGCCTACCTGGATTCGGCGTTCCGCGGGCATGTGACCGCCGCCGCCCGGGAGGGCAGCAAGGTCAGCGCCGCGCTGGTGCGGGTCAACGAGTACGCCAACCTTTGCCGCACCGAGAGCGTGGCCGCCGCCGACCGCTGCCTGAACACCGCCGCCGGCATCCTGGGCCTGGCCCTGGACGCCATTGAGGGCGAGACCACCCTGGTCCGGCTGGAGGACGGGGTCTTCCTGGCGGTGGGCGTGGGCATCGCGGCGTCGGAGCTGGAACGCCGGCTGCAGGAGGCTCTCAACAGCGCCCGCAAGAATTTCAGCATCACGCTGGCACGCCGCGGGGTGTTCACCGCCACGGTGTCCTCGGCCGACTGGGCCGAGACCGGCAGCTGGGACCTGATGGTGGGCCTGGCCGAAAGCCGCCTGTACAACCACTGAGCCAAACCGGATAAACCGCCCCCCTGGTGCGCATACTGTGGATGGAACGAAGGTTTCAAACCAGTGCTACCAAGGGGGTATTTTTGTATGCAACCAGACCCGAACAAGGCCCAGGCCGACAACGAAGCCATGCTGCAGGAAGTGGTGCAGAACACCGAGATGGGCAAAAACACGCTGGAGGAGATCATGGGCCTGACCCATGACCAGGCCCTGAAGGACGAGATCATGCGCCAGCGCAACGCCTACCGGCAGCTGAACCAGCAGGCCCACACGGCGCTGGACGCCATCGGCTGCGAGGCCAGGGGCCAGAGCGCCGCCGCCCGCATGAGCGTGAGCATGGGCATCCGCACCCGGACCATGCTGGACAAGTCCACCCGCAACCTGGCCACCATGCTGGCCGAGGGCAGCGGCCAGGGCGTGCTGGACTGCAAGCGGGCCGAGACCGACTACCCGCTGGCCAGCCCCGGCGCCCACAAACTGATGCAGCAGCTGTGCGAGATGCAGACCCGCGCCGAACAGACCTGGCGGGAGTTTGTGTGAGCCAGCCACCCATGAAAACAGAGGGGGCGCGGACCGTGCGGTCCGTGCCCCCTCTCTGTGTTCTTTTCTGCATCAGCCGGTCACGGTATACATCAGCACCATCATGACGATGCCGGTGAGGATGCTCAGCGAGTTGACCTGGGCGGCCTGGGCGCCGTCGCCGCCGGCGTTTTTGGTCAGCAGCGGGGCGATGCTGGCCACCGGGGCCATGAGCAGCACACAGATGGCCTGGCGGATATCGGCGGGCAGCGGCACCAGGAAGTAGACCCCCAGCGCCACCACCAGCGCCGTGCCGTACCGCAGCGCGAAGAAATGCAGGTACTCGGCCAGGCTTTGCCGGTCCAGGCGCAGTTCGAACAGGATGCCGATGCTGAGCATGGCCAGGAAGGGGTTGGCGTTGCTCATCACTTCGGCCAGGCGCAGCAGCGGCGCCGGCAGGCGGATCTGCACGGCCGCCAGCACCAGCATGATGAGGTAGGCGTCGGTGATGGGGGAGGTAAAGATCTTTTTCACCAGCCGCCCCAGCGAGAACCCGCCGTCCTGCCCGGTGATGGTGCCGGCCAGCGTGTAGCTGATGCCGTAGAGGTAGATGGCCACCGCGATGTCGAACAGGCACAGCGCCGCAAAGCCGTTGTCCGAGAGCAGCCCGGTGAGGAAGGGGATCGCAAAATTGCCCACATTGAAGCTGTTCAGGCTGAACAGGTAGAGCAGCCGCCGGGACGGGCTGCTGTGCCGGGCGGTGAACAGCCCCACCACCGTGAGCACCGTACAGGTGACAAACCCGATGAGCAGGCACCACAGGAAGGACGGCTGCAGTCCCAGCGCCTTCATGCCGTTGACGGCGGTGGCCGGCATGGTCAGGTAAAGGATGGCCGATTTGAGGAAGGTGGAGTCCTCCACCCGGAAGATCCCGGCCTTCTTGAAGCCGAAGCCCAGGCCCAGCAGGGTCACATACACCACGGTCTGGATCAATACATTCTGCACAGCAAGCCCTCCCGCTTTTTCTTCTCTCCCCGATTATACTACTAAATTCCGGGCTGCAAAAGGGGGCAGATCCGCCCGGCTGCCCCGCCCGGAGCAAAAAACGGCCGGTGGGCCGGGCCCCGCCCGGGCCGGCACAGCAAAACCGGCCTTCCGGCGGCGCGTTTTGCGCTCCGTCAGAAGGCCGGTTTCCGGTCAGGGTAAAATCATGGCGGCAGACCGGGGCGGTCATCGGCCCCGGGGGCCGTCGCAGGCGCCCTCATTCCCTGTCTTTTTTCTCAGGCAGGGCGGCCCGCAGCGCCGCCAGCAGGCCGGGCAGCGCGGCCGCCGCCTGGGCCCCGCCGAAGCTGGTCATGGCACGCAGCGGCATGGCGTCCATCATCTGGCGGCTGGCCTCGGCGGTGATGGCGGCGTTCTCGCCGCCGCCATTGTCCCCCATAAGGCCGCCGAAGCGCTGCAGCACCGCCTGCATCACCGGCGCGGTGCGCTCGTCCTGCAGCAGGTCGCCCATCGGGGTGTTTTCATCCACCGTGAAGGGGCGGCGGCGGTCGGTGACGAACTGCAGCGGCAGCCGGGTGGGGATGTTGCGGCTGGAATGCCCCACCAGCACGGTGTAGGCGCCGGGGGCGGCGTACCAGTCGCCCAGCTTTTCGTCGTAGTAGCTCAGGTCCCGGGCGGTCAGGGTGAACCGGACCTGCGTTTCGGCGCCGGGTTCCAGCCAGACCTTGGCAAAGTGGCGCAGTTCCTTGGGCGGGCGGCCGGCGGTGCCGGTCTCGTCGGCAATGTACAGCTGCACCACCTCGCTGCCCGGGCGGGCGCCGGTGTTGCGCACCGTGACCGTCACGGTGACGGTGCCGTCCTGGGTGAGGGTGTCGGCCGAGAGGGCCGCCGCCTTGTAGACAAAGCCGGTGTAGGAAAGCCCGTGGCCGAAGGGCCAGCGCACCGCCATGCGGCGGGCGTCGTACCAGCGGTAGCCCACATACACCCCTTCCCGGTATTCGGCGGTGTGGCCGTCGCCGGGGAAATCCAGGTAGCAGGGGGTGTCCTCCAGCCGCAGGGGCCAGGTCTCGGGCAGGCGGCCGCTGGGTTCGGCGTCGCCGTAGAGCAGCGCGTCGGCGGAGGTGCCCACCCCCTCGCCGCCCAGGTACATGCAGAGCACCGCGTTCACCTCGTCGGCCCAGGGGCATTCCACCGGGCTGCCGGTGTGCAGCACCACGACGGTGTTCTTCTGTACCGCCGCCACCCGGGCGATCAGGTTGTTCTGGCTGTCCGGCAGGCGCATGTGCTTGCGGTCGTAGCCCTCGCTCTCAAAGCTGTCGGGCAGGCCGGCAAAGATCACCGCCACATCAGCCCGCTCGGCGGCTTCCACCGCCTTGAGGAACTCGGCTTCCTCCCGCTGGTCCCGGTCGGCGGGGAAGCCTTCCACATAGTTCACCGTGCGGCCCCGGGCGGCAGCGGCGTCCAGGGCGCTGTCCACCCGGTAGGGGTTCACATGGCTGGACCCGCCGCCCTGGTAGCGGGGGGTCGCGGCAAAGCCGCCGATGTAGGCCACCTTCTGGCCGGGCTGGATGGGCAGCGCGCCGCGGTTCTGCAGCAGCACCGCGCACTGGGCCCCCAGGCGGATGGCGGTCTCGTGGTCCCGGGCCAGGTCCAGGGCCGGGCGGGGCGCCCGGGCCAGGTCGGCCCAGCGCAGCACGATGTTCAGCACCCGGGCGACAGCCTTGTCCAGCACGGCTTCGGGCAGGGTGCCGGCCCGGACGGCGGCGACGATCTTCTGGTCATTGACGCCGCCGCTGGCGGGCATTTCCAGGTCCAGGCCGGCGGTCAGCGCCGCCACCCGGTCGGACACGGCACCCCAGTCGGACATCACAAAGCCGTCAAAGCCCCATTCCCCCCGCAGGATGTCGGTGAGCAGGGTGCGGCTTTCCCCCACATAGGTGCCGTTGATGCGGTTGTAGCTGCTCATGACGGTCCAGGGCCGGGCTTCCTTGACCGTCTTTTCAAAGGCGGGCAGGTAGATCTCCCGCAGCGTGCGCTCGGTCATGTTGGAAGAGCTGGTCATGCGGCGGTATTCCTGGTTGTTGGCGGCGAAATGCTTGGGCGAAGTGCCCACGCCCCGGCTCTGCACCCCCTGCACGAAGGCGGCGGACAGTTCGCCGGCCAGGCAGGGATCTTCGGAGTAGTATTCGAAGTTGCGGCCGCACAGCGGGCTGCGCTTGATGTTGATGGCCGGCCCCAGCACCACGCCCAGGCCCACGGCCCGGGCTTCCTCGCCGATGGTCTCGCCTTCCCGGCGGAGCAGCTCGGTGTCAAAGCTGGCGGCGGCCGCGCAGCCCGCGGGGAAGCAGACCGCCTGGATGCTGTCGTTGACGCCGCCGCCCTCCTGCTGGGTGCGCAGGCCGTGGGGGCCGTCCGAGACCATCATGGACGGCACATTCAGCCGGCCCACCGCCTTGGTGTGCCAGAAATCGGCGCCGGAACAAAGCCCGGCTTTTTCTTCCAGTGTCATTTGGGCAATGAGTTCTGCGATGGTATCAGGCATGGGAGCCCCTCCTTCACGGGATTTTCATAGAATGTTCTGACCGTTTTTGTACCGGCGGCGCAGGGCCGACCGGATTTTTGAATATTATACACCTATTTCCCCGTGAAAGGATAGATATTTTGTGAAAATTTACAAAGGTATCCGGTTTCCCCGCCCCGCCCGGCCGCCCGGACGGGGCGAAGCGAGGGGTTTTTGTTCCCCCGCGGCAGACAAATGGCCTTATTTTGGAAACAAATTTTTGAAAATCTCTTGTCAAGGCGGGCAAAACGTGCTACCATTAACATCGGTGACAAGAAATTATATAAAGGAGCTGTTGTGTCATGTCTATCAAGAACGCCTACCTGGCCGGCGTGTACGCCGACCTGGCCGCACGCAACGCCGAACAGAAAGAGTTCCTGCAGGCGGTGGACGAGGTTCTCGAAAGCCTGGAGCCGGTGGTGGAAGCCCGCCCCGAGATCGAGAAGAACGGCCTGATGGAGCGCATCGTCGAGCCGGAGCGCGTGGTCATGTTCCGCGTGCCCTGGGTGGATGATTCCGGCAAGGTGCAGGTCAACCGCGGCTACCGGGTGGAGTACAACTCCGCCATCGGCCCCTACAAGGGCGGTCTGCGCTTCCACAAGAGCGTCAACCTGTCCGTCATCAAGTTCCTGGGCTTCGAGCAAGTGTTCAAGAACAGCCTGACCGGCCTGCCCATGGGCGGCGGCAAGGGCGGCAGCGACTTTGACCCCCACGGCAAGAGCGACGCCGAGGTCATGCGCTTCTGCCAGAGCTTCATGACCGAGCTGTGCCGCCACATCGGCCCCAACACCGATGTGCCCGCCGGCGACATCGGCGTGGGCGGCCGGGAGATCGGCTTCATGTACGGCCAGTACAAGCGCATCCGCAACGAGTTCACCGGTGTGCTGACCGGCAAGGGCCTGACCTACGGCGGCAGCCTGGTGCGCACCGAGGCCACCGGCTACGGCCTGTGCTATTTTGCCGACGAGATGCTCAAGGCCAACGGCAAGAGCTTTGACGGCGCTAAGGTGGTCATCTCCGGTTCGGGCAACGTGGCCATCTACGCCAACCAGAAGGCCACCGAGCTGGGCGGCAAGGTCATTGCGATGAGCGATTCCAACGGCTACATTGTGGACGAGAACGGCATCGACTACAAGCTGATGAAGGAGATCAAAGAGGTCAAACGCGCCCGCATCAAGACCTACCTGGACTATGTGCCCACCGCCAAGTATGTGGAGGGCAGCCAGGGCATCTGGAACGTGCCCTGCGACATCGCCCTGCCCTGCGCCACCCAGAACGAACTGCCGCTGGAAGGCGCCAAGGCGCTGGTTGCGGGCGGCTGCTACGCGGTGGCCGAAGGCGCCAACATGCCTTCCACCCCCGACGCGGTGGCCTACCTGCAGGCGAACGGCGTGCTGTTCGCCCCGGCCAAGGCTTCCAACGCCGGCGGCGTGGCCACCAGCGGCCTGGAGATGAGCCAGAACTCGCTGCGGCTGTCCTGGACCTTTGAAGAGGTGGACGCCCGGCTGAAGGACATCATGAAGAACATCTACGCCAACGCCGCCCAGGCTGCCGAGACCTACGGCATGAAGGGCAACCTGGTGGCGGGCGCCAACATTGCCGGCTTCACCAAGGTGGCCGACGCCATGCTGGCCCAGGGCATCGTCTGATCCCCCGACCAACCGCTTTTTCCCCGCAGGGAAGGACCCTGCGGGGATTTTTTTTGCCGGGGCGCCGCGACCTCCGGAAAAAAAGAGAGAGCTCATCTCCCTTGACAGGCCGGCGGCGGACAAAAAACGACCGGAAGCGGGGCTGTGTTCCCGCTTCCGGTCTGTTTTTGTCCGGAGATTCAGGTGACCCGGGGGATTCCGGCCGTTTTGCGGCGCCGCAGCCCCCGCGCCAGCTGCCAGACCAGCGCGCCCAGCACGGTCAGGGTGGCCGGGGCCAGGGCGAAGTTCCAGAGGATCGGCACCAGATGGGTGTGGATCTGGCAGTGCATCTTGGCCAGCACCATCCAGCTGAGGGGCGCCAGCAGGCCCAGGCACCAGAGCGCCGCCAGCGCCGGCAGGCTGCCCGCCGGGCGCAGGCCGAATTTCTGCCCCAGCGCCATGAGGGCCAGCCCCGCCGCCCCCAGGGCGATGAGGGCCAGCGGCGGCAGGGCCACCGGGCCCAGCTGCAGCACCGGGTCGGCGGAGGTCAGGTACAGGCTTATCACCGCGGGGATGGAAGCATCCCCGCCCAGCGAATGGCGGGTGGCGGCTTCCAGGATGCTGCGCCAGGCTTCGCCCGCGTCGCCGAAGTAGGCCACGTTCTGGGCGAACCAGACCCCCAGCGCCGCCGCAAAGCCCCCCACCGCCGCAAAACCGGTGTACACCATGCGGAAAAACCAGGGCCGGGCGGGGGCGCGGCGGACCAAGGCATCCACCCAGGCCGCAAACAGGGCCGCTTCGCATAGGATCAGGAAGTCCGAGATGAACTCAAACCCGCACAGGCAGCGCAGCCCCACGGCGCCGAACACCAGCCCGTACCCCCACCCGGGCACCCGGCCCCGGCGGCGGGCCAGCTGCCAGACCAGCAGCCCGGCCAGCGCCGGCAGCCACCAGGTCCACAGGCACCAGTACAGGTTTTTCATGCCCCGCTGCACCCAGGGCGCACAGAGCACCGCCGCCGCAAAGCCCAGCCCGGCTGTCGGCCCGAAGACCCGGCCGGCGGCCGCCGCCAGACAGAGGGAGGCCAGATAGAGCAGGATGGAGTTGGTGGCGTAGAGCATCCGCTCCCGGGCTTCGCCCCCCTGGTTGATGAGGGAGTACACCTTGTTGAGCCAGCCGAAGGCCAGCCCCTGCAGCCCGCTCTGGTGGGTGTAGGGCTGGTATTCTTCCGGCCGGACCGGGGCGTTTTCCCGGAACAGATACCGGTCCTGCTGGGGGTCCCGCCCTTCCACCAGATAGTTGCCCAAAAAGCCCGCGGGGGCGCTTTGGTGGTTCTGGATCTGCAGGATGCGCCCGAACACCAGCGACTGGGAAGTCTCGTCCCAGGTGCCGGTGCGGTAGGTATCCTGGTTGTGCATGGCAAAGGTCAGCGCCACGGCCCCCAGCAGCAGGGCCGCCGCGGTCAGCAGCGCCCGCGCCGGGGCGGGCAGCCGGGCCCAATGGTTTTGTATCACAGTCAAGTTCCTCTTTCCCCGCCCTCAGCGGTCCCACTTGTCGCACAGCGAGGCGATCTGGCTGGCAAAGCGGGCCAGGTCCTTGTTGGCGCCGCCCCGGTTGTGCTCGATGACCACCATCAGGCGGCGGCCCATATTGACCAGCCGCTCGAATGCCTGGCTGGCCCGGCGGGTCTTGTAGCCGGCCGCCGCGGGTTCGGGTTCGCGGCGGGCGATCTTTTCGGTATTGCCCCGGTCAAGGCAGCGCACCGCGCCCCCGGCCAGCAGGTAGCTGCCGCCGGGATAGGGGGCCTCGGCGGCGTAGCCCTCGCCTTCCAACTCCTTGGCGAAGCCGGCGCAGACCTCGTCGTCCCCGTGGTTGACAAAGACATAGCCGGGTTTGGGGGCAAAGCTGTGCAGCCAGCGCAGCAGCCCGTCGTGGTCGGCGTGGCCGGACATGCCGGACATCTGGGCGATCTCGGCGTTGACCTGCACCTCCTCGCCGAAGAGCTTGACCTGGTCGGCGCCTTCCAGCAGGGTGCGGCCCAGCGAGCCGGCGGCCTGGTAGCCCACAAAGAGGATGGTGCATTCCTCCCGCCAGAGGTTGTGCTTGAGGTGGTGGCGGATGCGCCCGGCGTCGCACATGCCGGAGGCCGACAGGATCACCTTGGGGCTGGGGTCGGCGTTGATGGCCACCGAGTTCTCCTTGGTCTCGCTGATGCGCAGCCCCGGGAAGGACAGCGGGTTCTGGCCGCTGCGCACCAGGTCGAGGGCTTCCTGGTCAAAGCATTCGCTGTAGTTTTCCCGGAAGATGGTGGTGGATTTGCTGGCCAGCGGGCTGTCCACATAGACCTCGAAATTGCCGTGGCCCCGGACCAGGTTTTCGGCCTTGATCTGGCGGATGAAATACAGCATCTCCTGGGTGCGGCCCACCGCAAAGCTGGGGATGACCACATTGCCGCCCCGGTCGAAGGTGCGCTGCAGCACGGCGGCCAGCTCGCCCACATAGTCGGGCTTGGGGCCGTGGGACCGGTTGCCGTAGGTGGATTCCATGACCACATAGTCGGCTTCGGTCAGGTATTGGGGGTCCCGCAGCATCGGCTGGTTGGAGTTGCCGATGTCGCCGGAAAAGACGATGGTCTCGGTGCGGCCTTCCTCGGTGATGCGCAGGGTGATGGAGGAGCTGCCCAGCAGATGCCCCACATCGGTGAAGGTGGCCTGCACGCCGGGCAGCACCGCCACCGGTTTGCCGTAGGGCTGGGGGCGGAACTGCTCCATGACGGCCAGGGCGTCCTGCACGGTGTAGTCCGGCTCCACCGGTTCCCGGCCGCTGCGCTGGGCCTTGCGGTTTTTCCACTCGGCCTCCTGCTCCTGGATGTGGGCGGAGTCCTCCAGCATGATGTCGCACAGGTCGGTGGTGGCGTCGGTGGCGTAGATGGGCCCGCGGTAGCCGTTTTTGTACAGGTAGGGCAGCCGGCCGGAGTGGTCGATGTGGGCGTGGGTCAGCAGCACCGCCTCGATCTCGCCGGGGGCGCAGGGCAGGTCCTCGTTTTCGTAGGTGTTGCGCCCCTGCTCCATGCCGCAGTCCACCAGGAAACGGTGGCCCGCGGCCTCCACCAGCGTACAGCTGCCGGTCACCTCATGGGCGGCGCCTAAAAAGGTCAGCTTCATGGCAAACGCTCCTTTTGTGTTGGATTTCCCGGCGCAGGCCGCCGGGTGCCGGCCGATAAGCCGCTCAGCTGCGGCCCGCGCCGAAGGTGGGCGCTTCGGGCAGGACGAAGGGCTGGGCAAAGTTCTCGGTGCGGTCGTTGATGTTCATACGGATATTCCAGAACGCATCCCCGTAGTCCTGCAGCACCGTGTAGTCCTGGTCGCTGAGGGTGCGCAGGGTGGCGGTGTCGGTGATGAGCAGCGCCGCGCCCTCGGCCTCATAGGGCACCAGGCTGTCGGTGTAGGTCTCGGTGACGGCGCCGCTGTCGATGAGCCGGGCCACGGCCTCGGCGGTGGTGTACACCAGCTGCAGCCGCTCGCCGGCGGGCAGGGCGTCCAGCAGCTGGCCGCGGGTGATCTCGCCGGGTTCCAGTTCGGTGACGCCGCCGGCCAGCGCGGTGAGGGGGGTGTCCTCGGCCAGGGTCAGGCCGGCCTCGGCGGCCAGGGCGGTCCAGTCGTCCCGGCTGCCGTCGGCGTAGGCCAGCCAGACTTCGGCCACGAAGTTGCCCCAGCTGATGGTACGGGACGCCTCGGTGTTCTCCTCCATCGTGAAGAGGGTCTGGGCGCGGACGGTCTCGTCCCCGGTGCGCAGGGCGGCCAGTTCCCCGGCCGTGCTGTCGTAGGCCTGGCGGGCTTCGTCGGAAAGGCTGTCCCGCCGGCTCTGCAGGCTGGCGGCGGTAAGGGTGCCGGCGTCGGCGGCGGTGACGCTGCCGTCCGCCCCGAAGGTCAGGCTCAGCGCGGCGACGCCCTGCAGCCCGTCGGCGGCCTGCAGGACCGGGATGCCGCCCACCGTGCCGGACTCGGCCCCGGGGTCGGCGGTGATGATCGCATTGACCCCCAGCTCGGCCAGGGCGGCGGCGTCCAGCCGGGTCCCGGCGCCCGTCAGGCAGACGATGGCCTGGGCGCCTTCGGCCCGCAGGGCGGCCACCTGCTCGGCGGCGACGCGGGTCAGGTCCTCGGCGGTGACATCATTGGCATGGGCGTAGACCCCGCCCTGGGCCAGCGAGAAGAAGCCGATGGTCTTGCCCGCCCGCTGAACCGTATGGTTCAGCCCGTTGGTGATGCGGTTGCGGCTCCAGGAAGTGGAGCGGTAGAACAGCGGGGTGCCGTCCTCTTTCTGCAGGGTGGAGGCCAGCGACGGACCGCTGGTGACGGCGGCATCCTCCACCAGGCGCTCGGTGCCGTAGGCCAGGTCGGCCGCGTCAAAGATCTGCAGGTCGTAGCCGGCGGCGTTGAAGGCGCTGGTCATGTCCATGCCGCCGGTCAGGCTGGTGTTGGCCGCCCCCTGCACGCTGTTGCCGGCGTCCAGCAGGATGCTGTCCGGGTCGCCGGCGTGCAGTGCCGCCACATCCGCCAGGCTGACGGTACCGTCATCGTCGGTGCCCTGCAGCCCGCCGGTGGCATAGACCGTGACGGTCACCGGGCCCACCCGCACCGTCACGTCGGCGGACTTGCGGCCGTCGGCCAGCGTGGCGGTGACGGTGCAGCTGCCGGCGCCTTTGGCCGTGACCACCCCTTTGCGGTTGACGGTGGCCACATTCTCGTCGCTGCTGGTCCAGAACACCCGCTGGCCGCCGGATTCCTCGGTGACCTCGTCGGTGGTCAGGGTGACCTTGTCCTTGACGTTGGGCAGCCAGAGGACGTTTTCATAGGTGTCGTTGGTAAAGCTGGGGTCGGCGCCGGATGCCTTGGGGTCGGTGAAGCCGGTGACGAGCAGCTCTTCCATCCGGAAATCAATGTCCACCGTCTCGCTCTGGACGCCGTAGGCTTCGCCCGGCTCGGTGTAGGAAGCCTGCCAGAGGGTGTAGGGGCCGGTGTAGCCCAGGGTGGAGTTGAAGCGGGCGATCCAGAAATTGTCCCGCCAGGCATCGAAGGCCGGGTCGGTGAGCCGGGCGCGGGTCCAGTTCAGCGAGGCGTAGATGCCCTGTTCCCCGGTGTAGCCGTAGCTTTCCAGCTGGTCGAAGAAGGCGGCGGTCAGCGCGGCCATCTCCTCGGGGAAAAGGCCGGTGATGGCCTTGTCCTCCAGGTCATAGTAGACCGGCAGGCTCAGCTGGTAGGGCTTGGAGGTATAGTCCTTGAGGCCCTCGTGGTCGGGGGCTTTGAGGCCCAGCAGCCGGGCCACATGGTCGGCTTCGCTGCGGGCCTGCTCCTCGGTGGTGGCGTAGGAATACAGGTAGGTGCCGAAGGGGATGCCCAGGCGGGTACACTCATCGGCGTTGTACTCCCAGGTCTCGTCGTCCTGGTTGTACTCGCCCTCGCCGTTCCACTCGCTGCCGTAGCCGCAGCGGATCAGGGCAAACTCCACCCCGTTGGCCCGGGCCTGTTCCCAGTCCACCTGGCCCTGGTATTTGGACACGTCGATGCCCTTGGAGGTGGCGGCGAGGATGACCTCGCCGGCGTCGTTGAAGTAGTAGCCGTTGGCGTTCTTCATCCAGGCGCCGGCGCTCTGCCCCACATCCGGCACGGCCGGGGCCTGGGGCCCCCGGTCCCGCCCGGCCAGAAAGACGATGAGGACGGTCAGCGCCACGGCCAATACGCACAGTGCGCCCAGGGCGACGGCCCGGCGGCGCGGGTCGGGGCACTTTCTGCGGCCGGGCCGGGGCGGGCGGCCGGCCCCGGGCGCCGGGGCGGGCGTCTTCGGGCCGGCGGGGCGGCGGGTATAGGGTACGCGGTCGTTCGGCAAATTTCTCACCCCTGTGTTCATTGGCTGCGCCGGGCGCGCCGGCGTCAGGTTTTGTCATTTTTCGTTACCTCTATGGTATCATTTTGTCAAACAAATTACAATCATGTACCCGAAACCGACTGTCAAAAAATTCAGGGGCGCCGCCCCCCCCGGCCCCGGCCGGCGGGCCGGCAAACGCCGGCCCAATGCCCTTTCGCGCCCGGCAGCCCCGCTGCAGCCCGCCGGCCCGGCCGGCAGAATCTGGCAAAGAAAAAGCCGGCCCTGCGGCAGGCCGGCTTATGGTATTGGTGTATCAGGAAAGTTCAGAATGTTTTGCCGCCGGCATCAGGATTCCTCCTGCCAGAGCCAGTCCTGGCAGGCCCATTCGTCCTGCGAATCATCGGCGGGCAGGTCCAGGGTGCGCAGCCGGTCCCGGACCCGGGCGGTCAGTTCCTGCCGCCCACCCCAGTCACAGCAGCCGCCCAGCAGCAGCCAGTCCACCGTCCGGGTCTGGCCGGCAGCCAGCCGGTCCAGGTGGACGTTCACGCACAGCCCCTCCAGGTCGGCACAGCAGAGCAGGCTGAAGCTGAGCGCCAGCACCGCCACCGTGATGCGCACCGCCTGGATGCGCCGGAACAGCCGCACCAGCGCCAGCACACAGCCCAGCCCCAGCACCATCAGGAACCAGGCGGACAGGATGCGCCGGGGGGTGGGCCCGTACAGCGCGATGTACAGCCCCAGCTTGGCGGCGGCCAGCGCCGCAAAGGCCAGCCCGAAGCCGGCGAACACCGCAAGCCCGGCCCGGTCCCGGCCCGGGGCGTCGGCCGGGCAGGGGCAGAGGAAGTGGACCGCCGCCAGCACCGCAAAGTTCAGCAGCAGGATGCGGCAGAGCTGCCAGAACCCTTCCACCGCAAAGGTGGAGACTTCCAGCGGGGTCAGCGGCACCGGTGCGCCCAGCGCGGCGGCGAACTCGGCCGCCTGCACGGCGAAGAAGAGCGCATAGACCAGGCACAGCCCGCCCACCGCCAGCCGGGCGGTGAGCCGCGGCAGCCGGGGGCACCGCCCCAGCCAGGCGTAGACCTGCGCTTCGGCCACCGGCGGGGCCTTGCGGCGCAGCCCGCCGCCCGCCAGGCCGAAGAGCCAGGCCCCCACCGGCAGCGACAGGGCCAGGTAAAACGCCTGCTCAAACAGCCGCACCAGGGTCCGGTCGTCCATCCGGGGCCAGCGCAGCCACCGGTCCACCAGGGCGCCGAAGCCGGCGTCGGCGGCCGAGAGCTCCCCCAGGGCGTAGCCGCCCAGGAGCAGCGCCAGCACAAGGCCGGCGGCCAGTTCCCACCGGCGGCGCCGCCGGTCCGGGGCCATCCGGCCGGCGCGGCGGCGGTACGCCCCCTTGAGCCCCCGCCACAGCAGCTGCAGCCGCAGCAGGAAGTTGCCGAAGGGCAGCGTGAACAGCCCGGCGACGCCGTCCAGCAGCACCATCGCGTTGGCCCGGCCCGCGGCCTGCATCCCGGTGGCGGCCAGGGTCCAGTAGATGGCGGTCAGGTGCCAGGCCAGCCCCTGGCAGATCCCCAGCGGCCCGGCGTGGGCGCCCCACAGCGCGGCGGCCAGCCCCTGCAGCACCCAGCACGCCCCCCAGAAAGGCGCGTTGCCGCCGGCCTTGCGCCCCAGCGCCCGGGCCATGGCCAGGACCGCCGCCATGTACAAAAGCGGAAAGACCGCCCAGGGCCAGGTGCCGCGGCCGAAGACAAGGACCCGGGTGTAAAACCAGGCCAGCGGATAACTGAGGACCGCGGCCCACCCCCAGACCCGCCGGGGCCCCGGCAGGGCGGCGAGGGGATCAGTCGCGGCGGCGTTGGCCGGTGAAACGGGCGCAGGGGAAGAAAGGGGACGCCCGGCGCCCTCTTTGGCTGTAGGTTCCATCATGGATTCTCCTTTTTATGTAGCGTCATCCGGGGTGTATTCCAGAATGTCCCCGGGCTGGCAGTCAAGGGCCCTGCACAGTGCTTCCAGCGTGGTGAAGCGCACGGCCTTGGCCTTGTTGTTTTTCAGGATGGACAGGTTGGCCGGGGTGATGCCGACCATTTCGGCCAGCTCCCCGGCGCCGATGCGGCGCTTGGCCATCATCACGTCCAGGTTGACACGGATGGGCACGGCACGCCTCCTTTACACCGTCAGGTCCAGTTCGTCCTTCATCCGGACGGCCTGGGCAAAGGTATTTTTCAGCACCTGGACGATGAGCGCCATGAACCCCGCCGCAATGCCCATACAGGCGAAGGGGAAATAGAGCACCGCCCCGGCCGGGATGCAGATGACCGCCGCCAGCGCGCAGCACAGCGCGATGCGCCGCAGGGCCCGGACGTTTTCGGCGACGAAGACCGCCCCCTTCTCCACCCGGCCCAGCAGCCGGAACAGGTTGAAGAGCATCCACAAAGCCAGCGCAGCCAGCAGATACCCCAGCCCCAGCATGACCCAGCGCACGGCAGGCCCGCTGACGGCCACCCGTCCCCGGGCGATGAGCCAGTCCACAATGGCCGGGCCGCCCAGCGCGACGGCCACGCAGACCGCGAACACCCCCATCGTGACCAGGCGGGTGAGCACGATGCTCCTGTGTTCGTCCCAGAGCGGGCGGCGGGGTGCAGACGAATTTGGCATACACAATTCCTCCCTTTTGCTTCCATGGCAGCAGTATAACACAGCGGATATTGTTTTGCAAGATGTTTTTATTGTTTTTCGATATATATTTTTCGTTCTGCGATATTCCGCCTGCCGGTCACAGCATCTTGTTGCGGCGGCAGTACCACAGCCCGCCCAGCGCCAGCAGCGCACAGGCGCAGCCCACCGCCGGATACCCCCAGGGCACCGAGGGGGCCAGCATCCCGGGGAAGTTCATGCCGTACCAGCCGGTGACCAGGCTCAGGGGCAGGAACACCGTGGTGAGCACGGTGAGCCAGGTGGCCACCTGGGTCTGGCGGAGTTCCAGCCGGGCGTGGTAGAGCTGCCACAACTGCAGGATGGTGGCCCGCAGCGCCTCGGCTTCGTCCCGCAGCTGGGCGGCCCGGGCCGCAAACCGCCCCCAGCCGGCCCGCTGCCCCCGGGTGAGCAGCCCGGCCGGGTCAGCCTGCAGGTCCTGGGCCAGATGGGCCAGCCCCGCCCAGCCCACATGCAGCGCGGCCAGGGCCCGGCGCTCGGCCAGGGCGGCGGACTCGAACCCCTGCAGACTGCCCCGCTCCAGCGTTTCCTCCAGCCTGTCCAGCCGCTGTTCCAGCGCCTGCAGCGCCGGGGCGGCGGTCTCGGCCCGGCGGGCCAGCAGGGCCAGCAGCACCCCGGCCGGGCCGGCGGGGGCGGCGTCCAGCGGCAGGTCGGTCAGGGCGGGCGGGGTCTCGGCCGCCAGCCACAGGGCCCGGTCATCCAGCCAGAAGGCCAGTTTCTCCCCGCCCGGCCCGGGCAGGCAGGCCAGTCCCAGCAGGCAGTCCGGGTACTGGACCACCCGGCTGCCGCCCTCCTGCAGCAGCCGGGCCAGCGCCCCGCACAGCGCCGGTGCGCCGGGGCCGGTCAGCTCCGCCGGGCGCAGCACCCGCACCGCGCCTTCCGGCCCCGGGTGCAGGCGGCCGGTCTTCGGGTCGATGGCATATCGCCGCATCCAAACTCCCCCTTTCCTCTGGTTTCCAGTATGGCCCGCGGCGCCCGCCGGCAGACAGCAAACGTCCCCCGCCCGGGCGTGTCGGACGTTTCGGCACGCACAGGCGGGGGACGCTTTGTTTTGATGCGGCGGGCCATCCTCACCCTTCCCGGGTGAAAAGGGCGACCACCTCCAGATGGTCGGTGTGGGGGAAAAGGTCCACCGGCTGGAAGGCCCTGGCCCGGTACCCATGCCCGGCCAGCAGGGCTGCATCCCGGGCCAGAGTGTCCGGGCCGCAGCTCACATACACCACCCGCCGGGGGCCCATGGCCGCCACGGCGGCCAGACAGTCCGGCGTGCTGCCGGCCCGGGGCGGGTCCAGGAACACCACGTCGGGGCGCAGGCCCTCGGCGGCGGCCTGGCGCATCCAGGGGGTGGCGTCGGCACAGGCGAAGCGGGCGTTTTTCAGCCGGTTGCGGGCCGCGTTGGCCCGGGCGTCCCGCACCGCGGCGGGGGTCTGCTCCACCCCAAAGACCTGCCCGGCCCCGGCCGCCGCCGCGCACAGCCCGATGGTGCCGATGCCGCAGTAGGCGTCCAGGACGGTGGGGCGGCCGCTCAGCTCCGCATACGCCAGCGCCCGGTCGTACAGCCGCTCGGTCTGGGCCGGGTTGACCTGGTAAAAGCTGCCGGCCGACAGCGCGAAGGTCAGCCCGCAGAGGGTATCCTCGATCTGGCCGGGGCCGTAGAGCACCCGCACCTGCCGCCCCAGCACGGCGCTGGTGCGGCGGGGGTTGCAGTTGTGGACAACGGTGGTCACCCAGGGGGCCGCCCGGCGCAGCGCCGCCACAAACTGGCGGCTGCCGGGCAGCCGGTCGGCCGCCGTGACCAGCACCACCAGTACCTGGTTGGTGGCGTGGCCCCAGCGCACCAGCACATGGCGCAGCAGGCCGGTGCCCTGGTCCTCCTTGTAGGCGGGCCAGCGCAGAGCGCGGGCGGTCTGCACCACCGCCGCAATGGTCCTGTCCAGGATCGGCGCCTGGAGCAGACAGCCGGACTCGGGCAGCGGCAGCACCCGGTGGGTGCCGGCGGCATAGATGCCGGCCGTCAGCCGGCCGCGCTGCTCGGCAAAGCTGGCGATGGCCTTGTTGCGGTAATGCCAGGGGTCGGCGGCGCCCAGGATCGGCGCCACAGGGGCCAGCGGGGCGAAGAGCTGTTCGGCCCGGCGCTGTTTGGCGGCCAGCTGCCCGGCGTAGGGCACCGAGAGTTGGGGGCAGCCGCCGCAGCGCTGCGCCTGCAGCGGACAGGAAGGTTTGGACATGGGCTCACGGCCTTTCGACAGGATGGTGGGAAACAGGGTTGCGGGGTGTGATATACTGGAATGGGGGCCGGGCCGGCAGCGGGCCGGCCGGCTCCGCCTTGTAGGAAACGGAGGTTTTGTTTATGAATGTACTGCTCATCAACGGCAGCCCCCACGCCCACGGCTGCACCGACGCCGCCCTGCGGGAGGTGGCCGCCGCCCTGAACGCCGACGGCATCGAAACCACGATCTACCACATCGGCGCCAAGCCGGTGGGGGGCTGCGTGGGCTGCGGCGGCTGCGCCAAGGCCGGGCGCTGCGTCTTCGGCGGCCCGCCGGCGGAGGTGCTGCCCCTGGCCGAAGCGGCGGACGGCTTTGTGTTCGGTGCGCCGGTCCACTATGCCACGGCGGCCGCCGGGATGCTGGGCTTTATGCACCGGCTGGCCTACAGCGCCGGCCGGGTGCTGCAGCAGAAGCCGGCGGCGGTGGTGACCAGCGCCCGCCGGGCCGGCACCACCACCGCCCTGGAGGCGATGGAAAAGGTGGCCCAGATCTGCCAGATGCCGCTGGTCAGTTCCACCTACTGGCCGATGGTCCACGGCGGCACCGCCGAGCAGGCCGCCCTGGACGAGGAGGGTATGCAGATCATGCGCAACCTGGGCCACAACATGGCCTGGCTGCTGCGCTGCATCGAGGCCGGCCGCGCCGCGGGCATCACCCCGCCCCGGGCCGAGAACACAGCGCGCACCAACTTCATCCGGTGAGCCCGGCGCGGCCGGGGAAGGCGGCCTCCGCCATCCGGCAAAGGCGCCCCGGGCTGAGGGCCGCCGTCCGTGCGGCAGCCCGCCCGACCCGACACGCCGAGGGCCCCGGCAGACGCTTTCAGGCGTCTGCCGGGGCCTTTGCCTTACAGCCAGAGCCCGACCAGCGCAAACCCCAGCCAGGCCGCGGCGCCGCCGAAGACCAGCCCGGCCAGCACGTCGGAAGGGTAGTGGGCGCCGGTGAGCACCCGGCTCACCGCGATGACAAGGGCTAGCGCCGCCAGCACCGCCGCCAGCGCCGGGTGGAAGTACCAGGCCGACACCGCAATGCCGGCCGCCGAAAAGCAGTGCCGGCTGGGGAAGCTCTGGCCCTTCGTGTCCTTGGGGAAGAGGGGGGCAAAGCCCAGGGCCTCATAGGGGCGGGGGCGGTTAATGGCGCGCCGCAGCAGGGTGCCCAGCCCGAACACCGCCGCCGGCACCCCGGCCATCGGCAGCAGCAGCGGCTGCCGGGTGAAGGCCAGCCAGGCCAGCAGCCCGATGTACAGCGCGTACACCCCCGCCACCGCCCCGCCGCTGACCGCACGCAGCGCCGCCCGGGCCGCCGGGCGGGCGTTGAACCAGCGAAAAACGGCCTGATATGCGTTTGCTCCCACGGTCCGTCCCCCCTTTGCAAGACCTGTGTTCCCGGTTCACGCCGGGCCGCCCCGGCGCCGCCGCCCACCGTGTCCGCCGGCTACCCGGCATCGCCGCGGCAGCGGACCGCTTTCGGCGGGCTCCCCGCCGGGTCGGCTGCAGCCATCTTCCCGGGTGCATCCGAACGCTTCCCGGCAGTTTTGATGGATCCGGTCCGGAATCTGATCTATCCTAGCATACCATCCCCCCGCCGCGCTTGTCAAACCCCGGTCCGGGAAGGTATAATAAAGGGTATGCCGGCCGGAAGGGGCGGGCTGGAGGGAGGAATTTTCATGAAAAAGGAGGCTTTGCCGCCGGTTGCCGCCTTTTTGCGCAGCACGCCGATGCGGCTGGTCCTGGCCGTGGAGGTCCTGGTGCTGCTCTGGTTTGTCTGGCAGGCCGCCACGCCGCCGGCGCCCCTGCACTGGGATGCCGGCGAGCTGGATTCCATGAGCAGCGAGCTGCTGCAGACCGACGCCGACGGATATGTCGGCGCTGAAACGGAGCAGCCGGCCGTCGCCGAAGGGTACAGCGGGCTGCTGGCCACCCCTGTGATGGAACTGGAAAGCGGTCATTATCTGGTCACGGTGGACTACAAGGCTTCCTACCATTCCACCGATCTGTCCACCGTCCCCTATCTTTCCTTCTACAGCGAAACGCCGGGTACCCTGCAGACCTACGACGGGCTGATCGACCCGGACGCCACCAGCCAGCAGTTTCTGGTGGAGGTGCAGCACAGCTGCCCGGACGCCCAGATTATCTTCACCTCCCGGGGCTGCCGGTTTATGGTCGGGTCGGTGACCATCCGCTACGACACGGCCCACGCCTGGGTCTGCGTGGCCGCCGCAGCGGTGGGGGCGCTGCTGGTCAACGCCCTGCTGCTGCGGCTGCTGCCCGGCAGTCCGCTGGCGGTGAGCGCCGGCGGGCGCGCCGCCTTTGCGGCGCTGGCGGCCGGCGTGCTGCTCAGTTCCCTGCTTCTGCTACAGAACGGGCAGGTCCAGGGGCACGACTGGTTCTTCCACCTGTCCCGGGTGGAGTTCACCGCCGAGGCGCTGCGCAGCGGGCAATTCCCCGTGCGGATCTACACCACCGCCAAGAACGGCTTCGGGTACGGCACACCGCTGTTCTACGGCCAGCTGTTCCTGTACTTTCCCGCCCTGCTTCGCCTGCTGGGCTTTACGGTGCAGCAGTCCATCTACGCCTACATCTGGGCGGTCAACGCCGCCACGGCGGGGATCAGCTATCTGTGTTTTTACAAGATCTTCCGGCGGCGCAGCCTGGCGGTGACCGGCGCGCTGCTGTACGGCCTGGCCTGGTACCGGCTGTACTGCCTGTATGAGCGGGCTGCCGTGGGGGAATACACGGCGATGGTCTTTTTGCCGGTGCTGGTTTACGGGTTGTGGAAGCTCTACGGCCCCCGGGAGGCCGACCGTTCAACCGCCTGGGTGCCGCTGATGCTGGCGTTCAGCGGCTTTCTGCAGACCCACATGCTCAGCCTGCTGATGGCCGCCCTGGTCGCGCTGGGGATCGGGCTGGTCTTCTGGCGGCGCACCTTCTGCCCCGCCGGGCTGCTGACCTGGGGCAAGGCCGCCGGCAGCTGTGCGCTGCTCAATCTCTGGTTTCTCTTCCCCTTCCTGACGGCCGGCCATGGCAGCCTGCCGGACGGCGGGGTCGATCTGGCCGGCGATGCACTGTCGGTGGCGCAGCTGCTGACCAACGACTCGGAGCAGACGCTGGGGGCGGGGCTGTGGCCGGGCGCGGTGCTGTTTGCGGCGCTCTGCCTGCTGCGCCGCCGCCCAAGCCCGCTGCGCGGGCTGGGCTTCACCGCGCTGGGCGTCGCCTCCGTCAGCTGCTGGCTGGCCACCGACCTTTGCCCCTGGGCCTGGCTGCAGCGTTCCCCCATCGGCCCGGTGGTGCAGACCCTGCAGTTTCCCTGGCGATGGCTGGGCGTCGCCTCGCTGGCGCTGACCGTCGTCACCCTTTGCGGGCTGGCCGAACTGCTGGAAGATCGCGGCCTGCCGGCCGCCCTTTCGGCCGCCCTGCTGCCGGTGGGGCTGACCCTTGTGACCGTCGTCGCCTTCTACCAGCCCCTCACCCCCATCGACACGAAACTGCAGCCGATGATCGACGGTTCCCAGACCAAGTACTGGACGGACGGTCTCTACCTGCCGGAAGGGGCCGAGCCGGAAATGCGCTGGTTCGTCCATGACGACCCCTCCGGGCTGACCGTGCGTTCCCTCGCCCGGGCCGACGGCGTCGTGACCATCGACTGCGCTGCCGACGGGCAGGATGGTTCGCTGGAGCTGCCGCTGCTGTACTATCCGGGATATCGCGTCCTGACCGGCAGCGGGGCGCTGAGCCAGTCCGGCCATGGGCTGGTGAGGCTGACCGTACCCGAAGGCTGGGACGGTGTGATCACGGTGGGCTTCCGCGAGCCGAAGCGGTGGCTGCTGGCCGATCTCCTTTCCCTGCTGACCGCCGCCGGTCTGGGCTGTCTGGCTGTCCGCCGGCGCCGATCCGATTCAAACTGACTGGGAGGACCTGTCCATGTTTCTCTTTGCCAATCTCCTGCTGCTGGCCCTGTTTGCGGCGGCAGCCTGCGACCTCTGGCTGGGGGTGCGCCGCGCCGCGGCCGGCCCCGGCCGGCTGGGCCGTGCCCTGCAAAACCTCTGGCGGCAGGAGCATCTGCTCTTCGGCGGCTGGGGCGGCGGCTGGCGGACCCGGGCCGGCGCCGTATTGTTCTGCGTGGGGCTGGGCGCCTATGAACTCAGCGTGGCCTTCTGCAACAGCATGGCGCGGGACGCCTGGCCCTGGGTGCAGGGGGTGCTTTCCCCGCTGCTGGATGGGGTGGCCTTCGGCTGTTTCGGGCTCAAGATCCTGCTGGGCACCCGCTACAACTGGCGGCAGCTGGGGCTGGCCGGGGCGCTGTATTTCATTGCCCGGTGGGTCCATTTCAACGCCCACAACATCTGGTGGATCGGGCTGGTGGTGGCGGTGCTGGCCGCCAAGGACCTGCCGCTGAAAAAGCCGCTGACTGTCTTTGTGGCCGTCGGCGCCGCCGCGATGCTGCTGGTGGCCGGGCTGAACGCAGCCGGCGCCCTGCCCCCGCCGCCGGACCTGGCCACCGAGCGGAATGTGTATGAATCCCGCAGCACCTACGGCTACGGCCACCCCAACACCTTCGGCGGGCTGCTGTTCGGGCTGCTGCTGGCCTGGACCATGCTCCGGTCCCGGCGGCCCCGCTGGGTGGACGCCGGGCTGGTAGCCGCCTTGTCGGTGTTTCTGCTGGTGGGGCCGGCCTCCCGGTCGGCGGGGCTGGCGGGGCTGGCGCTGGCCGCCGGGCTGGCGCTGTGCCGCCTTTGGGGCCAGCGGCCGCTGCCCCGCCCCCTGCCCTGGCTGGGCGCGGCGGTGGTGCCGGCCATGGCGGCGGTAAGTTATCTGCTGCCCCTGCTGTTCGTCAAGGTGGGGCCCTGGTGGTCGGACCTGTCCCCCGCCTGGCTGTCCCGGCTGGACAGTATGCTCAACGGCCGGCTCTCGATGATCTGGTGCGCCTACCGGCTGTTCCCCATCAAGATCGCCGGGCAGCCGCTGCAGGACTGGCCGGCGCTGGACAACAGCTTTCTGTTCACCTTCTACCAGTTCGGCCCGGTGGTGGCGCTGCTGCTGGCGGTGGGGCTGATGATCGCGCTGTGGGGCTATGCCCGGCGCGGGGAGCCGGTGCTGCTGGTCTGCCTGGTGGTCATGCTGATCTACGCCTTCATGGAATGCCAGAGTTTCCACCTGACCACCAACCCGGCGGCGCTGCTACTGGCCGGCGTGGTGTTCGCGCTGCCTTTGCGGCGGTGGGGCGCCGCGGATTGCTCCCCGCAGGATTCCTGACCAAAGCCTGACAATGACAGGACCCCGACGGTCGGCCGACCGTCGGGGTCCTGTTCTGTTTCATCGGCGTCGGGCGCCGGCGGATGGAGTTTTCCCCCGCGTTTTCGCGGCGGGGAAACGCATCCGCCCCCGGCCGGGCGGCAGGCGCCGGGGCGGGGGCGGACGGAAAGGTTTTCCTTGCTGCGCTGTCAGAGCGCAGTCAGGCGCGGCTTGCGGCGATTATTCCGCAGCCTGGGCAGCGGCCACGGCGCAGGCGACGGTCATGCCGACCATCGGGTTGTTGCCGGCGCCGATCAGGCCCATCATCTCAACGTGGGCAGGCACGGAGGAGGAGCCGGCGAACTGGGCGTCGCCGTGCATACGGCCCATGGAGTCGGTCAGGCCATAGGAAGCCGGGCCGGCGGCCACGTTGTCCGGATGCAGGGTACGGCCGGTGCCGCCGCCGGAAGCGACGGAGAAGTACTTCTTGCCATTTTCCAGCGCCCACTTCTTGTAGGTGCCGGCGACCAGATGCTGGAAGCGGGTGGGGTTGGTGGAGTTGCCGGTGATGGAGACTTCCACGCCTTCCTTCTTCATGATGGCAACGCCTTCCAGCACGTCGTTGGCGCCGTAGCACTTGACGGCCGCACGCTCGCCCTCCGAGTAGGGGGTCTCGCTGACGACGGTCAGTTCGCCGGTCTTGAAGTCGTAGTCGGTCTTGACATAGGTGAAGCCGTTGATGCGGGAGATGATCATGGCGGCGTCCTTGCCCAGGCCGTTCAGGATGACCCGCAGCGGGGTCTTGCGGACCTTGTTGGCGGTGCGGGCGATGCCGATGGCGCCCTCGGCGGCGGCAAAGGACTCGTGGCCGGCCAGGAAGGCGAAGCAATGGGTGTCCTCATGCAGCAGCATGGCGCCCAGGTTGCCGTGGCCCAGGCCCACATGGCGCTGTTCGGCCACCGAGCCGGGAACGGTGAAGGCTTCCAGGCCCTCGCCGATGGCGGCGGCGCACTCGGCCGCGCTCTTCAGGCCGCGCTTGACGGCAATGGCGGTGCCCAGGGTGTAGGCCCAGACAGCGTTGTCGAAGCAGATGGGCTGCACGCCGCGGACGATCTTGTCGCAGTCGATGCCTTTGGCAAGGAGCATTTCGTTGCAGGCGTCCAGAGATTCGAGGCCGTTCGCTTTCAGGCACTCGTTGATTTTGGGCATGCGGCGCTCCTGAGATTCAAAAGTAGCCATTCGTAAGTACCTCCCTCTCTTATTCTTCACGCGGGTCGATGTATTTGACCGCGCCCTGCTCGGCGGAGAACCGGCCATAGGTGCCGATGTTCTTCTCGAACGCGGTCTTGGGATCGACGCCGTGACGGATGTTGTCCATCATCTTGCCCAGGTTGACGAACTGGTAGCCGATGACCTGATCGTCCTTGTCCACGGCGGTCTTGAGGATGTAGCCCTCGGTCAGCTCCAGGTAACGGACGCCCTTGGCCTTGGTGGAGAAGATGGTGCCGGTCATGCTGCGCAGACCCTTGCCCAGGTCGTCAAGACCCGCGCCGATGGGCAGACCGTCCTCAGAGAAAGCGGTCTGGCTGCGGCCGTAAACGATCTGCAGGAACAGCTCGCGCATGGCCACGTTGATGGCGTCGCACACCAGGTCGGTGTTGAGGGCTTCCAGAATGGTCTTGCCGGGCAGGATCTCGCCGGCCATGGCGGCGGAGTGGGTCATGCCGGAGCAGCCGATGGTCTCGACCAGGGCTTCCTCAATGACACCGTTCTTGATGTTCAGGCTCAGCTTGCAGGTGCCCTGCTGCGGAGCGCACCAGCCCACGCCATGGGTGTAGCCGCTGATGTCCGAAATTTGGTAGGCCTTTACCCATTCGCCCTCTTCCGGGATGGGCGCCGGGCCGTGCTTGGGGCCTTTGGCGATGGGGCACATGGCTTCGACTTGTGCAGAATACGTCATAATTTTCTCTCCTTTGCCTTTAGTGGTGCGCCTGGGATGCGGGAGCTCAGGCGAACGCTTGCAGACCGCCGGGCAAAGCCGGCAATCCCTTGTGAACGGATTCACAGCCAGTTTTATTATAAGACCATCTTCGCCATTTTTCAAGGTGTATCCGGCAGGAGTTGCAGGAAGTTTTGCTTTTTTGCCTGCCTGCGTGCCGCATCCGCACCGTTTATTGCCGTGGCAACAGAATCCCGGCCGGATTTCCGGTACACTGGGGTTGCAAGCAAAGCTCCGGGCGCCCGGTGCCCGGGCCCGACCCCAAAAAATGGCAACAAAGTTTCAGATAGATACGGAGGGACTTTTTATGAAGATTTATCGCTGCACCCACTGCGGCAACATTGCCGTTCTGCTGCATGACGCCGGCGTGCCGCTGGTCTGCTGCGGCCAGAAGATGGAGGCGCTGATCCCCGGCAGCGTGGACGCCGCCCAGGAGAAGCATGTGCCGGCCGTAACCCGCACCGGCAGCACCGTGGAGGTGACCGTCGGCTCGGTGGAGCACCCGATGCTGGCCGAACACTGGATCGAGTGGATCCTGCTGGAGACCGACCGGGGCTACGCCGTCCGCCGCCTGAGCCCCGGCGCCGCCCCCAGGGCTTCCTTCCTGCTGGGCGACGGCGAGACCCCCAAGACGGTCTACGCCTACTGCAACCTGCACGGGCTGTGGAAGACCGAGCTGTAAGGTTCCGGCCCGGCTGACAGACGCTTTCTCAACTTTCTCTGAAAATACGCACTCAAAAAGGCGCGGGGACCCGCAAGGGTCCCCGCGCCTTTTACATGTATGGCCGGCAGCCCGGCGGCGACGCCTCACCACACCGCCCGGGTCAGCGGGCAGTGCATGTCCAGGCGGGCGGCGCGCATCTCCACATAGCAGCCGCAGGCCATGCAGGTGCCGTTGTCCAGGTTTTCGCAGCGGCGGCAGCCCTCCAGGCGGCGGGCGTACTCCCCGTCCGGCGTGCGCCGGGCCGGGGGCAGCGCGGCCCGGTAGCGCACCACGCTGGCGTAGTAGTCGTTCTCCCCCGCCATGTCCTGCAAAAGGCAGCGGCGGCAGATGTGCCGGGGCGCCGGGTCAGCGGGCCGCATCGGTCTTCTGCCCGTAGTAGGCGTTGGGGCCGTGCTTGCGGGAATAGTGCTTGTCCTGCAGGTACTGGGGCGCCGGGGCGGCGGCCGGGTCCACCTGGCGGGTCAGCAAGGCCATCCGGGCCACCTCCTCCAGCACGACGGCATGGTAGACCGCCTGGGCCGGGTCCTTGCCCCAGGTGAAGGGGCCGTGGCTGTGGCAGATCACGCCGGGCACCGCCGCCGGGTCCAGGCCGCGGCCGCGGAAGGTCTCGACGATGATCCGACCGGTGTTTTTCTCGTAGTCCTCCTCCAGTTCGGCCTGGCGCAGATGCCGCGCACAGGGGATCGGGCCGTAGAAGTAGTCGGCGTGGGTGGTGCCGTAGCAGGGGATGTCCTGCCCGGCCTGGGCCCAGGCCACCGCATAGGCGCTGTGGGTGTGGACGATGCCCCCCACTTCGGGGAAAGCCCGGTAGAGTTCCAGGTGGGTCTTGGTGTCGGAGGAAGGGTTCAGCGCCCCTTCGACGGTGCGGCCGGTCTCCAGGTCCACCAGGACGAGATCCTCCGGGGTGAGGTCCTCATAGGCGACGCCGGAAGGCTTGATGACCACCAGGCCCCGCTCCCGGTCGATGCCCGAGACATTGCCCCAGGTGAAGGTGACGAGACCGTGTTTCGGCAGGTCCAGGTTGGCCTGCCAGACGAGTTTTCGCAGATGTTTGAGCATGGATGTACCCCCTTGCGGCAGAGATTCCGGCCGGCACAGCGGCGGCCGGGGAACTTTGTCCTATATTGTACCCGATTTGCCGCGGCATTTCCACCGCCCGGCGCTGGAATATTGATTATTTCCGGGTACTTTTGTTCCAAAAAAACACCGGCTCGCTTGTTTTCGCCCCGGGGGGCCCGTATAATGGGGACAAAAACGGGCGTTTGCCGCCCGGTATGCCAGGAGGTCTTTATGGCACAAATCTTCATCAACGGCAACCGGTCCGCCGGCACCATCAACAAGAATATCTACGGGCAGTTTGCCGAGCACCTGGGCCGCTGCATCTACGGCGGGCTGGCCAACGCCGACGGCAGCCCCCGCGCCGACGCCGTGGCCGCCCTGCGGGAACTGGGCGTGCCGGTGCTGCGCTGGCCCGGCGGCTGCTTTGCCGACACCTACCACTGGAAGGACGGCGTCGGCCCCAAAGAGACCCGCAAGACCATCGTGAACACCAACTGGGGCGGCGTGACCGAGACCAACGCCTTCGGCACCCACGAATTCCTGGAAGTGTGCCGCCAGATCGGCTGCGACGCCTACATTTCGGGCAATGTGGGCAGCGGCACCGTGCAGGAGTTTTCCGACTGGGTGGAGTACTGCAACATGCCCGGGCGGTCCCCGATGGCCGACCTGCGCCGGGAAAACGGGCAGGCGGAGCCTTTCGGGGTGCGGTACTGGGGCATCGGCAACGAAAACTGGGGCTGCGGGGGCAACATGCGGCCGGAATACTACGCCGACCTGTGCCGCCAGTACGCCACCTTCCTGCGCAGCTACGCGCCCGAACTGCAGCCGTACAAGATCGCCACCGGCGCCAGCGTGGCCGACTACAACTGGACCCGCACGGTGGTGGAGATGGCCTGGCGGCAGATCGACGCCATCAGCCTGCACCACTATTCGATGGCCGGGCCTTCGCCCTGCGGCAGCGCCACCGATTTTTCCCGCCGGGAACTGTATGACGTGCTGCGCAGCGCGATGCGGATGGAGGAACTGGTGGACAACCACAGCCGCCTGATCAAGATGCACGGCCACGGCAAGCAGATCGGGCTGGTGGTGGATGAGTGGGGCACCTGGTTTGAGGTGGAGCCCGGCACCAACCCCGGCTTCCTGTACCAGCAGAACACGATGCGGGACGCGCTGGTGGCGGCGCTGACGCTGAACATCTTCAACAACCACTGCGACACGGTGGTGATGGCCAACATCGCCCAGGTGGCCAACGTGCTGCAGGCGATGATCCTGACCGAAGGGGACAAGCTGCTGCTGACCCCCACCTACCATGTGTTCCGGATGTACAAGGCCCACCAGAACGCCTGCCAGCTGGAAAGCTACGCCGAGACCCGCCTGCTGGAGGGCGAGGCCGAAGGGCTGCCCGACCTGCAGGTTTCGGCCAGCCGGCAGGCGGACGGCCGGGTGCTGGTGACGGCGGCCCACCTGGACGACGCGGCCTCGCTGCCGGTGACGGTGCGGCTGGGCGGCGTGCGCCCCGCCGCCGTGCAGGGCCTGGTGCTGGCCGGCGCCCCCGGCGCCCACAACACCTTTGAGGCCCCCGCCGCCGTGGCCCCCCGGCCGCTGAACACCCTGCCGACCGACGATGGGTTTACCGCCCTGCTGCCCCCCTGCAGCGTGGCGGCCTTCACCCTGACCCAAGCCTAAGCGCCGGCGGCAAAGCAGGTCCGGCCGCAGCGCCCCCGGCAGACCGCTGCTTTTCAACAAAAGACCGCCCCGCGGCCCCCGTTTTTCGGGGTGCGCCGCGGGGCGGATTTTTGTGCCGGCCGTCAGGGCCGGGGGCGGTCGGGCTCCCGCACCATCCGGCGGCAGGCCGACCAGGTGGCCAGGAAGTACCCGCCGTACACAAGGCCCAGCAGGACGAAGGCCAGCCAGAGGTCGGCGGTCAGGTGGAGGTTCATGCTGCGCTCCACCGTGCGGGCGGCCTGGGTCCCCAGCACCAGCGTGTAGACCAGGGCCAGGGCCAGCGGTGCGCCGAAGTACAGGGCGATCTGCTGCCACAGCGCCCGCCCGACGGCCCGCGGGTCGGCCCCGAGTTTTTGCAGCAGCCGGTAGCGGGGCAGGCCGTCGGCCATGTCGGTGAGCTGCTTGATGGCCAGCAGCGCCGCGCAGATCAGCAGGAACAGCACCCCCAGGTAGCAGCAGAGCATCACCACCATGGCGTTGCTGCCGAAGTAGGCGTCCTCCATCATCCGGCGTTCGGCGTACCGCAGGCCGCTGTCCAGGTCGGCCCCCAGCGGCGCCAGCGCCCCCAGCGCCGCGTCCGGGTCGGTATCGGGGCGGTACTGGGCCAGCAGCACGGTGATGCAGCTGCCGGTCAGCCGCTCGGCCACCGCGTCGGGTACGATGAGGCTGCCCCGGTCGTTGTTGCCGATCTGGGTCATATACCAGGTGATCCCCAGCGGCGCGTTGGAGGCGCTGTGCAGCTCGGTCCCCGCGATGGTCAGCACCGGGTCGGCCCGCAGCGCGGCCCGCAGGTAGGCGAGGGTGCCTTCGTAGTTGCCGCTGAGCAGGTACTGGTCCGCCCCCAGCGTGACGGCCGGGCGGCCCTGGATGGCCATGGCGGTGTTGTAGTCGGACACCGAGACCACCGTCACCGGGGTGTTCAGCAGGTCCATCTCGGCGTCCACCGGCCAGAGATCCACCCGCTGGCCGGCGAACAGGTCGCCGTAGGTCAGCGCATCGGCGGCGCGGACGGTGATCTGGGCGTAGCGCTCGCAGTAGTCCGCCACCGGGAAGCCCTGCTCGGTCAGGTAGGCGGCCAGGTCGATCTGCGGGTCCAGCGTGGACTGGACGTTCAGGTCGTAGGGGGTGGACTGGTCGGACAGCCGGTTCATGGCCAGGGCGGTGCTGGGGCCTACGGTGGCCATGACCAGCACCACCGTGAGCAGCGCGCAGACCACCGACAGGGTCAGGCAGTTGCTGCGCAGCCGGGCCGCCACCTGGCGCACTACAAAGCTGTTGAGCCCGCGGCGGTAAAACGGGCGGCGGGCCAGCCACTGCACCAGCGCCTCGGCCCCGGCGGCAAACAGCGCCACCGTGCCCGCGGCCAGCAGCCCGACGCCCCACTGGAAGTGGGCGTCGGTGCGGCTGGGCAGGATGCCCCGCCGCCAGAAGAGGGCCAGCCCGGCGGCCGCGCACCCCAGCCCCAGCAGCCCCAGCAGGGCGGTGCGCAGCGGCGGCTGGCGGCGCACCGGCTCGTTGCGGCGGGCGGCGGCCAGCAGTTCGGCCAGCCGCAGCCGGGTCAGGCTGGTCAGGTTGGCTGCCAGGGTGACCAGGTAGATCAGCCCGAAGCACCGGGCCGTGAGGGCCAGCGAACCGGGGGAAAAGATCGCCCGGAACCGGCTGAGATCCACCGCGAACAGCCGGATCGAGGCCAGGGCCAGCACCTGGGCCAGCCCCAGGCCCAGCGCCAGGCCGGCGGCGAAGGCCAGCGCCCCCACCAGAAGGGTCTCGGCGGTGAAGAGCAGGGCCAGCCGCCCCTTGCCCATCCCCAGCAGCAGGCAGAGGCCGAATTCCTTCTGGCGGCGGCGCAGCAGGAACTGGTTGGCGTAAAGCACCAGGAAGCCCAGCACCAGCGCAATGAGCACCGAGAGCACCCGGATCAGGGCGGTCATCTGTTCAAACAACAGGGCCTTGGTCATGCTGAGTTCCAGAAAAGCCTGCTGCTCCCCCACCGCGTTGAAGGCGTAGAACAGCGCCACCGCGAGGGTCAGGGTCAGGAAATAGACCCCGTAGTCCCGCAGATGGCGGCGCACGTTGCCCGCCACCAGCTTACAGAAGGTCATCCGGGTCACCTCCCAACGCGGCCACCACATCCATGATCTGCTCGAAGAAGGTCCGCCGGTCGGCGTCGCCGCGGCGCAGTTCGCTGAACAGCCGGCCGTCCCGGATGAAGAGGATGCGCCGGCAGTAGCTGGCCGAGACCGGGTCGTGGGTGACCATCAGGATGGTGGCGGCAAACCGGTCGTTCATCTCCCCCAGCAGCCGCAGCAGCATCCGGGCGGCGTGGCTGTCCAGCGAGCCGGTGGGCTCGTCCGCCAGCACCAGCGCCGGGTCGGTGACCAGGGCCCGGGCTGCCGCCACCCGCTGCTGCTGCCCGCCGGACAGCTCGTAGGGGTAGCGGTCCAGCGTTTCGGCAATGCCCAGCGCCGCCGCCACCCGGGCCAGCCGGGGCTCGATGCGGGCGGGCGGCGTGCCGCACACCGACAGGGCCAGGGCGATGTTGTCCCGGGCGGTGAGGGTGTCCAGCAGGTTGAAGTCCTGGAAGATGAAGCCCAGCCGCTCCCGCCGGAAGGCGGCCAGCTGCCGCCCGCGCAGCGCGGTGATGTCCTGCCCGGCCACCAGCACCCGGCCGGCGGTGGCGGTGTCGATGGTGGAGATACAGTTGAGCAGGGTGGTCTTGCCCGACCCCGATGCCCCCATGATGCCGACAAACTCGCCGGGTTCCACCGTGAAGCTCACCTGGTCCAGCGCCCGGGTCACGGTGCCGCGGGCGCCATACACTTTCTGGAGGTCCTGCACCTCCAGGATCGGCCCCTGCGGGCCTGTTTTTGCTGTTTCCATCGCAGTTTCGCTCCTTTCGACGCCATTGTACCGCCGCCGGGCCGAAGAAGCTATGGGCTTTGCCTTACCGCCGCCTTACACTTTTGTAAGCGGGGGCCCGGCGGGCGCCGGGCGGTGGGGCTCGGCGGGGAAATACAGCGTGAAGGCCGCGCCGCCCCCGGCGGGGCTTTCGGCCCGCAGGGTCAGGTTCATTTGGCTGCACAGTTCCCGGCACAGGTACAGCCCGATGCCGGTGGCGTGGGGGTAGCGCCGGCCGTTTTCGCCGGTAAAACCCTTGTCGAACACCCGGGGCAGGTCGGCGGCCGGAATGCCGGGGCCGTCGTCCGCCACCGTCAGCAGGGCGCCGGCCGCCCCCGCCCTGCCCTGCAGCCGCAGCGTAAAGCCGGCGGGGCAGTACTTCACCGCGTTCAGGATCAGCTGTTCCAGCACAAAGCCGCACCACTTGGGGTCGGCGCTCACCGGCAGGTCCAGCCCCTGCCGGTCCAGCCGGGCGCCGGCGCGCACCAGCGGCCCGGCGCACCGGGCCAGCGCCGCGTCCGCTATGGCCCCCAGCGTCGTGCGCTCGGCGCGGAAGTCCTTCTCCACCGAGGCCGCCCGGGCATAGTACAGCGCCTGCTCCACCAGCCGGTCGATCCGCCCCAGCTCCTCCCCGATGGCCCGGGTCACCGGCGTGGGGTCCCGCCGCACCATCAGCTGGGCCGCCGCGATGGGGGTCTTGATCTCATGGACCCACAGCTCCACATACTCCCGGTGGTCCCGGGCGCGGCGGTCGGCGGCGGCCAGCCGGTCGTTCATGTCCTTGTCGCCGGCGGCCAGCAGCCCGGCCAGCAGTTCGGCTTCGGCAAAAGGCGGGGGCGCGGCCACCGCCGCCAGCAGGGTCTTTTCGTCCAGGGCGTCCAGCGTGGCCCGCAGCGCCCGGTACCAGGCCCGGCGGCGGGCAAAGTCCCGCCCCAGCCCTGCCGCCAGCGCCGCCGCCTGCATGGCCACCGCCAGCCCAATGAAGAGCCACCGCACCCCCGCCAGCCACAGCAGCGCCGCCGTGCCCGCCTGGGCCAGCAGGAACAGCCCGATGAGCAGCCCGTGGTCGGCCAGATACCGGCGCGCCGTCATGGGGCGGCCTCCCCGGGGGCTTCCACCAGGTAGCCCAGCCCCCGCCGGGTGCGCAGCAGGTCGGGCAGGCCGATGCCCGCCAGCTTTTTGCGCAGCCGCACCATGTTGACGTTGAGGGTGTTCTCATCCACAAAGGATTCGCTCTGCCAGAGTTCCTCCATCATCGTCTCCCGCGGGATGATCCGCCCGGGGCTTTCCATCAGCAGCCGCAGCAGGCAGAGCTCGTTGCGGGTGAGCTCGACGGCGCCCCCCGGCCCGCTGAGCCGGGCCCGGGCCAGGTCCAGCACGGCAGGCCCCACCCGCAGCGCCGCCCCGCCGCCGGCCCGGCGCAGCGCCTTTTGCAGCCGGGCCAGCAGCACCCCGGGGTGGCAGGGCTTGGTGATGAAATCCTCCGCCCCCAGTTCCAGGCCCAGCAGCTCGTCAAAGTCGGAGGTGCGGCTGGTGAGCAGGATCACCGGCAGGTCAGGGGCCGCCGCCCGCAGCTGCCGGCAGACCGCGAACCCGTCGGCGCAGGGCAGGTTGACATCCAGCAGGACCAGGTCGGGGGCGGCGGCCAGGGCCTGCCCGGCGGCGTCCTCAAAACCGCAGGGGCGGGCGGTCTCGTAGCCGTATCGGCGCAGCAGCGCCTCCAGCTCGGCGGCCAGCGCCGCGTCGTCCTCAATCAGAAAGATCTTCATGGTTTCCTATCCGTATAATTTTTACAAAATATACAAAACCAGCCTTCCGCTGCCTGCAGGGGCGGCGGAAGGCTGTGGGATCAATAGCGGTAGACGATGCCCTTCCGGACGCTGTCGGCGGCGTCCTGGCCGGCCAGGCGGCCCGCCAGCGCCAGCGCAAAGGGGATGGCCGCGCCCAGGGCTTCCCCGGTGACGATGTTGCCGTCCACGCTCAGCGGCAGGCCGGTATACTCGGCCCCGGCGGCGGCCAGGGGGGCGTCCATGCCCGGGTAGACGGTGGCCCGCCGGCCCCCCAGCACGCCGAAGTCGGCCAGCACGGTGGGGGCGGCGCAGATGGCCGCCACGATCTTGCCGGCGGCGGCAAACTCGGTGCAGACGCGGCGGACGGTGGCGTCGGCCTTCAGGTTGTCCACCCCGGGGATGCCGCCGGGCAGGATGACGGCGTCAAAGACGCTGTAGTCCAGCTCTTCGGCCAAAGCGTCGGCCAGCACGTTCACCTGCCGGGCCGAGCGCACCACCCGCTCGCCGCCCACCGCGGCGATGGTCACCTCCACGCCGGCGCGGCGCAGAATGTCCACACACAGAAGACCCTCGCACTCTTCGAGCCCGGGGGCGAAAAAGATCACAGCTTTGCTCATGGGGTTCACTCCTTTTTGTCAGCACTCTGGGGCGGGCACCCGCGGCGGGCCCCGCCGGTTTTATTGTAGCCTATTTTGCCCCGGGGCGCAAGGCGGCGGAGTCACCTTTGCCGGCGCGGCGGCGTAGAATGCCCCAAAGGAGGGAAAGAGCATGAGACTTTCCGACGGGACCGTCCTGCTGGACTGGCCGCTGGCCCAGCATGTGCTGACAGCCGGCTACCTGTACAACGACGGCAGCCCCCACAACGCCATCGACCTGCGGGCGCCGGTGGGAACGCCGGTCTATGCGGCGGAGGACGGCACCGTGGACTGGGTGCAGAACTGGGACGGCCGGACCACCACCGGCAACCAGAGCTACGGCAACGCCCTGCGCATCCGCCATGCCGGCACCGGCGGCCGCAGCCTGCAGACCCGCTACGCCCACCTGAACCAGGTGCTGGTGCAGCCCGGCGACCGGGTAAGGGCCGGGCAGCTGATCGGCTACAGCGGGGACAGCGGCAATGTGAGCGGGCCGCACCTGCATTTTGAGGTGATCCTGGACGGGGTGCGCCGCAACCCGCTGGTGTGGCTGGACGACGATTTCACCACCGCCTCGCCCCGGGTGTACACCTACGCGGCCGGCGAAGGGCCGGTCCAGCGCCCCGCCGCCCCCGCCGCCCAGCAGACGGTGGTGCTGGGGCCGCTGACCGACGGGGACGCGCAGATCTTTGAAAAATTTGCCCGGTGGCTGGGGCTGACCGACCGGGGACTGTACCGGGCCGAGGCCGCCGGCAGCGGCGGCACCCGGGTGGTGCTGGGGCCGGTGAGCGCCGGCGACGCCGAGATGGCCCGCCAGCTGGCCGACTACCTGGGCCTGATCGACCGGGGGCTCCTGAAGATCGAACCGGCTGTATAAGGCCGAACCCCCGCCCGGCAAAAGCCGGGCGGGGGTCCGCTTACAGCACCTTGGACAGGAAGGTCTTCAGGCGCTCGTTTTCGATGTTCGAGAAGAATTCCTTGGGGGGCTTGTCCACCTTGACCACCCCTTCGTCGATGAAGATGACCCGGTTGGCCACCTCCCGGGCAAAGCCCATCTCGTGGGTGACCACCACCATCGTCATGCCGCCGTGGGCCAGTTCCTTCATCAGTTCCAGCACCTCGCCCACCATCTCGGGGTCCAGGGCGGAGGTGGGCTCGTCAAACAGCAGCACCTCGGGGTTCATGGCCAGCGCCCGCACAATGGCGATGCGCTGCTTCTGCCCGCCGGACAGCATGTTCGGGTAGGCGTCGGCCTTGTCGGCCAGGCCGATGCGCTCCAGCAGTTCCATGGCCTTGGCGTCGGCTTCGGCCTGGGTCATCCGCTTGAGATGGACCGGGGCCAGGGTGATGTTGCGCCGCACCGTCAGGTGGGGGAACAGGTTGAAGTGCTGGAACACCATCCCCATCCTGGCGCGCTTGGCGTCGATGTCCCGGTCGGTGATCTCCTGTCCTTCCAGGGTGACGGTGCCGGCGTCCGGTTCCTCCAGCCGGTTCAGGCAGCGCAGGAAGGTGGATTTGCCGCAGCCGGAAGGCCCTACCAGGCAGACCACATCCCCCTTGTGGATGGTCAGGTCCACGCCCTTGAGCACCTCCACGCCGTCGTAGCTTTTACGCAGTCCCTTAACGTCGATCACTCTGCGCCAGCCTCCTTTCCAGTTTGCCCAGCAGCCAGGTGAAGATCATGACCAGCACCAGGTAGATGGCCGCGGTGCCCAGCAGCGGGAACATGGCCTCGTAGGTGCGGTTCATGACGCCCTGGGCCGCGTACAGCAGCTCCTTGCCGCCGATGGTGGTGATGAGCGAGGTGTCCTTGAGCAGGACGATGAACTCGTTGCCCAGGCTGGGCAGGATGGACCGGATGGCCTGGGGGATCACAATGCGGATCATCGTGGTCAGGTAGTCAAGGCCCAGGCTGCGGCCGGCTTCCATCTGGCCGGGGTCCACCGCCATCAGGCCGCCGCGGATGATCTCGGACACATAGGCGCCGGAGTTGATGCCCAGCGTCAG